>JGI24710J26742_10001262_pt1 | contig 23432 bp, 17 predicted proteins | sample BioPla2DNA2_FD_26742 | JGI IMG/M metagenome (IMG submission 26742) | reverse complement strand
TTGTCGCTGTTGCAGGAATGGGCCATTAGCTCAGTTGGTTAGAGCAGCCGGCTCATAACCGGTCGGTCCGGGGTTCGAGTCCCTGATGGCCCACCATCTGAACAAAGTTGACGGCTGGGGGGGAATACCCAAGTGGCCAAAGGGGGCAGACTGTAAATCTGTTGTCACAGACTTCGGTGGTTCGAATCCACCTTCCCCCACCAAGTATGAGCTGTCTCAGATGAAGTAGAATCTGAGGCAGCTTTTTAAATCCATTAATAATTCACCGGATGTATTTGACAATCACTGGCTGATATTGCTAATATTCAGTCACTGCGATGCCGGTGTGATGGAATTGGCAGACGTATCGCACTCAAAATGCGACGGGAGAATACCCGTGCCGGTTCGAGTCCGGCCACCGGCACCAAAAGATGACAAAACGGATATAATTCCGGATAAGGCCAGCTTCGGGCTGACCTTATCCTCTATCCAATCAAGTCATTGGTTCTAATAACTCGAGAACGTTACAGATAATCCGAACCAAATCCCCTTGTAAAGAGATGGTTCGGATTTTTATATGCTTTAATAAATTTTTAAACACAGAATTAACAATGACGATGTAGAATATGAAGGAAAGTTTAAGTCTCATTAGGGTATGATAATATCATATTCGATTAGGAGGAAATTATGGCTTTAAAAGTTGGAATGTTGACTAGCGGCGGAGATGCGCAAGGCTTGAATCCGGCGATGCGCGGGGTCAGCAGAGCCTTATGGAATAATGATCCGGACACCAAGATTTTCGGCTTTCTCAATGGCTATCACGGTTTAATGCACGCTAACTATCGTCATATGCAGGATCATGATTTTTCCGGGATATTAACTTTGGGCGGTACAATTCTGGGAACTTCCCGACAACCTTTTAAAATTGTCAATGAGCCTTTATATGACAATCAACCGGAGGGAATTACCAGACTCGAAGCCATGATTCAGACATATAAGGATCTGGCACTTGATGCTCTAGTCATTTTAGGCGGCGGCGGAACACAGAAAACCGCCAATCTTCTGAGCCAGGAAGGATGCAATATAATCCATTTGCCGAAGACCATTGACAATGACTTATCAGGAACTGATTTGAGCTTTGGCTTTCAAAGCGCAGTCAATATTGCAACCGAAGTTATCGATGGTATTCATTCAACCGCACTCTCGCACAGTAGGGTTTTTATTGTCGAACTTATGGGGAACAAGGTCGGTTGGCTTACACTGCATGCAGGAATCGCATCAGGAGCCGATATCATTTTGATTCCGGAAATACCGTATGCTCCGATCAAAGTTTTTCAAGCTTTGCAGACGCGCGAAATGGAGAAAAAGCGTTTTTCGATAATTGCGATTGCTGAAGGCGCAAGATCGATTGATGAAATTGATCTGGATGAAGATGAACTCAAGGAAAGCAGGAAAAACATACATTCAGTGGCCTATCATTTGCAAAATCAACTTGAAGAATTGCTGATTAAGGAAATAAGAGTCTGTGTTCCGGGACATTTCCAACGTGGCGGCAGACCGTCGGCATTTGATCGGGTTCTTACCACAAAATTGGGTGTTGAAGCGGCAAACGCAGTGATTGAGGGCGATTTTGGCAAGATGATCGGTGTAATAGGGCAGAAGACAATTCGGGTTCCTTTAGATGAAGTTTCCGGTGTAACAAAATGGGTTCCTTTGGATGATCCGGCAATTTTAGCGGCTCGCGAAATGGGAATCTCCTTCGGCGATTAACAATCCGCAACTGTTTACTGAATTTTTAAAAAGGGGATAGGAGTTGTAGTTAAGGTGTCATTTATTGCAGCGATTGAAGTTGGCTCACATGAAGTGATCTTAAAGATTGCGGAAGTTTTACCCACCGGGAAAATTTCAGCGATCGATTCTATGTCCAGAATGATTAATCTAGGTTCCAATAGTTACAGTCTGGGCTATATTACTGACGAAAATATCGAAACATTGATTGAAACCTTAAAGGATTTTAAGAAAGTAATTTCCGCATATCCCGATGCTGAAGTCATAGCGGCTTGCACTTCGGCAGTACGTGAAGCAAATAACCGTTTATTTTTGATTGACCAGGTTTATCAAAAAACCGGATTGGAAATATTAATCTATCCGAACCGATTGGAAGTTGGCGAAATGTTGCGAGCGATCCGGTTCAAGATGACAAGTTTTGACCAACTGGCCGAAGAACCTACTTTAGTTCTTGATATAGGTGCCGGCAGCACTCAATTAACACTGTTCGATAAAAGAGAATTAGCTTTTACCCAAAATATCTTGCTGGGTTCTTTGCGAGTACGTGACAGACTGTCTATGTTGGAACAACATACGTCCGACTTTATTTCATTAATGCTTGAATATATTTCCGGGGATTTGGACTACTATCGCTCTTTTGTCCCTAAAAAGACAGATTACAAAAATTTTATTTTGGTAGGCAATGATTTAGCCCTCTGGCGATATTTAGCCGAATTGCCCTTGAGTGGAACAGCTGAGCTGCCGTTCAAAAAATTTAAGGAATTATTCGATATTATAGTCAATAATTCCAGTTTTGAATTGATTCGCAAATTTGATATTAGCCAGGAGCAGGCCACCCTTTTGTTGCCTGTTGCCATGGTGATCAAGGAAATGTTTGAGTTTACAGGCTTAGATCGAATTATCCTGCCGGATGTCGTGCTAGCTGACGGTTTGATTGTCAAAAAGGCTGAGCAGTTGAATTTGATTGAGAAAGATCAAAGACAGACCAATGATGCTTTAAGTTTTGCCAAACAAATCGCCAAAAGACACCATGCGAATCTGAAACATATAGAACAAGTTGAAAAACTGGCAATGCAGTTATTTGATCAATTTCAAACACAGCACGGGCTGGAACCACGCCATCGTTTTATTTTAAGGATGGCGGCTATTTTACATAATATAGGTAAATTCTACACAGTAAAGCAGGACGGGGAGATAGCTTATGAGGTGATTAAGTCATCTGATTTGATAGGTATCAGCAATCAGGAGATAGAATTAATTGCCCTCCTGGTCAAACACCATTCAGATGATTTTTTCGACTTAAATTATGAAGATATCTTCTTAACTTCCCGGGAGCAATTGATTTTTTTCAAATTGGCAGTATTGCTTAGTATGGCAAATACTTTAGATACGGGGCATAAGGCCAAGGTGAAAAAGATCACAACAGAAGTTCGCAAGCGACATATCAAGGTTATCCTGGAATCAAATCAGGATTTAACCTCAGAATTGTGGAGCTCTCAAAAACCTGCTAAATACTTTCAAAAAATCTTCGGTACAGAATTAAGACTGTCAATAGTACCAGAACAGACATAAAGCAAGCAAAAACCAAGGAGCAGAGGATGTCGCTGACAATTAATGAGATTATCGATCAAAAGTTTTCCCTTAAGCGGGAATATCCGGTCTTAGAAGGCGAGCGCATGATTAATCGTGAACTGAGCTGGATGGATTTTAACCAGAGGGTATTGGAAGAAGCGCAAGACTCAACTAATCCTCTTTATGAGCGGCTTAATTTTCTGGCCATCACTTGTTCAAATCTAGACGAGCATTTTATGGTTAGGGTTGCTTCTTTATACAATTTGATTGAATCCGGATCAAATAAAAAGGATCTGGCCAATATGACTCCGTCAGAACAATTGGAAGCATTAATGGATCGCTGCCATGATTTTTATAAGGATCAATATAGAACCTTTAACAAACAAATTATGCCGGCATTACAAGCTGAGAATATTAATTATTTGACAATGGATCAAATTACGGAAGCAGAATATGCTTATCTGGCAAAACATTTTGAGAATAATATTTATCCGGTTTTAACTCCCCTGGCAGTTGATGCGGGCAGGCCTTTTCCTTTAATTCCCAATCAGAATCTAAATCTTTTCGTCACCCTTGTAACTCAAGAGGAAAAAACAAATGCCTTAGAATCAACTGCCTTTGCCATTGTTGAAGTCCCGTCAATTCTGCCGCGATTAATTAAATTGCCGGGTGAAGAAAAACGCTTTGTTTTAATTGAGGAGGTAATTGCAAAGTTCCTCAATCAACTCTTCTATAATCAGGAAATCGAATCAACCGCCTGTTTCAGAGTAATGCGGAATGCGGATTATGAATTGGATGACGATGAAATTTCCGATTTGATGGTTGAAATGGAAGGGATTTTGTGGGAGCGCGAACGTGGGAATATCATTAGGCTGGAAATCCAAAGAGAAGCTGACAAGAAGGTCCTCAAGATTTTGCAGACACTGATGAATGTTACAGACCAGGCTGTTTTCAGGATTAAGGGTCCGATTGATTTAAAATTTGTAGATAAGATTAAAAATTTGTATCCTAATCCGGATTTGCACTATGAAAAATTCAGAGGTCAAATCACACCGGCTTTCGGTTCGGAGCGAAATCCGGACTGTTTCGATATTATCCGGGAGAATGATCTGATTTTACATCATCCATTTGAGTCTTTTGATCCGACAATCAAAGTAATTCAGCAAGCAGCAAGAGATCCCGATGTGTTGGCTATTAAACAAACTCTATATAGAGTCGGTGGGGATTCGCCTATTGTAAAAGCTCTGGCGGAAGCCGCGGAAAATGGCAAACACGTTATGGTTTTAGTCGAGTTAAAGGCCAGATTTGATGAAGAGAGCAATATTCATTGGGCCAGACGCTTGGAAAGAGTCGGTTGTCATGTCATCTATGGTCTAAAAGGCCTGAAAACTCATAGTAAAATTACTTTGATTGTAAGACGGGAGAAATCCGGCATCAAACGCTATGTCCATCTGGGAACCGGAAACTATAATGATATAACGGCCAAGATCTATACCGATGTAGGGCTGTGGACAGCATCCGAGCAAATCGGTCAGGATGCGACAGATTTCTTCAATATGATTTCCGGTTATTCAATACCTATGGGCTGGCGCAAAATCATCCCTGCACCGCGTTGGCTGCGCAAAGATACTCTGACCAGAATTAAACAGGAGCAAAAGCATGCTGAGGCCGGACGCAGAGCTGTAATCGTGGCAAAGATCAATTCTTTGATTGATTCTGAGATTATAGAAGCGCTATATTCAGCTTCACAAGCCGGAGTCAAAATCTGCTTGATTGTCAGGGGTATCTGCGGGTTGAAGGCAGGAGTCAAGGACTTATCGGAGAATATCGAAGTACGCAGTCTGGTCGGCAGGTTCCTGGAACACAGTAGAATATTCTATTACTATAATGACGGTCGCGAAGATATTTTCCTTTCTAGCGCGGATTGGATGCCGCGTAATTTTGATCGGCGCATTGAAATCTTATTCCCAATCGAAGATAAACAGTGTCGTGAACGGGTTTTAGAGATCCTGATCTATCAAATGCTGGATACTGATCGCGCGCGAATTATGCAAGCTGACGGTTCGTATATCAGATTTAGAGATCAGACTCCTGACGAGCAACGGGTCGACTCGCAAATCGCTCTGATGCAGGCAGCTTTGCAGGCATCTGAGAAAATTCGTCAAGGTTCGATAAATGTCAATCGCTATGAACCATTGTCGGGAACTTAGATTCCGGAAATACCACACAATAAATAAGAAATTTGTGAAAGGGGTTAAGTGATACTTGGCTGAAAAGATAAGAGTAGCAATCTTTTGCGGATCATTTGATCCCTTTAATAATGAACACAAAATGATCTTGGAAGAGCTAATCAGGCTCAACAAATTCTCTCAGATTATTGTTATGCCTTTAGGCATGGCACCACACAGAGATGAATATATGACTCCTGCCGGCTATCGCCGGGAAATGACGAGATTAGGAATCAGAAATATGCCGGGAGTAATCTTAAGCGATTATGCGATTAATCGTCCGGGACAATATTCATATGCTGTTGACATCATAAATTATTATAAGAAAAAGATCCGCAATGATTATCTCAAAGAAAAGTCAAAGGAATTAAGCAAACAAGGAAATAGCGGCAGTAAAAAGACGGGCAACTTCAAAGATGCCAACGGTCTGAAGAGCTTGCAGGATGTGAAGGTTGTAATATCTTTGGTCTACGATTCGTATGCATTAGAAACAATTGCAGATTGGTATCAACCGGAACAAATCATGAAAAAAGCTAAATTATTGATTTGTCATCGGGAATCCGACAATTTGGAATATTTGAATGAAAGAGCGGATTATTTAAGAAGCAAATATCAGGCTAAAATTAATTTTCTAAAGATAAATGAAACCGACATTTTCTCAGCTGAATTGCGTGAAAAGCTGAGGTTAAACCAAGCGCAAAAAGATAAAATACCGCCGGCAGTGCACAAATACATCAAGAATAATAAAATTTATCGTTTCAGTCAGGAGATGGCGCAGTTAAATCAACAGCAATTAATTCAACTTGCCGTATACGAAAAAGAAGTGAGGAGGCATGTAACTATTGACAGACTCGACCATTCTTTAAATGTGATGCAATATGCGGTTCATCTGGCGGCAAGGCATGATTATGATTTAATGAAAGCGGCGGTGACCGGACTTTTGCATGATATTGCGAAATCAATGAAGCTTAAGGCGCAGTATCGTTTTGCCAAAAAAGTCGGCAAATTAAATCCACTCAACAGGAATATTGTTCACGGACCGGCAGGTGCCTGGTATGCTCAGAGCTATTTAGGCATTACCGATCAAGAAATTCTTGATGCCTTGACTTTTCATACGACGTCAAGAAAAGACATGACAAAACTCGACAAAATTATCTATCTGGCCGACAAATTGGAATACGGCAGACCTATTAAAAGATTCAAAAAAGTCCGGGAAATAGCTGAAACGGATTTAACTGCCTCAATGAAGCTATGTTTGGAAGAAGTCAGATTGTCGTTAATAAGACGCTCGAAAAAACGACATCCGTCGACAAAAGCCGCCAAAAAACATCTGGAGAGTAAATAAATGGGCAATTTTGCGAAGAAAGATTACAAAGTATTCGAGCTTTTCCATCAGCAATGGGCGCTTGCAACCGCCGGGAATATAGAGCATTTCAATTCCTGCACTCTCGGTTGGGGCAGCATGGGCACCCTGTGGACGAGACCGGGGAAGAGTGGAGCCGTCATAACTGTATATCTGCATCCGGCCAGGTATACATGTGAGCTGTTTATGAAAAACGAAACCTTTACGGTCAGCTTTTTCCCTTCCAGTTACAAGCCAGCTTTGAGTTATATGGGGTCCCACTCCGGGCGCGACGAAAATAAGGCGAAGGCTGCAGGTCTTACACCCGTTGTTATTGGTGACAGCGTAACTTACGAGGAAGCAAATTTGACCTTTCTCTGTCGGAAAATCTACCAGCACCGCTTTGCCAAGGAGGATATAGCCGCGGATATACAGGAACACTATCAAGCCAATCCGAAGTCGTTCCCGCCGGATGTGGCCGGCGAATGGCAGCCGCACTGGGTTTTTGTCGGCGAGATTATTGAAGTGGAAGATAAGCGGTAATCTCATATATCGCGATGGATTCGCAGGCTGAAGGAGAATATTTATGGAGTTAATCAAGGTTGGAGAGAAAACTTATTATATAAAAAATCCCACTAATGTCGGCGTATATAAAATCAGCAATGATGATGCATTCCTGATAGATACAGGCAACGACAAAGACGCGGGCAGGAAAATACTAAAGATTATTGATGCGCAGGGGTGGAGTGTCAAGGGCATTATAACAACCCATTCCAATGCGGATCATATCGGAGGGAATAAGCTGATACAAGACAGAACGAACTGTCCTGTCTATGCCTTGGGTATCGAAAAAAGCTTCACCGAATTTCCCATCTTAGAGCCTTCGTTTCTTTTCGGCAGCTATCCGTTCAAGGATTTGCGGAACAAATTATTATTGGCAACAGGGTCGACAGTGACCGCAATCGACGACAATTTGCCTGAAGGACTGGAGTATTTCCCGTTAAAAGGACATTATTTTGATATGCTCGGGATCAAGACCGACGATGCCGTTTATTTTCTTGCCGATTCCTTATTCAGCGAAGATACAATGACCAAGTACCATGTCTTTTTCCTTTATGATGTCGGAGAATATCTCAATACTTTAGACTATCTTTCGACGTTGAAGGGCAAGTTGTTTATCCCGTCTCATTGCGAAGCGACCACAGATATTTCAAGCCTGATAGAACTTAACAGAAATAAAGTGCAGGAAATAGCCGCTAAAATCCATTCTCTGTGCAATAAGGGCGCCACTTTTGAAAATATCTTAAAAGCTGTTTTCGATGATTATGGCTTGGCCATGAACCCTAATCAATATGTTTTGGTCGGCAGTACCGTCCGTTCCTATTTATCGTATTTATATGATAGCGGTAAGGTGTGCTTCGAATTCAGGGACAATAAAATGTATTGGCAGCAAAGTTGATCGTGCGAGAGTTAGAAAAAATTTATCGAAGGCTATATTCCCACTACGGCGATCTCCGGTGGTGGCCTGCCGACACTCCCTTCGAGGTGATAGTGGGCGCGATCCTCACGCAGAACACAGCCTGGACGAATGTAGAAAAAGCGCTCGAGCGCTTTGCCGGGAATTTATTGCCTGAGCGCATCTCGGATTTGCCTATCGAGGAGCTTCAGGAAATTATCCGTCCGGCAGGTTTTTACAGGCAAAAAGCACAGTACCTAAAAGCCATCACCGAATGGTTTATGAGCTATGACTGCGATATCGATTTAATTAAGAACCGTCCTCTATCAAATATCCGTTCCGAACTGCTACGAGTAAAGGGTGTAGGCAATGAGACAGCGGACTCAATTCTGCTCTATGCTTTTGGTTTTCCGACCTTTGTAGTGGATGCCTATACGATGAGATTTTTCAAACGCTTCCCGATTGCTGCCGGCAATACCTATATGGACGTGAAAAACTTCTGCGAAGCCGAGCTCCCCCGCGATGCTAAGCTCTATGGCCATTTTCATGCCCTGATCGTACATAACTGCAAAGAGCACTGCAAAAAGAGAATGGACTGCACAGGCTGCCCCCTAGGAGTGCATTGCGAAAAGATACAGGATCATTGTAACTAGTTTGTAGGCACTCATAAATTTGTCTTCTAGCTCTTTACCAAATTACGTAAATTATTTTCATTAATAAATTTAGATACTGTCATACGATTGACTTTAAAAATTTTTGCAATCTGAACAATAGGCACACCCTCATTAAGTAATGTCCTAATTGTTTCTTCCTTGCCAGTAAGTTTGACCTTTGATGATTTTCTTCCCTTAGGTCTTCCAAGAACGATGCCTTCAGCCTTTTTGCGTGCTAATGCTTCTTTGGTACGCTGACTGATCAGGTTACGCTCAATCTCAGCGGATAATCCGAAAGCAAAAGCTAGTACTTTACTTTGAATATCATCACCCAATCGGTAGTTGTCCTTGATCGTCCATACTTGGCATTCTTTGGTCATGCAGATATTGAGAATTTCCATAATCATAAACAGATTCCTACCCAAACGAGATAGCTCAGCACAGATAATCAAATCGCCTTTCTTAACTTTCTTCAAAAGCTTTCCAAGTTCACGTTTGTTATAATTTCTAGTCCCACTGATTGTCTCTTCGATCCATCCATTAATAGAGATATCTTCATTTTTCGCAAAGCGGGTGATTTCATACCTCTGATTATCAACGGTTTGCTTGTCACTGCTAACGCGGATATATCCATAAATCATTCGAACGCTCCTTTTTGCTTTATTATAAAGAGCGTTTTTATTTTGCATTATAATTCGGTTGCATCGTTCAACAGTTCTGAAAGTTGGGTAATTTTATCGACAATAGAAGAAAACATTAAGCGCAAAATTGATAATGTAGGAATTCCTCTCTATGTGTGGGATCTCAAAATATATCGAGGAATTCTTACAGGCTTTAACAAAGCTTTTATCATCTCAGGTAGGAAAAGAGCAGAGATCATTTCAGAGGACCCAAAATCTGCTGAAATAATTCGACCGATTTTTCGAGGCAGAGATATAAAACGCTATGAGGCAAATTTTGCGGATTTGTGGTTAATTGTCATGCACAATGGAATTAAAAGTGAATCAATACCTCGTATTGATGCTGATAAATATCCTGCAATCAAAGCCCATTTAGACAATTATTATACTGAACTAGCACAGCGGCATGATAAAGGTGACACACCTTATAATTTGCGTAACTGTGCATATATGGACGATTTTTCTAAACAAAAGATAGCATGGGGAAATCTCTGCTTATCATCACAGTTCGCTTTGATTGAAGAGGAGTTTTTTATTAATGCACCCTCTCCAATGATTGTACCCGGTAGCAAATATCTACTTGCTGTATTGAACTCACATCTTGGAGATTGGTACATAAGACAATTAGGTGTAACAAGAAACGGTGGCTATTTTGAATATAAGCCTATGTTTGTTGAACAATTACCAATCCCGATTCTGACTAAGGAAGAAGAAGAGCCCTTTAATAATGCAGTTGACCGTTTAATGTATGCAAAACAAAATGATTTAGAATGTGAAACTGTTAATTCTAAAATTGATCACATGGTCTACTTGCTTTATGGACTAAATAAAGAGGAAGTTGACTATCTAGAGAGTAAGAAATAGTTGCGACTTCTTATGACAGTATATAGGCAGCTTCCTCATCAGACAATTCATAGAGATTACATATTATACTGTCAACATTATGCTCAATTTTTCGTAATTCACTTTCGTTTGCACTATTTCTAGAATAATACAGATTCTCCAACTCTTCCTCTGTTTCTTTAGATGGAATTGGCACCCTAATTGAACTAATGAAAGCTTCACCTTTACCACCAGTTATGTTGGTTCGCTGAAAAATTATCTTGTGGAACATTTTGCTGTTAAAAAATGAAAGCAAAAAAATTAAATGCTTCCCAGATATCATATAACATTTGTTATTCACAAAGTAATGTGGTTCTACTAAACATGCATCCATTGAATCACTAATCTCTCGATATACAATTCGCTGCTTAGAAAAATCGTCCCAATAGCTTATACTGTCTTGGGTCTCAAACCATTTATTATTAGTACGCTTACGAGCCTTTATTTGTTCACCATTGATAATATGTATTCCTCCGGTTTGCTCTAACCTATGTATGCCAAACGATAGAAGGTGTTTTTTTACTCCCGGGAAATTATCAATATCGTATTTCTTGCTGGGGAACGTGGTAATTAACCATAGATCAGCAAATGTATACTCGTACCTTTTAATGTCTCGTCCACGCAAAATCGGTCGAATTATTTCAGCAGATTTTGGGTCCTCTGAAATTAGTTCTCTTTTTTTGTTACCATCAAGTATAAAGGCTTCATTTAATCCAGTTTTAACGCCATAGTTTATATTTATACTCCAATCGCTTAGCCGCTCACCAGCTATTTCGATTTTTCTTAGTATTCCTTTCTCTATTGGCGAAAGAATAACCCAACTATCCCTATTAAAAAAATCTGACATTGCCGCTTTTTGAGTAACAAAAACGCTCAAATTATGCAAGCATTCTTCACTAGCAGTACACGCGATTGTCTTCCCTTTATTGTTTTCTTTTGCAAATATCAGAATATTTACATCAACTGTTGCTGAAGTGAATATCTTCGTTCCTGCAAAATCAATTAGATATAGCGGGTTGGTATTGTTTGCAAGATATTGTCTTAATGATTTACCATAAGCAGCTCGCAACCATTTATTGCTAGTAATGAACGAGAGAATGCCACCTGGTCTTAGCAACATATTACCTTTTTCATAGAATAGACAGTAAATATCGCCAGTTTTCGTAAAGGTCTTAAATCCGTAAGAACTATAAATGTCGCCCAGTTTTTTATTGCTTTTTTCATCAAGTGCTTTTTGAAGTTGAATATAAGGCGGGTTTCCAATCACAATATCGAATCCGCCCTTTGTCCGAAAAACTCTGACAAAATCAAGTTGCCACAACACATAAGGCTTACTGGCCAAATGCTGAGTTGCTTTAAATCGTTCAATACCATCAGGGGAAGTAACACCCACCAACTGGGTCATGATGACATTATTACGAAGGTCATCAATTTGATCAAGAAGAAACGCTTTTTTGTTGCTGTCTTCACATTGAAATAGTTCCTCTTGTTTGACAATTAAGCGCTCTAGGGTAGCATCAAAAGCACTTTGAAACAAATCCGTTTGCTTACCTCTTGATAGATTGCCGATGAGCGCGCTCTCGTTGATGAGCTTTCTTCCTTCAAATTCATCAATCAGACTATCGCCACAAAGAATATTGCATTCTAGGTTGGGCAGTGGCAAAGGGTTCCTATGTCCATCAATAGGAGACGTAGCATCAGGGTTAACCTCGTCATCAATGACCAGTGCTAACCAAAGTCGAAGTTGTGCTATATCCACAGCAGATGGCTCAATATCTACAGCAAAAATACAGTTACGAATAGTCTCGTATTTCAGACGATAAGCACTCCGTTCATTAATCCTACGGTAGCGAATTTCTCTACTAGCACCTATAGGATCTCTAATTTTCTGAGTGATATCCATATAGGTAGTGATGTTCTGTCGGGCACGAACAATCTCATTGAGCATACCCAGCGCAAATGCTCCAGAACCTACGGCTGGATCAGCTATTCGAACGTCTTGTAGCGCGTGATCTAATTCCGCCATGCGATCAACAACAATTGAACCGTCATTGCCTAAGAAATATAATTCTTCAGATATCCAAAGGTCATAAGAGTCTCCATCTTTCGCGCGATTTAATACATTGGCATCCTCATCCTTCATGAAATCACCAGCTAGAATGAAGTCACGGATGGCTATTTCCTTTACATTCATCGCCCGAGTTAGATAAATAATTAAACTTTCTTGACACATATAGTGCACAATTTCTCTTGGAGTGTAAAAAGCTCCTTTGCTTTTTCGATCTGTTACATCCAGCAGGTTCTCAAATACCTTACCCAGCATTTCCGGATCGATAGCCACTTCACGCTCCAAGGGCTCATCTTCACTCATGGTGAAGTTATAACGGTCAAAAATATCTAGGATACCATCTGCCTGCCATTCCTTGGTAGATTTGTTAGAAAACAGTTCATTAGGAATATCAAAATTGTTATGTTCCCACTCATATCCATCCAGAGGTTCAAATAAGCCACCAGACAAAAAGGGAATACGGCAATGAAGCAAGGGGTAATATCCTTGTTCTCCTCGGTTTACATTGAGAGCATTGTAGAATAACGGTTCTAAGTATTTCTCAAAAAAGTTGACACTCTCTCTTTCTGATTTCTCAAATAGGCGCCGCATAAAATTATGTGGTCCAGTTCCCCAAGGTTCACCCTCGACGCAAGTGCTCAAAAAGGTTGCTTCTTCATCGTTTAGATTTTTTAGTACTTTAACATTGAGATGGTAACAGTCCTCATCAATTTTTTCATAAACAAGCGGTATCAACTCACGGGATCGTGTTCCCCTAGAGTAAAAGGCATTTTTATATTTGGCGGCAGACATTTTCAACGGCCAAGCGCTTACACCCATCCAGCCTTTTTTTTGTAGGAAGTAAAGAAATACAATCTGCCCCATTAACTTCTTTGCGAATTGTGCGGAAGTATAGTTGTGTAGTTTTGCTTCGGCTACAAAATGTTCATTTTCTTCAAGGTAGTCGCGGATTTGGAGAAATTTCTCCCTATAAAACTCGAAAAACTCCTTGGTTACGGCTTCGACGCTGAAAGCATTTTCTAGTTCATCCAAAGTAGGGTTTACATTATGCTTACCCAGAAAAATGAGAAGGCGAGAAATAGCTGTATGGCAGGGTTCACCCTTGCCGACAAGGAAAGAATATCGTCTCGCGGGGGTAATGCTTTCCTTAACTTGGTATTTGCCTTTTTCGATCTGCATATTGTAATCAAGGCGGACAAACGACAAGCGCCAACGTGTGTCATCCGTAGTATAGTAAGCAACAAGTGCACCATCGGCATTTGCATTTTCAATTAGTTTTTTAGCGTAGCTTCTTTGTGTGCTGCGAGAATTTTTTACATAATCATGTTTCTTGAGCTCGACAGATATAATGATAATCTTGTTTCCGCCAGGGCAAGTATAATTGCCCACATGAGTGCTGTTCTCTATGTGTGAGGAAAAGTTTGAATACTCTTTCCTTTTCGTGTTTGGGTCGACAAACTGTATTCCATCAAGAATTTCAGTCATTAAGTCTACATAATTTTGAGTAGAATAAGTGTCCGTCAAGATTTGTTCTATCTTGTCAATTAATGCACTCATTTGCTTTCCTCGCTTTTTAGATAGCAGCTTAGAATCACTTGTTTTTCACCTTCAACCAGACTCTTGCCGGATGGCTGCTCATCAAGATAAGTCTGCGGAATTAGATTCACAATATCATAATAAAGTTCCAATACATCCGTAGTAACAGCGCTCTTTCTTAACACATCTTTCGAAATCTTGGATGGCATCTCCCCATTTCCCCAACGCTTAATTAACAGTTCAAGGGTGTCCTCTTGGATGTCTGTTAGCCTTTTTTCGCTCTTTATAGCTTTTAGCAGCTTAATTACCTTAGCATCATTGCCAGTCACCATAGATTTTTCAGTGCTTGCTAATTCATCTGCAATGACCATGTCATCAAAAGCATTGTCATTAGTAGCAAGATGTCTATAGTAATCACTGCCAACCGTAATCTGCTTGTCTTCTGGCGAGGACTCGATGAAACCGATAGCATCCATAAAGGTCATTTGATTTGCAGTTCCTCCATCACAGGCAAAAAACGTTTTCAGCGCTCCCTTGCGGATGAAACTAATAGTTTTTGGTTTCGTAATGTCTATATGTTTCTTTCCAGCTTTGCACTTCCTAGGTAAACGCTTAATAGTTTCAAAAAGCTCAGGTTGATCATCCCTGATTTGTCGTATAAGAGTAAGATAAGCTAATTCTGGATTGGTACTTTCTTCCTCCGTATCTAAGTTGCTATTGAGGTCGTCAAATAGTTTTTTCGGAGAAACTTGTTCCTCATCAGATAAATACTTAATATCCTCGCCTAAGGTATCATGAAATGCTTGTAATTTTTCCAATATCCGCACTTCCAGTGGAAGTTGTCTGCTACTCTGTGCAGTGGGGAAGAAGTTGTATACATATATGCGGTCAAAGGCAGTACCTACGCGGTTAATACGACCGACACGCTGCATGATTCTGGTGGGATTCCATGGCAAATCATAATTGATAAGCACATTAGCTCTGTGAAGGTTAACACCTTCTGCTAACACATCAGTGGTAATTAATAAGTCATATTTGTCGTTGTTGCTACCTTGATATTTTGGGTTGAAGCTATCCTCAATCTCTGATTTTATGGAAGCAGAGCTCTTGCTACTGTATTGAATTACACGGTCACCATACAAATCCGACAAGTTTTTGTACAGATATTCCGCAGTTTCAGTGGACTCAGTGAAAACTATGACCTTTTTCCCTTTAATAATTGGGTTATTTTTCAGGCTTATTTTAAACTCCGTTAGCTTTGGATCCCCTTTGATTTGTTTCCAGAGAGATTGCCACGTGCGTAATTGGGCTAGGTCGTTTCTAAGATCACGGATTAAAGAAACACAGAACTCGTTTGAATGAAACTTCAATAGCTCTCCCTGCTCAATCAAATAGAGTAGTTTTTCATCCTCTCCATTGTCCAGCATCTCATAGATATTTTTATTTTTTCCTATGTACATGACACCGCTGTCATACATGTCAATAAAACGTTGATAGGATTCAATAAAGCGCTCCAGTGTCTTCCTAAAGGCATAAAAACTGCTTTCAAGGCGCTTCACCAATATGCCTTTCATGAACCCGCCCATGTTTCTCTGACCGGTCATCATAGTTGAGTATTTCTTTTTATCCCTTAAATAAAGTAAAGGTGTATATCGAGAATATTTAAAATCCTTGATTTGCTCCATAGTTTCGGTGAAAGCCTCATCCGTCTGCTCATCAAATGTATAGATGATTTTTTCGGGGCTTCCAACTTTTGGGAATGATAAGCCCTGCTTTTCTAGATCAGCAGTGTAATACTTAGTTATTTCGCTGCGGGTACGGCGAATCATGATTTCGCGCAAGAGTCTGTCTCGGATAATCTCAGAATTGTCTCGCAGCTGCTGTAAATATTCTGGTGTTCCCTTTTCGTATTTCCGTAAAGTAGACTCTAGACCACGGAAGAAACCTTCCAAGTTGCGAATACCATTGATGGTACCACTTTGCTTATGTTGAAAAAGATATAGTTGGTTTTCGATATCACTGGTGTAGTTATTAATAGGTGTTGCAGAAATCAGGATCACTTTTTTCCCGCGACAAATTTGGTGTAACTCTGTAAAACTCTCTGTATCACTATTGCGGAAGCGGTGAGCCTCATCCACAAATACATACTGGTATTTGCTAGTACCTTTGATATTGATATTGCTAAGCTTACCAAGAGATTCAACATCACAACGTGAAACATCAAACTCTTGCAGAACGCTGCGCCAATAATCAATCAACACAGGTGGACAAATGATCAATTTATATGAATTCCTGTTGAAACTGTTGGCCAGCATGGCACAGATATATGTTTTACCGAGACCAACGACGTCTGAAATGAATACACCATTATATGCTTCAAGTTTCTGTCTGGCTTGTGTAACAGCATCAATTTGATATTGAAGGCGCATATAACCGTCCGGTAAAAGCGTGTTAAAATTTTCTTTGTCCGCATTTATCTCTTCTTTAAAGAATTCATATATTGTTTTCAGATATAACTGGTAGGGTGTGATGTCCCCGCGCATCCAAGTGTATTTTTCAACAGATTCAATGTACGTCTCGCGGATATCCACACTCTTCTCCCATAGGGCTTCGAAACGGTCTAGAGCAAACCTTACATCAGGGGCATCCTTTAGCTCTACATTGAATTCCAGGTTATTACGCAAGCCTGCCTCAGAAAAGTTGCTGGAGCCTGTAATAACACTGCCAAAAGTATCGAACACTTTCTGTGGGTCTTTACGCATAATATAGACTTTTGAATGAATGGGTGCCTGAGTGTACATGCGCATTACCAGTTTGCCGGACTTCAACCAGTCAATGAAGATGCGGACACCTTCTTCGACTGTCTCTGAGATTTCTGCTTGTTCAAACTCTCGTTCAATTTCACCTGAATAAATAGCATGGCCATTTTTGGCCGAGATAGCAGCGTAACCGATTTCATCATTCATTCTATCAATCAACTTTATGGTAAAACGGTCTACATTTAATCCCACTAGGATACGGATTTTTTCAACGTCCTGCATAGACTCCCACATTCTAAAGAAGCCACTTGTGCGGAAATAACCAACAAGGATATCAAAAAACTGGGTATTGCTCTTTAAAATGGCAGTGAATCTGGTATATAGATCTCGTTCGGGCTCATTTGTAAAAAATTTCAAGTCAGTTGCGCTCATGAATGAATCTCCTATACTTTAACGTGCTTAATTATGTTGCCATAATCAGCATCGAGCACATCACAGATTTTGCCAAGAAGAGAAAGGTAGAACCCGATCATCTTTAATACATCCTCATCATAGCTTTCAGAGAGATGGCAAATCTTTTGCGCAAGCCCACATGCTTATTATTCTGTCAATAAAGAATACTTAGAACTTATTATAACAAATGCTCATTGCCTGCGCTCCTATTCAGAGAGCAACTTCGTATTGAACATTTCATCTACTGCACATATATAATAATATTGCATTTATTTTCAAAAAGGGGTTATCCAAATGAATAGTTTTGTTACATTGACTGTAGGTGAGACCTATACCAATCAAGATATTATTGAGATGTTTAAGTGTGGGAATATGGGAGGAATGCGAAGATCTCTTACTACAAATTCCCTAGTTATTGTAAGTGACCATACAAAGGAACTTTATGATGATAAGTGGGTTGATGATGTTTTGCATTATACAGGTATGGGTAAAAAAGGTGATCAAACATTAAGTAATCAAAACAAGACATTAGCCGAATCAAATGAATCCAACATTAAAGTGCATCTATTTGAAGTTTTGAAACCAACAGAATATATCTATCGAGGTGAAGTCGCTCTTGTTTCTGAACCATATCGGGAAAATCAAAAAGATGAAGATGGTAATGAAAGATCTGTCTTGATGTTCCCCTTAGGCTTAGTAAAAGAAGGTAAACCTATTGATGCTGATCTGATCAAAGGCCTACAAGAAAAAAAGGATTATAAAGCTAGTAGAGCCTCTGATGACCAAGTTCTTCAGAAAGCAATAGAAAACCAAAGTGAAATTGTGTCACGTAGAGAGGTATTTAGCACAGTATGCCTGCGTGATGCTTATGTTTCAGAGTACGCAAAACGAAGAGCGAATGGACATTGCCAATTGTGCGAACAGCCTGCGCCATTTCTGAATAATGATGGTAAGCCGTATCTAGAAACCCATCATATTGATTGGATTTCTCAAGGTGGTTCAGACACTATCAATAATACTGTTGCATTATGCCCCAATTGCCACAGAAAAATGCATGTCTTAAATCATGAAGAGGATAAGCAGTATTTGCTTAATAAAATTAATACTGAAGTCAACGATTAAAGTATGTACTTTGCAAGGCAGACTAACTTTTTGAAAGGTGGTGGCTGAAAAAATGCTGATAAAAACTTTAGTGGAGGATACAACGGCAGCTGAGGATTTTGGCTGTGAGCATGGTCTTAGCCTGTATATAGAGACAAAGGCAAATAAAATACTGTTTGATGTGGGCGCAAGCGGATTATTTCTCCGCAATGCGGAAAAGCTGGATGTAAATATCGCGGATATTGATTTTCTGATAATCTCCCACGGGCATTATGATCACGGCGGAGGGCTTAAAACATTTTTCACGGAAAATACCAAGGCCAAGGTGTTTATGCATGAGCTTGCCTTCGGCAAATACTATGCTGTACGCGCCAATGATGAATTAGAGTATATAGGCATTGATGAGAATCTGAGACGAAACAAACGGATCGTGCCTACTTCAGACAGCTTTCTGATCAGCGAGGGCATACAAATATTCTCGGATGTAGCTCAAAAAGAGCCGCGCCCAAAATCAAACAGAGGTTTACTCAAAGAGCATCAGGGAGAATTGATAGCGGATACCTTTGACCATGAGCAAAATCTCGTTGTCGAGGAGGAGGGAAAGTTTCTCTTAATAACAGGCTGCGCCCATAATGGCATTGTCAATATTCTTGAGCATTTTCATTCGCTCAAAGGACATATGCCCGATTATGTGATCGGCGGCTTTCATCTGGCCGGCCATTCGGGTGGCAGCGAAGACTTGGCAGTGATAGATAGGATTGGCGGGTATCTCTTGAGTACAAAGGCGAAATTTTATACCGGCCATTGCACGGGCATAGAGCCTTATCAAAGGCTGAAAGCTATCATGGGCGATCGAATAGATTATCTGTCAACCGGCAGTGTGATCACAATCTTTCTATAAATCAGCGTATTCGTATTGCTGGAAGAAGCTTATATTTGCTAGAATGCTCTATAGAAGCCTGATGATATGACTTTAGAAAGAGGTGTTTTATGAGCGATCAGCAATATGGCCAGCAACCTGGTAATTATGGTCAACAGGGCTATTATGACCCGCAGACCGGCCAATATGTACAACAACAGTATGGACAACAACAGGGATATTATGATCCGCAGACGGGTCAGTATTATCAGCAGCAAGCTGCATATAGCCAGCAGGGTCAGTATTGGCAGCAGCCGGCAACAAGTCAACCGCAGTATCAGCAAGCAGGAGCATCAGGTAATGCAGCGCTAAAAGTTCTAGCAGTTATTACCCTGCTTTTTGGTATCGCTTTCCTGGTATTTTATATCGTTACTATGTTTACGGGACCACGGTATAAAGACGTATTCAAAAGCATTGGCAGCTCCTTCGATAGCTCAACTTCTCTCGGCCTCTATACCATTGCCCATCTTTTGAAAATAATTACTTTCTTTGTTTGTGCGCTTTTGTTCATTGGAACCGGAATTTCTGCTCTGGTAGGCTCCGTCCGATCTCAAAAGCTTAAGACAGCTAAGTCTTTTGCGGCAGCAGCGACTGTTGCCCAAGTGTTTGCCTTTATTTTTTCTCTGGCTGTCTTATTGCTTGCATTGTTTGGCACGCTGACCTCTTTCTTTGGCGATAGTATAAAAATCTGGACAGCTTATGAAGGAACACCAATGCGGACCTATATTATTGTTGAGCTGGCAGCTCTGGCTTTGCTTGGATTGATCTTCATCCTTATTTTGAAGAGCGTGCTGAAGAAAGCTAAGGCAAGCGGTACGACAGCGCAGCAGCAGCCATACTATGGTTCTCAGTACTACCAGCAGCCCCAGACCTACGGTGCGCAACAGCAGTACTATGATCCGCAGACGCAATATACCGGGCAGACTTATCAGGGGTCGGAGACAGGATATTATCCCGATAATCAACAATAGAAGATCGAGTGGCATAGACTATAATATAATCCCCCGTCTGAGCAGACGGGGGATTTTTCTTTATGGCATTTTCAGATAATTAAGTTTGGGCTTTGTTTAGTTCGCGCTCGTAGCATTGGCCGCACAGCGATTCATAGCTGACTTCGTCTTCGCCATCGATAGCAATTTGCTCACCGCTGAAGACAAATTTGCCATTGACCATGCGACCGTTGAAAATAGCCTTGCGCCCGCAACGGCAAATTGTTTTCAGTTCCTCGATGGAATGCGCCAGCAGTAAGAGACGGATACTGCCCGGGAAGCCTTCGCGGCGGAAATCGACTCTCAGTCCGTAGCAGATCACCGGGATATCATCCAGGACTGCCACATCAAGTAATTGTTTTACTTGTTCGGCGGAAAGAAACTGAGCCTCATCGACCAGGACACAAGATATGGCGCGACGCCGGTTGAAATCATTGACAATGTCCCGGACATTATCCTCCGCGGTTACCAGGGCATCGACTTTGCGTTCTATGCCCAGGCGGCTGACAACTACATCTCTGCCCTTGGTATCGGAGCTCGGTTTCAGGAGAACGATATCCATTCCGCGCTCTTCATAGTTAAAAGCTACCTGCATCAGGGCTGTCGTCTTACCGGAATTCATTGCGCCGTAGCGGAAATATAGTTTTGCCATTGCTTTCCCTCTGCCTGCATGAACAATCCAAAGTATTATTTGTTTAAATTCTAGCCTATCAGCTTACTGAAATACAAATTAGATTGAAACTGCTCTTGAATTGCTGTTGTCCAATGTTCAAATTGATCCGGCGGCGGTTATAATGGGTCTATGTTCAGCAAGATTATCCGACCCATTCTATTTGCCGATGTCCCGATGGAAAATAATCTGTCTCTGGCGCCGCTGGCCGGCACTACATCCTGGCCCTTCCGTCTGCTCTGCAGGGAGCAGGGGGCTGCCTGGTCTGTTACGGAGCTGGTTTCAGCGCGGGGTATCCGCTATGATCCGCACTTGACGAAGCAGTATCGCTACCTGAAGCTGAAAGATGCGGAAAAACCGGTGGGGATTCAGTTGTTCGGTTCTGACCCGCAAGACTTTGAGTATGCTGTCAAACTGCTCCTGGAACATGAGAGCACTTGTGATAGCGCCTTCGTCGATATCAATTTGGGCTGTCCGGTAAAAAAGGTGGTAAAAACCGGGGCTGGCGCTGCTTTGTTGGAGACACCGGAGTTGGCTGTGAGGATTTGTTCCGCCGCCGTGCGCGCGGCGGAAAGCTATGGCAAGCAGGTCACTGTGAAGATCAGGTCGGGCTGCCGGGCGAAGATGGATGATCTGCCTGGTTTTGTCAGAAGCTTGGAGTCGGCGGGGGTGGCCGGGATCGTCGTGCATCCCCGGCTTCTGGTCCAGATGTACAGCGGCAAGGCGGACTGGGATGTGATTCGGGAAGTGAAAGAGGTGGCGGTGATACCTATCATTGGCAATGGTGATCTCAATTCGCCGCAAGCCGTGCTCAGGATGGCAGAGCAGACCGGAGCGGACGGTTTTATGATCGGGCGGGCTGCCCGGGGCAATCCCTGGATCTTTGCCGATATAATCGGAGCTCTGGCCGGTGATGATATTGCCGCTGAAATGGGGACGTTGACCGGGAATGATGCTGATGTCAACGGGAAGTATGATCAGCCCCGGGACAAAGATCAGGTCGGCCGGCTGTTGTCGGGGCGGGAGCGTGCCTTGCGAACCAGAGTTGACCCGGAAGATGGCGGCAACATTTCAGTCTGGGAGCAGACGATCCTGAGGCATCTGTCAGGTTTGGTGGAATTGTTGGGTGAGGAGCCGGCTGTTCGCGAGATGCGCAAGCAATTGGCCAGCTATACCAAGGGTCTGCCCGGCGCCGCAGCTTACCGTCAGCGGCTGATGGAGGTGACATCTGTGGCGGAAGTTAAGGCTGAGCTTTCGCATTTGGTTGGCGAATTGATCTGTTAGGTTCGATGTGAGCACAACATGGATATCGATCGTTGCGCATTGACCCGGCAGGGCTGCTCGGAAGGTAACAAGGATGCCGGCAATGGCGCCGATAGTTATATAAGATGAAAGGTGATATGAGAGAGAGGAGATCGATTGTGGATCAGAAGCTAAAGACAATCAAGTTGCAATCCTGGAATGTGAATGGTTTGCGGGCAGTGATCCGTAAAAATAATTTTACGGAGTATTTCGCCGGCAATGAGGCGGATTTTATCTGTTTGCAGGAGATAAAAGCTTATCCGGATCAGATCGAATTCGATTTTTCGCCTTATAAGGCCTTTTGGCACAACGCGGAGCGCCGGGGGTACTCGGGCACTTTGACTTTGGCTAAGGAAGAGCCGCTCTCAGTTTCGCGCAGTGTGGGCAATACGGAATTTGACGGTGAGGGCAGAGTGCTGACCTTGGAATATCCGGATTTTTATCTGGTCAATGTCTATTCTCCCAATTCACAAAACGAGCTGGCCAGGCTGGACGGGCGCATGGAATTTGAGGAGCTGTTTCGCGACTATTTATCAGGGCTTAAGGCCAAAAAATCAGTGATTGTCTGCGGTGACCTGAATGTAGCGCATAAAGAGATCGATCTCAAAAATCCCGGCCCCAATCGCCGCAATGCCGGCTTCACCGATGAGGAGCGGGAAAAGTTCAGTAAACTACTGGATTCCGGCTTTATCGATACTTTCAGATATTTTTACCCTGATGTCGAAGACGCCTACACCTGGTGGAGCTTCATCACCAGAGCCCGAGAGCGGAATGCGGGGTGGAGAATCGATTATTTCCTCGTCTCCGATTGTTTGGAAGATAAGTTGGTCTCGGCGGCCATCCATGCCGATGTGATGGGATCGGATCATTGTCCCGTGGAATTGGTGGTTGAGCTGTAGGCGGTATGTGGACTGCGGCGATTAAGGCAATCATTTTGTTTGACAAAAATTAAATGGGAGTATAGTATTATCTAGCATGTGCGCCAGTAGCTCAATTGGATAGAGCGTCTGACTACGGATCAGAAGGTTCCGGATTCAAGTTCTGGCTGGCGCGCC
>JGI24710J26742_10001261_pt1 | contig 23438 bp, 19 predicted proteins | sample BioPla2DNA2_FD_26742 | JGI IMG/M metagenome (IMG submission 26742) | reverse complement strand
GTTTCCGGTTTTCGTACTCTTACCGTAAAGAGTCTTCTAACGGTCTCCTCTTTTATGCCGCCTACCATTGCATCAAAAATCTCGTATCCTTCCCTCTTATAGGCATCGACCGGCTTCTCATTTCCGTATCCTCGAAGGCCCACTCCTCTTCTCAGCTCGTTCATTGATTCAAGATGCTCCATCCAATACTCATCNACCACTCGAAGAAGGACTACTCTCTCCAGTTCACGCATAAACGGTCTTCCGTCAGGCATGAGGCCGAATTCGTTTTCTCTTGACTCATAGTTTTCAATGGCTTTTTCGAGTATTGTCTCTTCCACATCTTCCTTTGAAGCGTCTGATCCAAGTTCTTTTTTGATTTCAAAAATATCCGCATTGCTTAAAAGAACATATTTAAAGTGAGAGAGCGCTTCATTGACAGCGCCGTCAGCGGAAAAGTCGATACTGCTGACTGTTGACAGAACAAACTCCTCAAGCATATTGAATATATAGTCTTTTATGTCGTCTCCGAAAAGGACTTTGTGTCTCTCACCATATATGAGATTTCTCTGAACGTTCATTACATCGTCAAATTCTATTACGTTCTTTCTGATCTGGAAGTTGCGGCTTTCAACCGTCTTCTGCGCCTGCTCAATCGAATTTGAGAGAAGCTTATTGTCTAAGGGCATGTCCTCTTCCATTCCAAGCTTTTCCATGGCGCCCATAATTCTCTCGGAGCCGAAAAGTCTCATAATGTCATCGGTAAGCGCTATATAGAATCTGCTTTCACCGGGGTCTCCCTGCCTGCCGGAACGCCCTCTGAGCTGGTTGTCTATACGCCTGGACTCATGCCGCTCGGTTCCTAAAATATAGAGGCCGCCAACCTCCTTAACTCTTTCCGCCTCGATATCGGTCAGCTTTTTATGCTTTGAATAGCAATCGGTGAACATAGCCCTTGCCTTAAGCACTTCCTCGTCGGAGGTATCGGAATAACCTGTTGCATCCGCTATTATCTCGTCTGTAAATCCGGCAGATTTGAGATCCTTTTTTGCAAGAAATTCAGCGTTGCCGCCCAAGACAATGTCTGTACCGCGGCCGGCCATATTTGTGGCTATTGTAACTGCACCGAATTTACCTGCCTGAGCAACTATCTCCGCCTCCTTATCATGTTGCTTGGCATTTAAAACATTGTGCTCTATTTTACACTTTTTGAGCAGCGAGGATATCTCCTCACTTTTTTCTATAGAAATTGTGCCGACAAGCACAGGCTGGCCTTTTTCATGGCAGGTTATAATTTGCTCTATTATAGCCCTATTTTTACCATTCTCATTTTTATACACGACATCGGCGTTATCTATTCTTATTACAGGCTTATTTGTCGGAATTTCAATTATGTCCAAGGAATATATTGTCTCGAACTCTTCCGCCTCGGTGAGAGCGGTACCGGTCATTCCCGAAAGCTTTTTATAGAGTCTGAAATAGTTTTGGAAAGTAATCGTAGCCAAGGTCTTGTTTTCTTTCTGTACATCAACCCTCTCCTTGGCCTCTATTGCCTGGTGCAGGCCCTCAGAGTATCGTCTGCCAAACATGAGACGCCCGGTAAACTCATCTACAATTATTACCTCTCCGTCTTTAACTACATAATCTATATCCCTCTTCATTGTGCCGTAGGCCTTGAGAGATTGGTTTATGTGGTGCGCAATTGTAGAGTTTTCCAAATCCGAAAGGTTTTCGATTCCGAAATATCTCTCGCTTTTTTCTGTGCCTCTGGCTGTGAGCGTGGCTGTTTTGGCTTTTTCATCAACCACATAGTCGACATTTATATTCTCGTCTTCCTCTGCCTTGTCGTCGACATGAGTCACAACCAAACTTCTCATCGAACGGACCAATGCATCCGCTTTCNTATACAGGTCTGTNGATTCATCTCCCTGTCCGGAAATTATAAGAGGCGTTCTGGCTTCGTCTATCAGTATCGAGTCGACCTCGTCAACAATTGCAAAGTGATGATCGCGCTGAACCATATCATGACTGTAGAGAGCCATATTGTCTCTCAGATAGTCAAATCCCATTTCATTGTTTGTGCCATATGTAATATCGGCATTGTAAGCAATTCTTCGTTCCTCCGAGCTGAGTCCGTGTACAATAAGCCCGACCTCAAGCCCCAGAAATCTGTAAACCTTGCCCATCCACTCGCTGTCTCTTTTTGCAAGGTAATCATTTACGGTGACTATATGAACACCCTCGCCCTCCAAAGCGTTGAGATACGCAGGCATTACAGCCACGAGAGTTTTACCCTCGCCCGTCTTCATTTCAGCTATTCTGCCCTGATGCAGAACTATACCGCCTATTATTTGAACTCTGTACGGTCTCATACCCAGAACACGCCGCGACGCCTCCCGCGCTGTGGCGAACGCTTCGGGTAAAACATCATCTAGCGTTTCCCCCGACGCTATTCTTTCTTTATATATATTCGTAAGCTCTCTAAGTTCTGAATCGCTCTTTTGCTGCATAAGGCTTTCCAGCGCTTCCACCTTATTTACCAGATGGTCTATCTTTTTGAGCTCACGCTCTGAATGTGTTCCAAATAATTTATCNAAAAGTCCCATTTAACTTCTGCCTTTCATTCAAGGAAAACCGTTTTAAACCAATGGAGATTTTACCACAGATCATAGGAAAAATAAAGTTTGGCATTTCAAATGAAAATCTAAGTAACTGTCGGCATAATATATTGCTTTGTTTTTTGACATTTGCTCTTAAATTATATAATTATTCTCTTCATCATATATCGTTTTGATTATATATAGATGTATTTTTTTACTGTTTCTAAAATTGTCACTATCTGAACATTCTCTTTTAATGATATATATTTTTTTTGCTTTATTGTTGATTATTCATAGTTTTTAGTGCTAATATATATGCATAAAAGTAAAAAATGTCGGGTAAGTTCACGACCATATCATTTTCGCGGATTAAATTAAGTTTAAGAGCACGCAATATCAAAATTCATCTTTTTAAAGGAAGAAATATGGATAAGCAAAAAATTGAAGAATACCGCACAAGGAATCCTTTCACCAAGCTTAGTGATCTAATCGCACAGGCAATATATGATGANATTATTTCTTTAAATTTAAGACCCTCTTCAAAGCTTAACATAAACCAGATAGCAAGTGACTTCGGNGTTTCAAGGACACCTGTTGCTGAGGCTATGTCTAAGCTAATGGATATGGGCTTTGTTGTCACACATCCCGGAATAAACGGATACTATGTTGCTGAAATAAATGTTTTGGATCTTCTGGATCTTTTCAGCGCGCGNGCCGCTTTGGAGTGTGANGCAGCTGCTCTTTGTGCAGAAAACGCCGACCCTGAGGCAATAAATAAGCTTGAGGAACTGGCTTTTGCCTTTCAACAGGCCATTCCCTCCGGTGATGGAAAGGCTCTCAAAGAGACCGATCTTCCTTTCCATCAGCTTCTCATAGAGTCGTGCCAGAACAAATATATTATAAAAAGCTACAATGCTCTTTTGCCTAATATTAGGATGTATCAGAGTTCTTGGACAAAGTTTATTGACCCAAGCAAGGAAAACCCCTGGGCCAGAAAGGTTTTAAATCAACATGCTGCCATTGTTTCAGCCATTAAGATGCATATTCCCTCTTTGGCCAGACAGATGATGCGAGAGCATATAAGAGAAAGCGCAAACTTTGTTGCCTATTCCGAGACAACTGACGATCCCTTCCTTCTTTTAAAGAGAAGCAGATAGGTATTCGTTTGAATTAGGAGTTATTTGTGAAGAAGATTTACGTTCTCATAGGAAATTATGGCAGCGGCAAAACCGAAGTCGCAATGAATATCGCTTTTAATGCCGCTGCTGAGGGTAAAAGAGTTGAGCTTGTTGACCTTGATATGGTAAACACGTATTTTCGTCTCAGTGAAAGGATAGAGCTTATAAATGAAAGAAAAATCAGGCTTGTCAGCCCGAATTTTTCGAGTTCAAATATCGAAACGCTCTCATTACCCCCTGATGTCAAGTCCGCTTTCGATCTGGACTGGGATGTAGTTGTTTTTGATGTCGGCGGTGATCCGACAGGCGCTACTGCTCTCGGACAATATAAACAATACTTTATGCAGCTTCCCGAGGGCAGCCTTGAGGTTTTGAATGTGGTAAATGTGAGGCGCCCTATGTCCGGCACACCCGCAAAAATTGTTTCTCTCATGCAGGAAATGTCCGCATATGCAAGGCTTAAAGTTAACGGTTTCATAAACAATACAAATCTGGCTGAACGCACATCCTCTGAGGAGCTGCTTGCCGGATATGAAACGATAAAAGAAGCCTCTATTAAAAGCGGCATACCTGTTCTATATACCTGCGGCACGCAGGAGCTCCTTGATGAATTTTTGGCTGGAAATCCCGATCCGGAATATGTTGGCACGCCCTTTGCCATTAAACGACATATGCGTCGCGACTGGTATTCGTTTACAAGAAAGGGCCTGTAGTTTGTGATCCTTAATTTTGGATAAATTCTAAAAAAAGAGGTAGGAAAATGGTTAACTTTACAATCAACGAAGAACTTTGTAAAGGATGCGAGCTCTGTGTTAGGGCATGCCCTAAGCAGATCCTCAGGCTTTCTAAAACAAAGTTGAACTCAAAGGGTTATCATCCGTGCGAGATTACCGATGTTGAGGCCTGCATCGCATGCGGCTCATGTTTTCGTACTTGCCCGGATTCGGCAATCCGTATTGAGAAGATTTAGCAGTAGGAGGTAAAAAAATGGCTTTAACTCTCATGAAGGGCAGCGAGGCTATCGCGGAATCGGCCATAAGAGCCGGTTGTCGTTACTTTTTCGGCTACCCAATCACACCACANACCGAAATCCCCGAGTATATGTCGGCTCGTATGCCTGAAGTCGGAGGTACTTTCCTTCAGGCTGAAAGCGAAATCGGCGCAATAAACATGGTTTATGGAGCTGCAGGCACAGGCGCCCGTGTTCTCACAAGTTCCTCATCCCCCGGTGTTTCACTTAAGCAGGAAGGCATTTCTTATATTGCCGCATCAGAAATTCCCTGTGTCATAATAAACATTATGCGTGGCGGACCCGGTCTCGGAAGCATACAGGCCGGTCAAGCTGACTACTTCCAGTCCACCAAAGGCGGCGGTCACGGTGACTATCGTCTCATAGTTCTGGCACCGGCCAGCGTGCAGGAATCTGTTGATCTAATGTCAAAAGCCTTTGAGCTTGCAGAGGAATATCGTAACCCTGTTCTAATCGCCGCTGACGGCATGATTTGCCAGATGATGGAGCCTGTTGAGCTTCCCGAAATGCAGGACTTNAAAATCGACTACAAAGAAAAGCCCTGGGCGGTTTCCGGTGAGCCTGAGAGCGAAAATCATAAACGTGCAATCGTAAACAGTCTATACATAACAGTTGAAGAGCTCGATGAGCTGAATGAAAGACTGCAGGCAAACTACAGAAAGATTGAAGAAAACGTAGTGATGTATGAGACATATAACCTTGAGAATGCTGAAATTGTATTAACTGCATTCGGAACGGTTGCTCGTATATGCAAGGCTTCCATTGACGAACTCAAGGAAGAGGGCATCAATATCGGTCTCTTCCGTCCCATTACCATTTGGCCTTTCCCCTACGAGGAGCTTTACAAAGTTGCCACCGCTCCCGGAGTAAAGGCAGTTTTGGATGTGGAACTGAATGCCGGACAGATGCTGGAAGATGTTAAGCTGGCAGTTCGCGGCGATCAGAAGGTCGACTTTTACGGACGTTATGGCAGCCATATGCCCAGCTCAGAAGAGATTACAGAAAAAATTAGGCAGATGAGGAGTGAACTTTAATGGCAGTAGTATTTGAGAAAACAAAGATGCTAACTGATACACCTTTTCACTATTGTCCCGGCTGCAACCATGGCATTGCACACAGATTGGTTGCAGAGGTCATAGAGGAGCTGGGTGTTGAGAAAGTAGTCGGAGTCGCTCCCGTTGGTTGCTCCGTTTTTGCGTACAGATATTTTAACTGCGACATGTACGAAGCGGCCCACGGTCGCGCTCCTGCTGTTGCAACCGGAGTAAAAAGAGTTCTCCCCGATGCAACGGTTTTTGCATATCAGGGTGACGGGGACCTTGCCTCAATCGGCACGAATGAGATTGTACACGCCGCTCACAGAGGCGAAAAGCTCACAGTAATTTTCATCAACAACGCAATTTACGGCATGACAGGCGGTCAGATGGCCCCCACAACACTTATAGGCCAAAAGACAACCACAAGCCCTTATGGACGCGATCTCGCTACGTGCGGTGCGCCCATACGTATTTGTGAAATGCTCTCACAAATACCGGGCACATATTATGCCGAGCGTGTTGCCATGAACAACAATGCCAATATCATTAAGGCAAAAAAAGCAATAATGAAAGCATTTAAATACCAGACCGAGGGACATGGTCTCAATATAGTTGAGATGCTCTCAACTTGTCCGACCAACTGGGGTCTTTCTCCCATAGAATCTATGAAGTGGCTTGAGGAGAATATGATCCCTTACTATCCTCTCGGCGTCTACAAAGATGAGGGGGCAAAGTAAATGAGAGAACAGTGTATTTTTGCCGGTTTCGGCGGACAGGGTATGCTTCTTATCGGCACATTTTTAGCTGAAGCTGCCATGAGGGCCGGAAAACATGTTTCCTGGCTTCCCTCTTACGGTCCCGAAATGAGGGGTGGAACTGCCAACTGCTCGGTCGTTATTTCAGACAAACCCGTAGCTTCTCCTATGGTCACAGCTCCCGACACGGTTATCGCCATGAACCTTCCTTCTATGAGGAAGTTTGAAGATATCGTTAAGCCCGGCGGACTTTTGATAGTCAACAGCAGTATTGTTGAGGAAAAATGTCCTCGCGACGACATCGAGGTCGTCTATATTCCTGCAAATGAGATTGCTGCAAAGGTGAAAAACCCCAGAGGCGCAAATGTGGCTATTTTCGGAGCATATGTCGCCAAAAAATTGGGCGTAGCCAGCAAAGAGAATATTCTTGAAGCTATACGTATAAGTCTCGGCGAGGAAAAGGCACGTTTCTTTGAGGGCAATGTGAGAGCTCTTGAAGCGGGTATTGAATTCACTAAAAATCTGGATAAATAAGCATTCAATTTAAATCGGCTATTTTAAAATAAGCCTTTTAAGTACAAACAAAAGAAGTCTCGGAGCTGTAGCAGAAAACTGCGCAAACCAGTCACCGAGACTTCTTGTTTCAAGTAAAATCTTGCTCTGAATAAAAACCTTGCAGAGACAAATTATGGCAGATAAAATCGGAGTGTGCGACTAATGTAATAGAGGTCTCATTTTATATTCTGTTTACTGTTCCAATATCGCAAAGCCGTTTTTGAATACGGCAATTTTATTGTTTTCAATATTTACATTTTTCGAAAAAACGACATTTTTATTTGTTTCATAATAAAATGGCCTGTCATCGCAAGAGGCAATTATTGTGTATGTTTTATCATTTGAAAATCTTTTAAATACTAGCGTTTTTTCATTTGCAAATTCAAATTTAATTTCACCGGTTTTAAATTCGTCCGCTTCATTTTTGATCTTTGCAATTTCCTTGTAAAAGGACAGAATATCACTGTCAATGCTTTCCCAAGGAAAATATCGCCTGTTAAACGGATCTTCAAAGCCCTGGAGCCCTGCCTCATCTCCATAGTAAATTGCAGCTCCACCAGGCAAGAAAAACTGTAAAAATGCGCATATTTTCAGCTTTTGCACAGCCAGTTCTTTGTTAGGAATTTTATAGCGCGCCTTTTCATCCCTCGAAAGATTATGGGGCGGATTTGACATAACCGTCAGTATTCTTTGCGTATCGTGTGTGGAAAGACTCGTCATAACACAGTCTAAAACAGGTTTTGGATAATTTTCTGCAATTGTCATTATAANGTTTGCNAAATCGTAACCTCTTAGAGTTTCATTTACAAATCCTATTATAGCGTTCTGATATGGGTAATTCATAACGGAATCAAGAGTTGAATCAACAAAATATCTTCGCCTTATTCCATAGCTTTCCTTATTTGACGCATCCTCCCACACTTCTCCAATCACAAGTGCATCACTCTTTATTTCTTTTACTCTTTTTTTAAGAAGTGATAAAAATTCATCCGGAAGCTCGTCTGCAACGTCAAGTCTTATTCCGTCTGCGCCAATATTTAGATACTTTGACACAACACTGTCGTCATCAAAAATTATATAATCTAAAAACCCCTCATCCAGCTCATTTACACAAGGGAGCGTATCTATCCCCCACCAAGAATGATATTTCGAAGGATATTCGATAAAATTATACCAACTTCTGTATTTAGAGTTCGGGTCACTTACTGCTCCGCCTCCAAAAATTCCCATTTTATCAAAATAAATGCTGTTGCTTCCCGTATGAGAAAAAGCGCAGTCAATAATAATTTTAATACCTTTTTGATGCGCGGTATCGCAAAGGGTTTTAAAGTCGTTTTCATCGCCAAGCATAGGATCTATTCTCTTATAATCGGCGGTGTCATACCTATGATTTGAATGCGCCATAAAAACCGGATTTAAATATATAACACTTACTCCCAAGTCTTTTATATAATCAAGCTTTTCTATAATTCCTCTTAAATTTCCGCCATAGAAATCATTGTTCATAATTTTCCCATTTTCATTGGGAAGATATACGGGACATTCTTCTGTGTTTTCGTGAACCGTATAAGGCAAAAGCTTATCTTTAAGCTCAGGATTGCCGCTTTTAAAAAATCTGTCGGGAAAAATCTGATAATAGATTGCACCTTTGAAAAACGAAGGTGTATCATAATCTTTATCATAACAAGTTATTTGCCATTTTTCACCCATTCCCATATTTGTTTGATTGTATCCTTCTTTAAACAGATTAAAGGTAGAATGCTTCGTTTCAATATTGAAATAATAGTGATAAAGTCCGCGATTTGCAAGTGAAAATGCACCGCTGTAAATTTCGTAATCGTTAATTGTTTCTTTATAAAAAAGAGGAGTCTTGAGTAAAAAGCCCGAGTAATCTTCGATTATTACAAAGCATTTTTGTGTTTTGCAATGTACGGGAATTTTAACTCTTAAAGTGCATTTTTCGTACTGTCTTATGCATCCGAATGGAACTTTGTATTCCTTGTTTTTACTGTCAAATAAAATTCTCATGTTTTCTCCTAAAATAAGCAAATAGTTAAAGCCTGTTCATTTTTTCTCAAAATTTCAAATTATATCTGCATATCCGCATGCTAGTATTGCATAATCTCTTTATATACATTGATATACTTCTTGGACGGCTCTTTCCAGCTGCTGTTGATTTTCATAATATTTGTAAATGTTTTTATGTATTTTTCTTTGTCATAGTAGTAATCAACACTTCTTTTTATTGCACCGAGCATATCGTGTGCATTGTAAGCTTTAAACGTAAAGCCTGAGCCTTCACCCGTCAGAACATTAATAGGTTTAACGGTATCATTAAGGCCGCCTGTTTCACGAACAACAGGAACTGTACCGTATCTCATAGCAATAAGCTGAGAAAGTCCGCAGGGTTCGCTCTTTGATGGCATCAAGAACATATCGCTGCCTGCATAGATCCAACTTGCAAGTGCGGAATTAAATTCAATATTTGCGCTCATTTTATCGGGATATTTGCTTTGTAAGAATTTAAATAAGTTTTCATAGCGTTTGTCTCCCGTACCGAGAACTACAAGCTGCAGATCCATTGATAAAATTTCATCGCAAATATATTCTACAAGATCAAGACCCTTGTGTGATACAAGCCTTGATATCATAGAGATAACGGGAACTTCACTTTTTTGAGGAAGACCCAGTTTTTCCTGAAGAAATCTTTTGTTCTCTTCTTTTTTCTCTATTTCGCCGGCCTTATAATTAACAATTAAGTTTTTATCCTTATTGGGATTGAACAAGTCTGTATCGATACCGTTTGTAATACCGCAGATTTTATATTCGTACTGCTTTAAAATTTCACTTAAGCCGTGTGAAAAAAACGAGTACCTGATTTCATAAGAATATGTTTCGGATACTGTTGAAACTTTATCGGCAAGTACAATTGCACTTTTCATGAAGTTTATACAATCTTCATAACTCATCACGCCCCGCATTTCTTCTCCAAAACCGAGAACATCGCCCAAAAATTCATTTGATACCTTGCCTTGGTATTCGATATTGTGAATTGTAAAGAGAGTCTTTATTTGATGAAAACTTATCATTCCGCCGTAGTGNGCCTTTAAAAATGCAGGCACCAGCGCCGTTTGCCAGTCGTTTAAGTGAATTACATCCGGAATAAAATCAATATGCATAAGACTTTCAAGTATTGCCTTTGAAAAATATGCAAATCTCTCTCCGTCATCGTAAAAACCATAGCATGAATCACGGTTGAAGTAGTACTCGTTGTCAATAAAATAATACTTTACTTTTTTGTATACGGCTTCAAATATACCCACATGCAGCCTTCGCCAGCCGAGATTCACACCGAAACTTGTCAAAAATTTAATGTTTTTATCATTTTTATCTTTTATAGATTTGTAATAAGGAATGATGACTCTTATATCCACATCCTTATTTTTTGCAAGATATGTCGGCAGGCCCTGCGCAACATCGGCAAGTCCTCCGGTTTTCACAAAAGGCGCAGCTTCGGAAGCGGCAAACAGTATTTTCATAAATAAATTACCTCCAATTGAATTAAACTGTTCCAAGCTTATGAATCACAAGCGCAGAAGATTCTGAACTTACAGTGTTATTTCTCTGTTTATTTACCCGTAATTGTATAGTCATAATCTTGAATTTTTATAATCTTTTATAATAAACCGTGCTAAGTGCCGGAATTGTCATCTCAACACAGTTTTCAAAGTCATGCATATCTTCTTTTATACTCTTAAGAACAGGAAGGGTCGTTCCGGTTCCCCCATACTTCTTATCATCACTTGAAAATACACATTTATATCTGCCTTTTTGGGGAACTCCTATTTTGTAATTTTCCCTTTTAACAGGACAGAAATTACATACACATATTACTTCTTCTCCTTCATTATCTATTCTTCTAAATGCAATTACACTTTGCAGATTGTCATCACAGGAAATCCAACTAAAACCATTCCAATCATGATCATTTTCCCAAAAAGCTTTGTTCTGAAGGTAAAATTTGTTTAAATCTTTAACATAATTTTGCATCTGTTTATGTCGGTCATAGTTTAAAAGGAACCAATCCAGTTCTTTTGAGAAATCCCATTCTATAAACTGTGCAAATTCGTTTCCCATAAACGTCAGTTTTTTTCCGGGATGCGCCATCATATATCCGTAAAAAGCTCTTAAGTTATGGAATTTCTCATCATATTCACCCGGCATTTTACCTATCATTGAGTATTTTCCATGTACAACCTCATCGTGTGATAACGGAAGCACAAAATTTTCTGAAAAAGCATAAGTCAGTGAAAATGTAATTGCTCTATGATTTCCCTTTCTAAACAGGGGATCTGTTGACATGTACAAAAGCATGTCATTCATCCAGCCCATATTCCATTTTAGATTAAATCCAAGGCCACCGTCATAACTGGGTTTTGTAACCAATGGAAAGGCGGTTGATTCTTCTGCAATCATAAGAACAGATTTGTTTTCATTAAACGCCGCGCTGTTTAAAGTCTTCAAGAACTCTACAGCTTCTAAGTTGATATTCCCTCCATATATATTTGCCCTCCACTGACCGTCATTTTTGCCATAATTAAGGTAAAGCATAGAAGCAACTGCATCAACTCTTATTCCGTCGATATGGTATTCCCTAAGCCAGTAGACAACATTGGATACAAGAAATGATATGACCTCTCCACGGCCAAAATCAAAAATTCTTGTATCCCAACCGGGGTGCTCGTTTTTTAAAGAATCTGCATACTCATAAAGACAAGTTCCGTCAAATTCATAAAGTCCGTTTGCATCTTTGGGGAAATGCGCGCCAACCCAATCAAGAATTACACCGATTCCCTCATTATGACATTTGTCAACAAATTCCATGAAATCATGCGGCACACCAAATCTTGATGTAACTGCATAATATCCTGTAACCTGGTATCCCCAAGACGGGTCGTAAGGGTACTCCGATATCGGCATAAGCTCGATATGGGTATATCCCATTTCTTTGACATACGGTATAAGCTCATCGCCAATCTCTTTTAAACTCAAAAATCTCCCGTCTTCATTTTTTCTCCAAGAACCTAAATGAAGCTCATAAATATTTATAGGGCTTGAAAGGAAGTTTTTATTTGCTTTCGCTCTTATATATGATGCATCTTTCCACTCGTATCCGCTTATATCGTAAACCTTGCTGGCGGTTCCCGGTCTTACTTCACAGTGATATCCATAGGGGTCTGATTTATAATTTAATGCTCCATAATGCGTTTCAACACAGTATTTGTAATTATCGTATCTGTTTAATCCTTCAACAAAAATTTCCCAAATGCCATAGTCTTTTCTCATCATAAAATGGCTGTTTGCGTTCCACTCATTAAAATCTCCGACAAGACGAACGCTTTTTGCATTTGGCGCCCATACTCTGAATATATGACCTTTTGAATTGTCTTTTTGAGCGCTATGACATCCCAGAAGTTTATATATGTGAAAGTTTTTTCCCTGTGTAAAAAGCTCAAACTCTTTGTTTAGGTCACNATATAGCGCATCCTTTCTTGTAATGCTTTCTTTATTTGCTGCCTCGTCAAATTTNTCAACAGTATTTTTCACAAAATAACCCCCAGTTAAATATATTATTAATTATATAAAGCTTAATTGAAGAANTGAATGCTAAAATAGCCGGAATCTGAATTTACATCAAAAAGACTGTGAATGCTGTCGTTTTGCCATNTGTTATTATTTGGGATATCAATTAAAGTCTTTTACTCTCTCAAAAATAAATGTATTACAAGCAGCTTAAAGTGAGNAAAATATGGGTTCAGGATATCTTAAACAGATATCAATGAATTTAGCTATTTATGTTAGCAAATGTGAGTCGAGATTGCAACAAGATCTCTAAAAACGCTCAAATGACAAGCACTTTTAACTATTCTCTTACTTCTGCTTTGAAAAGCTTAGTAAAATTTAATTAATAATTGTACAGCCTTCGCTCCTGATATACACTTCGGTACAGGTTTTTTCGCCCAGACATCCTTCTATCTTTTCTTTAAGCTCTTTTTTACGATCGATTGGCACATATGCCTGTATTGTGCCGCCGAATCCGCCTCCATGGACTCTTACCGCTCCGCAGTCATCTAAAATTCTTCTGCAAATTGCCAGAGCCAAAGCCATTGGCTGCGTTCCTCCTGCGCTCTCGGGAGTAATGTTTTGCAAATATAGTTCCGATGAGAGGCCTGATTCATTTACAAGCCTGAGAAATTCCTTAAAATCCGAATTTTTAATCGCCTGTTCTTCAGCGTCAACACGCTTATTTTCCTCAAAAACATGCATCGATCTCAATATGGCTCTCTCTCCCGCATAGCGTCTCAATTCGGGTATGTTCTCATAAAAGGCCTGCTCATCTACTTCTCTGAGACTGGATTTTCCGAAAAATCTGCTGACTTTATTCATATCTTCAGTTAGAGCTGAATACTGATCATTTAGTCCCCTGTGAGTGGCTTTAACATCTATAATAAGCAGACTGTAGCCAAAACTTTCGATGTCAAAATCCATTTTAGAAATTTCAGGCTCATTGCTGTCATTAAAGTCTATTTTAATAGCCCCGCCATAAACGCATGCTATTTGATCCATAAGCCCACAGGGTTTTCCGAAGTAGATGTTTTCTGCTTTTTGGGAGATTTTTGCCATATCCAATTTGGTGAGCTCATTGTTGCAGTAAAAATAATTCATAATCATAGCTATTGTTATCTCGAATGCCGCAGAGGAAGAAAGCCCGCTGCCTCTGGGAATATCGGAAATAATGCAGGCATTAAAGCCTCCTACTTCATATCCCAACTGCGAAACACCGGCTGCAACGCCTCTTATCATAGCAGCGGTTTTGCCTATCTCTCGCCTGAGCGGGCTTAAGTATGAGCTGTTTATCTTAAGCACCGGTCTTGTCCCGGATTTCACACAAATAAGCTCATCGTCTCTCTTGTATGCTGCAGCCAGCATATCTAAATTTACTGAGCCTGCTAGCACTTTTCCGTTTTGATGATCAGTATGATTCCCTCCCAGCTCTGTTCTGCCCGGGGTTGAAAAAACTGTTGGTTCCTCTGCACTCTCAAAAATTTCCTTGGTTTTTTTTACAAGGGTGTCTAGCCTGTTCTTATTCAATTTCACTAAACTAATACCTGCTTTCTCTTTTTTATAAATCCCCGGATTTGAAGATAAAGATTATAAACGGTAAATCGCTTTTCCATACACTTTGAGCAGCTATAAAAAGTTCAAGCACCTCTTCCTCTTTTCCGCTTGCTCCAAAGAATTTCTCCTCTATCCTCGCTAATTGACTTTTTTAAAAGCAATAATCCCTTCTTGAATAGACGCCTTACACATAATATCAATAATCCTTGATTTATTAAGCAATTTGATATAAAGTTTATAGGCATTTTCAAGTTGGAGGTCTTCTTTTGCAAAGCGCACAAAAACAAAATTTTCTACACGGAGCGGCAATTCTGGCGCTTGGCGTAATAATTATGAAAATACTGGGGGCNTTATATAAAATCCCCCTTTCCAACATCNTGGGAGATGCGGGTTACGGATATTTCAACGCCGCCTACTCTATATATTTTGTTATGCTTACAATTTCGTCCGCGGGGCTCCCTGTCGCCCTGTCAAGGATTATAAGTGAAAGAGGCGGAGACGAAAATCAGGCTCTCAGATCTAAAATATTCAAAGTCTCCCTCATAAGCTTTACTGCAATAGGCATTGTTCTCGCTTCTTTTGCGTGCTTACTCCCCGACACGCTGGCCAGAGTATTGCTGACAAAACCCGAATCGGCACGCTCCATAGAGGCTTTGGCTCCGTCTATTCTTTTCGTATGTATGCTCAGTGCTTTCAGGGGCTATATCCAAGGACACTCCGACATGAAACCCACGACTTGGAGCCAGATTATAGAAGTCTTGGCCAAGGTTATTGTCGGACTTATTCTCGCAAAACTTATATTAAGTAAAACGGGTGATGTTGCACTGGCTGCAGCCGGGGCCATGTTCGGTGTTTCCGCCGGATCTCTTGCCTCCTTAATATACATTATTTTTGCCTATTTTAGAAGGAAAAAAAGCGAGCCGCCAACTTTAAACAATGAATGCAATGTAAAAAGCATCGAAATTGTTCGTCTTCTGTTCAAAATAGGCATTCCGATTACACTCGGTTCATGTGTTATGAGTGTTATCTCGCTTTTGGACACAAAGCTCATCAATTCACAGCTTCTCAGTTCCGGCCTAAGTAAGGAGCTGTCAGATATACTCTACGGCTCATATTCTGTTATGACCTCACTCTATAATCTGCCCGCATCATTTATCACCCCGCTGACAATAAGCCTTGTCCCCGCTGTTTCCGAAGCNATTTCTTTAAAAGATTATTCAAAGGCNGGGAATATTGCCGAAAGCTCGCTTAGAATTGCGGCTGTNNTTTTCCTTCCGATGTGCTTCGGCCTCATCGTTATGTCTAAGCCTATCGTTGCAGTACTTTATGAGAACACCTATAAAACAGGTCCGGTCATTTTGAGTCTTCTGGGCACCGCTTCGATATTTATATGTTATGCGCTTATTTTAAACTCAATCTTACTCGCAAACGGGAATGAGAGAATTCCGATGTATGCCATGCTTATCGGCGGAACAGCTAAACTTCTCTTAAACTATCGGCTTGTCGGAGATATACGGATCAATATTTATGGCGCCCCTATAGGGACCATAGCCTGTTACTGTATCATGTGCATTGTTTCCGGCTTATACTTAAAAAAGACAATGGGCAGGCATCTTAGATTCAGCAGCGTTATCTTAAAGCCACTGCTGAGTTCCCTCATAATGTCTGTGGCAGCATTCTTTTCCTATATGTTTATCAATAAACTTATACAGAGCCAGCTTGGCAGTTCCCGAATCACAATGGCTATTTCGCTGCTCTTTTCCATATTGATTGCCATTGCGGTTTATCTCATTTCGGTTATACTTACAAAATCCATAAGTTTGGCTGACCTGAAGCTGATTCCCAAAGGAGAAAAAATAGCGCAATTACTCAAAATTCGCGATTAATCCGTATTAAGTTTCACATTATTTAATTTTATTCTTGAATTTGGAGCGATTATATGTTAGATTTTGAGCTCAAGGAAAACTATGTTTTTTCTGACTTTATAAGACTTATCGCCTTTCTTCGTTCTGAAAAAGGCTGTCCTTGGGACAGGGAACAGACTCATGAAAGCATAAAGATGAATCTGCTTGAAGAAGCCTATGAGCTGTATGAAGCCTTGGAAAGTGCCGACGAAGACCATCTGATCGAGGAACTCGGCGATGTCTTGATGCAGGTTCTTTTCCACTCAAGGATTGCCGAAGAGGCCGGCCGCTTTAATATCGACACGGTTTCAGACCTTGCCTGCAAGAAGCTTGTTCACAGACATCCGCATGTTTTTTCAAATGTGAATGTAAGCGGCTCTGATGAAGTTCTTCAAAATTGGGATAGAATCAAGCGCCTTGAGCGCGGTCATCAAAATGAGCACTCTGCCATGAGCGGCATCTCTCCGGCCCTGCCGGCACTCATGCGCGCGCAAAAAATTCAATCAAGGGCCGGAAAGATCGGCTTTGATTGGCCTCTAGCGCAAGATGCCTTTTTAAAGCTGCAGGAAGAAGTTTTGGAGCTTAAAGACGGGCTGGACAATGACGACAGGGAAAATATTGCCGAAGAGTTGGGAGATATTATCTTCTCCGCCGTCAATGTGGCAAGATTTTACGACCTCGATACCGAAGACATAGTGCTCAAGTCATGTGAGAAGTTCATCAGGCGTTTTGAGTACATGGAAGAAAAGGCGGCCTCTAAGGGTCTAAGACTCCAGGAGCTCTCACTTATGGAGATGGAAGAGATTTACCAGCAGGGCAGGCAGGATTTGGAGGGTAAAGAACCTCAGTTCCACATTTTTTAAGAAGTTTGCATTTTGAAATGCATTCTCAATATACATTTACATTATATTTCAGGAGGAAAACAAATGAACAAAAGTGAATTGATCCTTTCGATCGAAGAAAAATCCGGACTTTCCACAGGACTCCAAGAAGGCTCTCGAAGCAGTCCTCGAGACCATAACAGAGGAGCTTGTAAGTGGAAATAAGGTTTCTATAGTCGGTTTTGGGTCCTTTGATGTTAAGCTTCGCAACGAACGCATTGGCCGCAATCCTAAGACCAAAGAAGAAATCACCATTCCGGCTAGTCGCGTCCCGCAATTCAAGGCCGGAAAGGCCCTTAAGGATGCTGTTGCAAAGTAATTTTTTAAATATTATACTATTAGGGCAGGGCAGATAAAACGCTCCTGCCCCTAGTATTTTTTTGGAGCTAAAAATGTATTCCTTACTTGCTTCTGTAGCGGCCTTTTTGATTGCATTGATGATACATATAAACAGCGGCTTGATTGACTACTTCGGTATTCATCTGTCTTCTGTCATAATACATTTTTGCGGACTTGTTTTTATCACCTTTGCGTCCCTAGGCTCAGGAAAACGTTTTTTACCAAAGCGAGGTCTTTCATACTATCTTTATTCCGGTGGCTTTGTCGGATATTTTACTACTCTTTTCAATTTACTTGCCATCGGCAAAATCAGCATTAGCTCCATTTTGGCCTAAGTCTTATGGGACAGGTTATGTTTAGTCTTTTTGTAGACCAGTTTGGACTTTTCGGGATGAAAATAAGAAAGTTCAATCTATTAAAGTTTTTCAGCCTGCTGCTCACTTCAGCCGGAATATACTATATGCTCCGCGGCACAGGCGGAAGTATATTTGTTCCCGTTACAGCTTCCGTATTATCGGGTTTTACCGTTGTGCTTTCCAGACAGTTAAACTCCGAGCTCTCCGGAAAAATAGGCGTTTTCGGCGCAGCGTGGACAAATTATCTTGTGGGACTTATTTTATCGTCTCTGGTTTTTATTATAAGCCCTCTCTTTGTTCCCGTGACTAAGCTGCCTGACTATCCTCCGTCTTTTCACATATTCTTAGGCGGAGCCATAGGTTCTGTAATTGTCATTCTCTCAAATATATGCGTGAGTAAAATGTCTTCTTTTATCATGACNTTNTTGATGTTTGCCGGCCAGGTTTTCGGCGGATTGATTATTGACAGTCTNGTCTCCGGCAGTTTCAGTTTAAGCAGCTTTGTAGGCAGTGTATTTGCCTTTCTGGGTCTTTTTTTAATAAAAATAGGTGAGAAAGCTCAAGCTGCTTAGGCTGAAAATCTTGCGCTTAGAGTAAAACTGGAGTAAAATTAATTATTGAAAGTATAATTTTATTGAATGGAGGGTTTTTGTGAATTTTACTAAAATGCATGGATGCGGCAACGACTATATCTTCATAAATTGCATTGATCAAAATGTTCCCGACAGATCGGAGCTTTCAAAACGTGTGTCAGACAGGCACTTTGGAATAGGTTCGGACGGTCTGATTTGTATTTGCCCCTCTGAAATAGCCGACTTTAAAATGGACATGTACAATGCCGACGGTTCAAATGCCCAGATCTGCGGCAACGGCATACGCTGTCTCGGTAAGTTTGTCCGAGAAAAAGGCCTTTGTAATAAAGATGTAATTGATATTGAAACTCGGGCGGGCGTTAAAAGACTTTGGCTCAACATTGAAGACGGCAAGGTAAATACTGTCAGGGTCAGCATGGGCTCCCCCAATTTCAAGGCTTCTGATGTTCCTGTCGTATCCGATCAAGAAGAGTTTACAGATGTTCCCTTGGAAGTTGCAGGAAATAAGTGGATTGTCAGCGCCGTCAGTGTTGGAAACCCTCACGCTGTGACCTTTGTCCAGAATGTTGACTGGCTTGACTTACACGAGATTGGCCCTGAATTTGAAAACCATCCCCTTTTCCCCGAAAGAGTCAATACGGAATTTATACAGATTATTGACGAGAACACTATAAAGATGAGAGTTTGGGAAAGAGGCAGCGGAGAAACACTGGCTTGCGGCTCCGGCTCCTGCGCTGCGGTTGCGGTTGCGGCACACACGGGGCGGACAGCTGACAGGGTCAAAGTACTCCTCCTGGGCGGCGAACTCCTCATTGAGTGGAACAGGGATGAAAATATAATTTATATGACAGGTCCTGCCGAACATGTTTTTGACGGGACATTTATTCTCTGAGGTGATAATATGATTAAATTAAATGAACATTTGGCTTCTTTGCCGGGATCATACCTTTTTGCGGAAGTTGCAAACAGAACAAAAGCATATTCAGATGCAAACCCCGATAAAACGCTTATAAAACTCGGAATAGGAGACGTGAGCCTTCCCCTTCCGAAGCCTTCCGTTTTGGCAATGCAAAAAGCCGCTGAAGAGATGGGAATTAAAGAAAGCTTTAGAGGATATGGCCCGTATGAAGGTTATGATTTTCTGAGGCAGGCCATTTCTGCAAATGAATATATCGCAAGAGACGCTGTTATAAGCGCAGACGAGATATTTATTTCAGACGGAGCCAAGTCCGATGTCGCAAATATCGGGGAGCTCTTCTCTATAGATTGCCGTGTTGCGGTGTGTGACCCGGTTTATCCCGTTTACGTTGATGTAAACGCCATGGCAGGCAGAAACGGAAGCTTTTTAAACGGCATATGGTCCAAGATTATTTATATGCCCTGTGTGCCCGAGAACAAGTTCGTGCCGGAGCTTCCAAAGGAGCGGGCAGATCTTATCTACCTCTGCTACCCCAACAATCCAACCGGAGTAGCCGCCAGCTTTGAGGGCCTTAAGACTTGGGTTGACTATGCCAACGAGCATGAAAGCATAATAATTTATGATGCTGCCTACAGAGCGTATATATCCGACAAAAACCTTCCCCATTCCATCTATGAGATTCCGGGCGCCAAGACCTGCGCAATAGAGATTGGAAGTTTCTCTAAGAATGCAGGTTTTACGGGTACACGCTGCTCTTATATTGTTATTCCGAAGGAACTTAAAAGGGGCGGAAAATCGCTTTATGAGCTTTGGTATAGGCGTCAGTCCTCCAAATATAACGGATGCTCCTATATTATTCAAAGAGGCGCAGAGGCAATATATAGCGATAAGGGCAAGTCCGAGGTTTCCAAGCTCATCTCATACTATATGTCCAATGCCAAATTTATTTCAAACTCGCTTAAAAAGGCAGGTCTGGAGGTTTACGGAGGTGTAGATTCTCCTTACATTTGGTTTAAGACTGTTGACGGTATGAGCTCCTGGGACTTCTTTGACTTGCTTTTAAAAGAAGCCAATGTTGTCACGACTCCGGGATCAGGTTTCGGACCGTCCGGAGAAGGCTTTATCAGACTTACGGCCTTTGGAGATGCCGAGCAAAGCAGAATTGCCGTTTCAAGAATATCTGAAATTTTATAGTTAGAAGGAATTTATATGAGAGTAATAATCAACAGCCAAGAGCAAAGCAATGAACTGGTTGCCATGGAGTATGTGAAGCTTTTGAAAGATAAACCCGCATCGGTTTTAGGCCTTGCTACAGGCTCCACTCCCTTGGGGCTTTACTCCAAGCTCATTGAGCATTATAAAAGCGGAGCAGTTAGCTTTAAGGATGTTAAAACTTTCAATTTGGATGAATATATCGGACTGTCATCTGAGCACGAACAGAGCTATAGATACTTTATGAATAAAAATTTATTTGAGCACATCGATATTGACCTTAAAAACACTAATGTCCCCTCAGGCCTTGGAGCTGATGAAAAAGCATGTGAAGACTATGAACGCAGTTTAATAGAAGCGGGTGAAATGGACATTCAGCTGCTCGGTCTCGGTACCAACGGTCACATAGGTTTTAACGAGCCGCTTACTCCGTTCGACTCGGTCACCCGAATTGTCAAGCTTGCAGACGCCACCAGAGAAGCTAACAAGCGTTTTTTCAGCTCTATTGATGAAGTACCTACCCACGCCATAACAATGGGTATAAGCTCAATTATGCGCGCAAAGAAGATAATACTCATGGTGTTTGGTGCGGCGAAGGCCGAAGTCGTTAAACAGGTAGTTATGGGCAAACCGACAATTGCTGTTCCGGGTTCTCTCCTGCAGCTTCACAACAATTTGGACATATATTTAGACTTTGAAGCTGCCTCAAGGCTGGGCTGAGATATTATGTATAAATATTTCGGAACAGACGGTTTTAGGGGTACCGCAAATGTGGAGCTCATGCCTGAGCANGCCTTTAAAATAGGCAGGTTTTTAGGATGGTATTTTTCTAAAAAATCTCCGGCCAAAATTCTTATAGGGAAGGACACCAGAAGATCCAGTTATATGTTTGAGAGCGCCTTGGCAAGCGGAATTGCAGCCTCCGGAGCCGACGCCTACCTTTTGCACGTAACCACAACCGCAAGTGTATCCTATTTGGCTTGTGAGGAGAATTTTGACTGCGGAATAATGATAAGCGCAAGCCATAACCCTTTCTATGACAACGGAATTAAGCTTATCAACTCCTCCGGTGAGAAAATTGACGGAGAGCTCATTCATGAGATTGAAGCATATATCGACAGCGAATCCGACACAATCCCTCATGCAAAGCGTGGCGGCATCGGCAGAGTGGTAGACTACGCTGACGGAAGGGCAAAATATCTTGACTATATCATAAAACTTGCCGGCCGCTCATACGATGGGCTGAGAATCGGTCTGGACTGTGCAAACGGCAGTGCCTGGAAGATGGCTAAAGACATCTTTGACAGTTTGGGAGCCGAGACTTATGTAATAGGCAACAAACCCAACGGGCTCAACATCAACCTTGATTGCGGCTCAACACATATAGACAGTTTAAAACAGCTTGTTAAAGACAATAATCTTGACATTGGTCTCGCCTTTGACGGCGATGCCGACCGTTGCCTTGCTGTGGACGAAAAAGGCAATTTTTTAAGCGGCGACCACATAATGTATATCTGCGCAAAGCATATGAAAAAGCACGGTCATCTGAAAACAAATACTGTTGTCACGACTGTTATGTCGAATTTAGGGCTTTACAAAATGTTTGACGAGCTTGAAATTGACTATCTTAAAACAGCTGTGGGAGACAAATATGTTTGGGAGGCTATGAAAGATGGCTCGCACATTATCGGCGGGGAACAATCGGGGCATATCATTCATTCCGACTGTTTGTGCACCGGTGACGGCCTAATAAGCGCTGTTAAGCTCATGCATGTTGTCTTAGACGAGGGGCTTCCGGTCTCGAAACTTCATGAGGAGCTTGTCATTTTCCCTCAAGTACTCAAAAACGTCATTGTTACAGACAAAGACGAAACTTTAAATGACGGGTTTGTACAGACCAGAGTAAAAGAACTGGAAGCAGCCTTGGGAAATTGCGGCCGCATACTGCTTCGCAAAAGCGGCACAGAGCCCGTGCTTCGCATTATGGCTGAAGCCGAAACAATCGAGAGATGCAATGAAGTTGTTGACTCGATTATAGATGCAATGAATCAAAAGGCTTATCTGATAGAGGTGAGATAAAATGCTTAAACCTGCTTCGCTTTTGGATCTTTCAAAAACTTTGGCTAAAGATATCTTTAACGGTCTTGACTATCCTTGGGAAGCGCTTCCGCTCATCTCGAGCTTTATCCTCGACTTGGGCAACAGTCTGAGCCCCGATGAATTTCATAGACATGAAAACAATGTGTGGATACATAAAACTGCAGAAATAGCGCCATCGGCGTTCATTGAGGGACCTGCCATAATTGATTCCGACACGGTTTTAAGGCACTCGGCATTCATAAGACCCAACGCCATAATAGGCAAGTCTGCAGTTATCGGGAACTCCGTGGAGATTAAAAACTCTATAATCTTCGACTGCGCACAAGTTCCCCACTTTAATTATGTCGGCGATTCTATACTGGGCTATAAAGCGCATATGGGAGCTGGCAGCATCACTTCAAATGTCAAAAGCGATTACTCTATTGTTCACGTTAAGTATGGTGAAATCAAAATTTGTACAGGTCTCTTAAAGTTTGGAACCATATTGGGCGACAATGTTGAAGTAGGCTGCAATGCGGTTTTGGCTCCCGGCTCCCTTGTTTGCAGAAACTCAACTGTTTATCCAACAAGCTTTGTAAGAGGAGTTATTCCCGAAAACTCAATACTGACAAACCATGATGTTATAAAAGAAAAAACAAATTAAACTTTTAAGAGAGGCATAAAGCAGTCCGCTTTATGCCTCTCTCTTAGGTCTGCAATGCTTGTCTAGACCATTTTTTCTCCAAGTTTTTTCCCGGCTAAAAGATGAAAATGAAGGTGATTTACAGTCTGGCCTCCGTCAGCTCCGGAATTGGTGATTACTCTGAACCCATTCTCTAATC
>JGI24710J26742_10001260_pt1 | contig 23440 bp, 26 predicted proteins | sample BioPla2DNA2_FD_26742 | JGI IMG/M metagenome (IMG submission 26742) | reverse complement strand
TTAATGATGATGAGAAGGCAATATATGAGCTAATTAGTGTTTCACCTAAGNATTTAGATGAACTTATAGAAACGACCGGGCTGGAAATGGGTAAGCTTATGGAGCATCTGTTAAGTTTAGAGTTAAAGAATTTAATATCTCAGCCCGTGAAGAATTACTATATGAAAAAAGGTTGATAAAAGAAAAAATATAATATATACTTGCAAGGCTTTTAAAAATAGTGTATGCTTGTTTAAGCTTTGGCACAGGAATTTAACATAGAAGAGGAGTTTGAATATGCCAAAATATCTTGTGATTGTAGAATCGCCGGCAAAAGCGAAAACCATAAAAAAGTTCTTAGGCACTAATTATGAGGTCCTGGCATCTAACGGTCATGTCAGAGACCTACCAAAAAGCCAGCTCGGTATAGATATTGAGAATGATTATGAGCCAAAATATATAACCATACGAGGGAAAGGAGAATTACTCGCCAAGCTTCGGAAAGAAGTAAAGAAAGCTGACAAAGTGTTTCTTGCTACCGACCCGGACCGAGAGGGAGAAGCTATATCCTGGCATCTGTCCCAAACCCTTAAACTGGATAATAATAAAGCAAATAGAATTGTATTTAATGAGATTACGAAAAATGCGATTAAATCATCTATCAAGGAAGCCAGGAAGCTGGATATGAATCTGATAGATGCTCAACAGGCAAGGCGGGTACTGGACCGTATGGTGGGATATTCCATAAGCCCCCTGTTATGGAGCAAGATTAAAAGGGGCTTAAGTGCGGGTAGAGTTCAGTCAGTAGCCCTTAGAATAATATGTGACAGAGAAGAAGAGATTAATTCCTTTATTCCGGAGGAATACTGGAACATCGAAGCCGAATTTACCTTAGATGGAAAGAAGAAACCTCTGGTAGCAAAATATATCGGTAAGAATAAGAGTAAGGAAGAGATTACTACTGAAGAAGAGGCAACCGCAATAGTTAATGATCTGGAGAATGCCAAATTTGTTATCAGGGAGATAAAGAGGGGAGAAAGAATAAGAAAATCTCCTCAACCCTTCACCACCAGTACTCTTCAACAGGAAGCGGCTAAGGCACTTAACTTTTCTACCAAGAAGACCATGCAGCTGGCACAGCAGCTATATGAGGGTATTAGTATAAAGGGGCATGGAAGTGTTGGTCTTATAACCTACCTGCGTACAGATTCCGTGCGTATCAGTGATGAGGCAGATAAGGCTGCCAAGGAATATATAGGCGATGTATACGGTAAGGAATATGTAGCTTCAGAAGTAAATCAGAATCGTAACGGTAAAAGAGTTCAGGACGCTCATGAGGCGATCCGTCCTACCAGTGTAAGTTTTCATCCGAGTGAGATAAAGGATTCATTATCCAGAGATCAGTATCGTCTGTATCAGCTTATATGGAAACGGTTTGTGGCCAGCAGGATGCAGCCGGCAAGATATGAAACGACTTCAATCAGAATAGAGGGTAATGGTCATTGGTTTGCCACCTCGGCGTCAAAGCTTTTATTCGAGGGCTTCTTAAGTGTGTATCAGCCCGAGGATGAAAAAGAGGAAATATTGGCAACCTATGAGACCTTGAACGAGGGAGATATACTTAAGCTAAGTGCTCTTAATAAGAGTCAGCATTTTACCCAGCCTCCCGCTCATTTTACAGAGGCGTCCTTGGTAAAGACCTTAGAAGAGCTTGGAATCGGAAGACCCAGTACCTATTCACCGACTATCAGTACAATAATAGCCAGAAGATATGTTATTAAGGAGAATAAGAATCTCTATACCACTGAGCTTGGAGAAGCAGTGAACGATATATTGGTGAAAGCGTTTCCAAGTATTGTGGATGTTAATTTTACAGCCAACATGGAGTCATTGTTAGACAGTGTTGAGGACGGAGTCGTTGCTTGGAAGACCATCGTAAAGAATTTTTACCCTGATCTTATGGAGGCGGTAAATAATGCCCATGAACAGCTTAACAAGATTCATATAGCCGATGAGGTCAGCGATGAAATATGTGAACTGTGTGGCAGGAACATGGTTATCAAATATGGTCCCCATGGTAAATTCCTGGGTTGTCCCGGCTTTCCGGACTGTAGAAATACCAAACCTTATCTTGAGAAAATAGGTGTCGAATGTCCGTCCTGTGGAGGAGACATAGTTATCAGAAAAACTAAGAAGGGAAGAAGATACTTCGGATGCAGCAATCATCCGGACTGCAGTTTCATGACCTGGCAGAAGCCTTCGAACCATAATTGTTCAAAATGTGGCAGTATATTGCTTGAGAAGGGAAATAAGCTGGTATGCAGCAGTGAAACCTGCGGTTATGTAACCACGGATACGGATACTAAAATTGACCAATAATTCTGTTAGTTTTGCATTATTTTGAATTTATCTTATTTATTAATAATACAAAATTGGATAAAAAAATTGAAAATAATCTAAAAATGTGCGTCAAAACATCAAAAAAGGTATTGTTTTTAAAAATAATATATGATAAAATGAAAAAGGTAATACAATTAGAAAAATTCTAATGTATTACCTTATTTAGTCGACATATTCAATCAAATCTATTAGGGTTAATAGGGTTAATATGGTGAAAAGTGGAGGAACTGATTAATGAGTGTACAATTGCTTGATAAAACCAGGAAGATAAACAATCTTCTTCATAACAACAATTCGCACAAGGTTGTATTCAATGACATCTGTGTTGTACTAAGTGATATACTAGAGTCCAATGTCTTGGTTATCAGTAAAAAAGGCAAGGTTTTAGGCATTAAGAACAGAGCGGATATAATCGAGATAAAAGAGTTGATTAAGGATGCGGTTGGAAGGTATATTGACACATTATTAAATGAAAGACTCCTTAATATATTATCAACAAAAGAGAATGTGAACCTTAGCACTCTTGGATTTGAATTTGAAGGACTAGATGACTACAAGGCTATAATAACACCGATTGATATAGCCGGAGAAAGATTAGGGACATTATTTATATACAGGGCAAGTCAGTCATACAATTTGGACGATATAATTTTAAGCGAATATGGCACAACGGTAGTCGGTCTTGAAATGATGCGTTCGGTCAATGAAGAGAATGCCGAAGAAAACCGCAAGATTCAGATAGTAAAATCCGCCATAAGTACCCTGTCATTTTCCGAGCTTGAGGCGATTCAGCATATATTTAATGAATTAAAAGGAAACGAAGGAATATTGGTGGCCAGTAGAATTGCCGACAGGGTGGGAATCACCCGATCAGTTATAGTAAATGCTTTACGAAAGTTTGAAAGCGCCGGTGTGATTGAATCCAGATCGTCGGGTATGAAGGGAACGTATATTAAAGTACTAAATGATGTTGTGTTCGATGAATTAAAGAACCTAGACAAATAAATATTATATTAGCACACAAAAGGATTTGTGGGAGGCTCCCATAAATCCTTTTTCAAAATTATATAAAATATACAAAAAAATGATGACAACAACCTACAATATGTGGTACTATTCTACTATATTATCAAATATATCTTGTGTTTTTCGATTTATTTATTATAATTATTATAGGGAGGAGTACATATGTTAGGATCTAATGCTTTCAATTATATAAATGTCCTTAAGAAAGCGGCAGATGCCAGCTGGAAGAGGAACGAAATACTCTCGAATAATATAGCAAATGTAGATACACCCGGGTATAAGAGGAAGGATGTTCAGTTTGAGTCCTATTTGATGGGGGCTCTTACCGGTGACGGTTCATTGGACAAGCGTGTTGCAAATCTACGCATGGATACCTTAAATGCCAGGGTTTATACGGATAATGCCAATCTGAGCTATCGCTTGGACGGCAATAATGTCGATATAGATACTGAAACGGCTAACTTAGCTGAAAACCAAATACGTTATTATGCGCTGATGGATTCTATGACGCAGGAATTTAATCGGCTTAAAATGGTGCTACAAAATACAAAATAACCTATAGTTCTAAATAGTTTTATTGAGAAACTTTAATAGGAGGAATGGTATGTCAGCATTTACGGGAATGAATATAAGTGCCAGCGGCATGACTGCCCAAAGGCTGCGAATGGATATTATTTCACAGAATATAGCCAATGTAAATACAACCCGGGATGAGAACGGAAGGCCATATCGTAGAAAAGCAGTGGTATTTTCAGAGAAGGATGCCACTCCGTTTCAAGAGGTGTTTATGAGGACGGCAGGGGTCATCGGCAACGGTGTTAAGGTAACCAGAATAATCGAGGACAATAAGCCTATGCGTAAGGTTTATGACCCGACTCATCCGGATGCTGATGACGATGGATATGTAACCTATCCAAATGTTAATATTGTCCAGGAAATGACGGACTTAATTGATGCAAGCAGATCCTACGAAGCCAATGTTACTGCCTTTAATGCCACAAAGAACATGGCCTTAAAGGGATTGGAAGTAGGTAAATAAGTAGCATAAGGTCTTAGGAGGAATGATAAGCCATGAATTTAACGAGTCTGGGCAATGTGGGCAATTTAGGTAAAATAAATGAACTTAGTAAGGGCTTGCAGTCTGCGGGTGGGGTTAAGGAGAACAGAAATGCGGCCTTTGAAACCTTATTTGATGCTGCAGCTAAGTTGATTGAGGATACAAATCGTTATACCAATGAAGCAGAGGAAGCCGAAGTTGCTTTTTCATTAGGTCTTATGGATAATACCCACGACCTGCAGATAGCACAGCAAAAGGCAAACCTGGCACTGCAATATACTATTGCGGTTCGTAACCATGTTTTAGATGCTTACAAGGAAATCATGAATCTCCAGTTTTAGAGTGTTTGACTAATTTTTAGATAAATCTTAGGAGTAGGTATAATGGCAGAGAGGCTGAAGCAAATTCCCAAACAGTTATTAGAATTTTGGAACAAGTACACAGCAAGACAAAAGACCATCCTTATAAGTGTGGTTAGTGTAATTATTATAGCTTTTGTAGTATTAATAGTTATTACAGGACGGGTTGAATACGGGGAACTGACCATCACTGAAACCACCAAGGAGGCTAGTGAAGTTGTCGAATTATTAGAGTCCGAAAATATAAAATATAAGCTTGGCTCAGACCGTTTAACAGTCTCTGTTGACTTAAAAAGATATTCGGATGCGGTATTGCTTCTTGCCAGTAACGACATGCCCTCCACAGGCATAACCTTGGATGAGTTGCTGAACAACAGTCTTAGTACGACTAACAGTGACCGCAATCTGAAATTAAATCTTTACATACAAAATCAACTAAGAAAATACATAAAGACCATGGAGGGTGTTGAGGAAGCAGAGGTCTATTACATACCGGTGGATAATACCAACTCTATACTTACGACACAGAAAGAAACCAGTGCAAGTGTGCTTCTTACCGTGAACGATGATTTCAGGAGAGATACGGCTGAGACCATTGCCGAGGTTGTAGCTTCGGTTATCGGTAATGATACTACGACTAACATAAAGGTGGCAGATCAGAACGGGAATCTGCTTTTTGGTGGTGCCCAGGATCTATATTCTGCAAACGCTACATCAAAGGAAGAATATAGAGAGATGCTACGCAACACCTTTATTAATAATATATATATGGGGCTAATTAAAAGCGGGTATGATGATGTAGTTATCATGCCTAATTTGTCGTTGGATTTTAAAGAAATCGATGAATTATTTATCGAATATTTACCTGTTGAAGGTCAGGATCAGGGTGTCTATAGCCATAGCTATACCTATAGCTCTGAAAATGCTGGAGCTTTTGGCGGCGGAGTACCCGGTACATCATCCAATGATGAGACCGATTATATGATCGAGGACAGTTCCAGTACCTCCGGTAGTGTAGATATTGAGGAATACGATTATCTGCCCAATGAGAGACGTACCAATATTAAATATGAGATTGGTGCTATCATACCTGAAGAATCCTCGGTTAGCATTCTGCTACGTAAGCTTAGAACAATCACCGAGGAGCAGCTGGAAAGAGACGGATTATTGGAGGAAATAAGCTTTGACGAATATGCAAGACTTAACAGTACAGAGACAAAACTGGAGGTAGATCCTGAGATTGTATCCATGGTATCACTGGCAACGGGTATAGATGAAGCAAATATACAGATTACTGCCTTCGAATTACCTGTGTTTGTACCTAAGGTGGTTGAAATCAGAGAATGGACAGATTATCTGCAGATTATACTGGCTGTATTGATTGTGGGATTATTATTATTTGTAGTGTTTAAGGGAATACGACCCGTTGATGTTACCGAGCTTGAACCGGAGCTGTCCGTTGAGCAGCTTCTGGCAACCACCAAGGAGAATCAGACTATGGAGGATATAGACTTTAGCGAGGTATCAGAGGTCCGTAAGATGATAGAGAAGTTTGTTGATGAGAAGCCTGATGCGGTGGCGCAGCTTCTTCGGAACTGGTTAAACGAGGATTGGGATTAAGGAGGGAAATCAGATGGCAAGAGTTAGTGGAGAAATAAGCGGAATTCAAAAAGCGGCAATATTACTGATTTCCTTAGGACCCGAACGCTCAGCCAATATATTTAAGCATTTGAAGGAGGACGAGATAGAGACCCTGACTTTGGAGATAGCCAACACACGCAGTGTCTCTCCGGCAACAAAGGATCAGGTATTAGACGAGTTCTATGAGATCTGTCTTGCACAGCAATATATTGCAGAGGGTGGAATTGCATATGCTAAGGAGCTTTTAGAGAAAGCTCTTGGTGTTGATAAGGCAAGGGATGTTATCGGAAAGCTTACTGCCTCACTTCAGGTACGGCCGTTTGAATTTGTCAGAAAGACGGATGCAACTCAGCTCCTGAACTTCATACAGGATGAGCATCCGCAGACCATAGCTCTGATCCTTTCATACTTATCCTCATCACAGGCCGCAACCATCATCTCCTCCCTGGCTCCGGATAAGCAGGCGGATGTTGCCAAGCGTATAGCAATGATGGACAGAACATCACCGGATGTAATTAAGGAGGTTGAAAAGGTGTTGGAGCGTAAGCTGGCTTCTTTAGTAAATCAGGACTATACCATTGTCGGTGGTGTGGATTCTATCGTAGATATTTTAAATACCGTAGACAGAGGAACAGAAAAGCATATTATGGAGACTCTGGAAATCGAAGAGCCCGAGCTTGCTGATGAAATCAGAAGAAAGATGTTCGTATTTGAGGATATTCTTAGTCTGGATGATAAGTCCATTCAGAGAGTGCTTAGAGAGGTTGATAACAACGAGCTGGCCATGGCTCTTAAGTCTGCTAATGAAGAAGTACAGAATGTCATATTCAATAATCTGTCTAAACGTCTTGCANCTATGATACGGGAGGATATGGAATATATGGGCCCTGTTCGCTTAAAGGATGTTGAAGAGGCACAGCAGAGGATTGTTAATATAATCAGAAAACTGGAGGATTCTTCTGAAATTATTATCTCCAGAGGCGGGGGTGACGAGATAATTGTCTAATGTTATAAAGTCATACACCATCCGTTATAAAGAGGATAATAAAATAACTATAGATTTTGCTGCGAAAGATGAAGAGCTGCAGGCCAAACGCTCAAGTCTTCTGGCACAAACACAGACCGAGGAAGGCTTTGAGGATGGACTCCAGGCATATGTAGTCGATCCCATAGTCACCGAGGAGGAGCAACAGAAGAAGGCCGAGTTAATAGTCGAGATGGCGAGAAAAGAGGCCGAGGCTATTCTTGAAGCGGCAAAGGACGAGGTTAAGAAGCTTAAGGAAGAAGCCATAGAAAACGCTGAGAAGCAAGGTTATGAAGAGGGTTTAAGAAGAGGAGAGCAGGAAATACAGCAACTTAAAAGCAGTCTTATTGAGCAGAAGGAACTGCAAAAGCAAGAGTATCAGGAAATAATAGAGGGAATACAAGGTCAGGTAACCGAGCTTATAATTTCCTTGATTACTAAATTAACCGGTATTTTTGTCGAGGATAAGGCTGATATCATTCTATATTTGGTGGAAAAGGCATTGGCTGACGATGACAGTAAGGATTCTTATACATTACGGGTAAGTAGTGATGATAAGGATATCATTTTTTCTAAGAAAGAGTATATTGAGGGTATTATAGGAAGGGAAATACAGATTACCGTAGATCCTCAGCTTGGTAAAAATCAATGCCTGATAGAGACTGAAAACAAAATAATTGACTGCAGTATGGATGTTCAGCTAAATAACTTAATAACAGACTTAAAGCTACTTTCAAGTGTTTAGATTTTACCTAATGATGACGATATACATGATGAGCATAATTTGCTTATCAATCGAGTGTTTCATAGAAAGCAGGAGTTTATGAATGTCGTAAATTTTGATAAGTACAGACAGCTTTTGGATAAGAATTATCATAAGGAATTTGGTAAAGTAATAAAAATGGTAGGTCTTACCCTGGAGGCAACGGGACCCAACTCCAATCTTAATGATGTTTGTTATATAACTAATGAGAATAATGAAAGAAAATTGGCTGAGGTTGTGGGGTTTAGAGATAACAGGATTCTTCTCATGCCCTATGACGATATGACCGGTGTTGGAATCGGAAGTATAGTTGAGAACACCGGAGGGTCATTTCGTGTTCCTGTAGGAGAAGAGCTTCTTGGAAGAACGCTGGACGGACTTGGGAATCCCATTGACGGCTCCGACATTGAATGTACTACTTTTTATGAGGCAGAAGCGGCTCCTCCCGACCCGCTAAAGCGTAAACTAATCGAGGATGTTCTTCCTTTAGGAGTAAAAGCCGTAGACAGCATGCTAACGGTAGGTAAAGGCCAGAGAATCGGAATATTTGCCGGCAGTGGCGTAGGGAAAAGCACATTGCTGGGTATGTTTGCAAGAAATACCAAGGCCGATATTAATGTTATAGCACTTATCGGAGAACGAGGCAGAGAAGTTCGGGAATTTATCGAAAGAGATTTAGGTGAAGAGGGATTAAAGCGTTCCGTGGTTGTTGTGGCAACCTCGGATAAACCTGCTTTAATACGTAAAAAGGCAGCAAAAACTGCCACGGCAATCGCAGAGTATTTTAGGGACCAAGGGAAGGACGTTCTTCTGATGATGGACTCGTTGACCAGGTTTTCCATGGCACAGCGGGAGATAGGATTAGCATCGGGAGAGCCACCGGTGTCCAGAGGATATACTCCGAGTGTATATACCGAGATGCCTAAGCTTCTGGAAAGGGCGGGTAATTCAGATAGAGGCTCGATAACCGGACTCTATACGGTATTAGTCGACGGTGATGACTTTAACGAACCGATTTCAGATACGGCAAGAAGTATTTTAGACGGTCATATAATGCTTTCAAGAAAGCTTGCGAATAGGAATCACTACCCTGCTATAGATGTACTGCAGAGTATTTCCCGAGTAATGAGTCAGATTATAACTCCTGAGCATAAGGAAGCTGCCGGAAGGTTAAAAAATATATTGGCGACTTATCAGGAAGCCGAGGACCTAATAAATATTGGAGCATATAAAAGCGGCTCTAATCCGAACATTGATTATGCAATCTCCAAGATTCAGCAGGTGAATGAATTTCTTACTCAGGAAGTTGAGGATAAGATTACATTTGAGCAGGAGATTGCCATGTTAAAGGAGATTTTTGAAGAATAATGAAGAAATTTCGCTATAGCATGGAAAGTATTCTTAATATAAAGCTTAAGCTTGAGGATCAAGCGAAGCTTGCATATGCCAACGCCAGGAGCCGCCTTATTGCGGAGGAGGAAAAGCTTGAAGCTATGAAGCGAAAAAAGGCTTCCTATGAACAGCAGCAGCGTTCGCAAAGCAATAATAAGCTTAATATTATGAAAATGAAGCAGTTATCGGAAGCTATAGAAATTATGAAAATGAATATCAAGCAACAGGTCGTAGTTGTAAAAACGGCTGAACAGCGTTTGGAGATTGCAAGAATCCGTCTTAATGAAGCTATGATTGAGAGAAAGACGCATGAGAGACTGAAGGAAAATGCATGGCATGAATATTTGATGGATGTCACAGCCGAGGAGCAAAAAGATATTGATGAGCTTAACAGCTTTAAACATAACGGCCTTCTGTTGCATGAGGAGGATAGATAATGGCAAGGAGAGACAAGGCTGATAGGGCAGAAAAAGAAGGCGGTAAGCTGTTAACGGTCTTGATTGCCTTATTGATAGTATTCATATGGTTCGCCATATTCGGACTACTGATTAAATTTGACGTAGGAGGCTTTGGCTCCGATATATTACGCCCTATAATTAAGGATATTCCCCTAATCAATAAGCTGCTTCCTGATATATCCGAAGAGCAACTGGCTATCGAAAAGGACTATGCCTATAGCTCCTTAGCCGAAGCAGTGGCAAAGATTAAAGAGCTGGAAGCCACAATCAAAGAGATGGAGATTAAGAATAACGAAGAAGATGAGAAGTGGGCAGATTTACAGGCGGAACTGAACAGACTTAAAATATTTGAAGAACAGCAAAGTGAATATGAGGAGAAGCAAAAGGAATTTGACAAGAAGGTAGTATTCGCAGAGGCTGCTCCAAGTATAGAGGAGTACAAGAAATTTTACGAGAGCATCAATCCTGCCAATGCAGAAGAGATTTACAGACAGGTAGTTGAGCAGCTACAGTATTCCGGAGCAATACAGGAAAAGGCTAATATTTATAAGAGCATGGATCCCGAAGCCGCAGCCAGAATACTTGAAACAATGACTGCCGATGTGGAAGCGGTGGCAAAGATTCTGTTAGCCATGAAACCAAAGGAAAGTGCGGCAATACTGGCTGAGATGGACCATGTTCTGGCGGCGAAAATAACAAAGAAGATGCTTGATATGGATGAAGAGCGATTGTCGCAGACCACACCATAGTATGTATCCCGGTCACATCAGGGAGTAATTATATATCCCTGTTGAGATAAATATCAGGAAGCCATATTATTATGGCGACCACATAGAAAGGAGGGATGAGAGAGGATGATGATGCAAAGCATACCTGTGCAAGCTTCCGGTATGGTTAACGGAGCCATGGGTTTTGCTGATATTGTCAGAAGGTCCGGAGAGAGTAAGTTTGAATTATTCCTTGACAACAGAATAAAGACGGAGACAAAGATTTCCGATAAAGCTAAAGCCGTCAATGTGGGCAAGGCGGACAGAACTGACAATACAAGCCCGGAAAAATCCAACCAGATTAAGGATGCTGTTAAGGGTATTGTCAATACGGCTGTAGAGTCTGACAAAGGCTTGGAAAGCACAGTTAATGTTGATAATCAGCCTGTTGACGGACAGGAAGCTCCGGACCTAATGACATCGGATATAATGGAGCAGATTCTGGCAATGCTTGGTCAAATCAAAGACATTATAATGGAAAAGCTGGATTTGACTCCGGAAGAGCTGGATCAGATGATGACAGACTTGGGACTTGAGTTGACTGACCTGGTTGACCCACAGGCAATTATGAAGCTTGTGTTGGTCAAGTACAATTCTACTGACCCTATGGCAATTGTTTTTGATGAACAGCTTACCAATACCTTCAAGGATTTACTCACGGCTGTGAATGACATTCGAAAGGAAGCTAACCTTAAGCTTACTGATGAGGAGATTGAACTGCTTCTGGAGCAGAATACGGACACCTTTGATAATGAGATATCAGTAGATGATATGGAAGCCGAGACCTTACAGTCAATGACAGGTTCAAAGCAGGACAAGGATGAATCTGAAGAAGTAAAGAACAGCACCATTTCACGCCAATCAGTATCAGAAGACAGTGAAATCAGCAACCAAAATCATGTAGCAGCATCGAAGAACGTCAGCAAAGAGCGTAAGGAAGGTTCTGATAAGACGGACGGATACGAAGCGTTCCTTGATAAGCTGAGTGCGAATTATGATAAACACATAATTGAATTTAGCAATGATACCGTCAGGCTATATGAAATCAGGGATATAGCACAACAGATTATCGAGCAAATACGAGTTATTATCAGTCCCGAACAGACATCCATGGAGCTTCAGTTATATCCTGAGCATCTTGGCAAAGTGAATCTTACCGTTAGTTCCAGAGAAGGTGTGATGACTGCACATTTTGTGGTACAGAACGAGATTGCCAAGGAAGCGGTAGAAGGACAGCTGATTACACTTAAGGAAACACTTGCACAACAGGGAATCAAGGTAGAAACCATCGAAGTTACGGTAGCCAGCTATACATTTGATCAAAGNCCGTACGATGAGGCCGAACAAAGCACGCAAAGCAAGCAAGGCACAAGGCATAAGATTACCTTCGAAGAAGCTGTAGCCATGAGTGAGGACCCCATAGAGGAGACTGATACTAAGGATCCTTCAGGCAACATAGGTTATACCATTGACTACACAGCTTAGTAAAGTAATAAAAAAGGAGGAAGGCCATGAGCGAATTAATTCAATCAGTAAAAAATGGCGTAATCGATCAAGTTAACAAAGCGGCTACAACCGAGAAAAAGGTAAACAACGAACTGGGTAAAGACGCATTTATGCAGCTACTGGTTACGCAGATGAAGTATCAGGATCCGCTTAACCCCAATACGGACACCGAGTTCATTGCTCAACTGGCGACCTTTTCACAATTGGAGCAGATGCAGAATCTTGGGGCAATGACTTCTAATTCACAGGCATTAAGTCTGGTCGGAAAGAATGTTATTGTAAGAACAAAGAGTGAGACAGGAGCCATCACGGAAATCGGTGGAAAAGTGGATTTTGTAAACATGAGTAACGGTAAAGCACGTATTTCCATAAACGGAAATCTTTATTCGGTGGATGATCTTGACAGCGTAATAGATGATATCTACATTCTGGAGAAGGGACGTCCCCGTGTGGTCAAAAAGGTTGAATTGGAATACGATGCTGAGAATCCGGAGGATTTAAGCTTCGATGTACATCTGGGTGAAGGAGATTCTATGGCGGATGATGTGGCAGTATTGATAGACCAAACCTTACTCGATTCTTCGGTAATAACTCTGAAGGATAATAAGGTCACCATATCAAAATCCGTGTTTGAGAATGCACCAAACGGTACTTACAAGATAACGGTAATATTCAATGATGTTCTTTTCACAACATCAAAGGATATGGTAAGTGTTACGGTTAAGAACTATGTAGAACAACCCAATGAACCTGATGTACCGGAGGAGCCCGAGGATATTGAGGAAACTGATGATAATGAGGACCTCGGGGATGACAACAATTAACAAGCGGTAGATGGAGGTTATTATGAATAACATGCCTATTAACAAAATACCTTCCCAGCTGCCCGTTGCTAACAGAATTAACAGTAATACTATAGCAAAACCGTTAGCAGGGATACCCTTTCATGAGATACTGAAAGAAAAACAGGCCGGAGCATCTGAACTGAAATTCTCAAAGCATGCCAATGAAAGGCTTGCAAGCAGAAACATAGATCTGACAGATGATCAGTACAGACGGCTGGAAACAGGAGCAAAGAGAGCTTATGAGAAGGGAATTAAAGAATCGCTGGTAATGGTAGACAACCTTGCATTTATCGTTAATATTAAGAACAACACTGTTATAACAGCGGTAAATGAAGGTGAAGAGAAAATTTTCACTAATATTGACGGTGCAGTAATCATATAATGCCGGACCTTTCGGAGGCTTTAGTATCCATGACTGACAGATTGGATACATATGGTTACAAAGCATACTTAGGAGGTCATTAATTATGATGAGATCATTGTTTTCTGGTGTTTCCGGATTAAAGGTTCACCAGACAAGAATGGACGTTATCGGTAATAACATTTCTAATGTTAATACCATAGGTTTTAAAGCAAGCACAGTAACTTTTTCTGATGTGTTTTATCAGACGACTCAAAGTGCATCAGGACCCAATGCTGCAACAGGTACCACCGGTCGTAATGCTATGCAGATCGGTCTCGGATCAAATGTTGCATCCATTACCTCGACAATAGGAACCACCGGTGCTTCTCAAAGAACCGATAATCCCTTCGATGTTATGATAGAGGGAGAAGGGTTTTTTATAGTAAACTACGGCGGAACCAATTATTTTACTAAAGCAGGGTCTTTTGGAATAGATGCATACGGAACTCTATGTACGGCTGCGGGAGCTTCGGTTATGGGATGGCAGGTAGACCCAATGGATCCTACTAAGACCGTGGCAGACATAGTGTCACCACTGAACATCATGTCTCCGGAGAATATGTACGCACATCCCGAGGCTACGACAGCGGCATATATATCCGGTAATATTGACAGCAAAGACACTCAAATTGCCTATAACGCAACAGGAAAAATGGTTAACCTGAGCTTCTATGATAATATGGGACACAGCTATAAGGCAGACATAAGGGTAAGGCAGACTGCCGATGAAGGCACAAATGTTTACGCTGTGGATATATTAGACATTAAGGATGAGAAGGGAAAATCCATATTTGTTATTGAAGAAGTGGATGAGGACGGCAATGTAACATATGATGCTTCCGGTATTACCCGTATCAACTTCGGTGAAGCTACATATAATGCCACAGTAGATCAGACCACCGGTGCCGTTACCCTCACAGCTACGGAGAGTGTTCTTCTGACATTTAATGGTTCTAACGGAGCCTTCGTAAGCATAGGTGACGGAGATGCCGATTCCTCTAACGAAAGCGTAGAACTTACAATAATAGCCGATGCGGGAGGCGACAATCCGTTTAGGCCTATAGATATCAATTTCTCCAAGGTTACCATGTATTCCAACAGCGGTAATTCCACACTGGAAGCAAATAAAGGCAGCCTTGATGGAATCGGAGCCGGTAAGCAGGTAGGCTATATGACGGGAATAAGTATTGATGCTTCAGGTAAAATATACGGCAAATACGACAACGGTGACAGCAGGCTACTGGGCCAGATAGCCGTTGCGACCTTCTCCAATCCTGCGGGTATGGAAGCTATCGGTAACAGCATGTATGCAGCTACTCAGAACTCCGGAGATTTTGACGGAATAGGTCAGGATCCCACACAGGGCGGAGGTAGTCTGACAACCGGTGTTTTGGAGATGTCGAACGTGGATTTATCGGCACAGTTTACCGATATGATTACTACACAGAGAGGCTTCCAGGCAAACTCCAGAATAATTACAACATCAGATTCTCTTTTAGAGGAATTGATAAATCTTAAGAGATAATTCTCTATAGTAATGTATTTATGGGTGGCAGTTATGCTGCCACCCATTCTCTAAATCCTGCTACGAATACTATGGAGTGCCTAAATGATTGGAGGGATTAATGGTGATTGAGGTAACAAGACTAAATAATACAAAGCTTACCATAAATGCAGAACTTATTGAAAGAGTTGAAGAGCTGCCGGATACTGTTATAAAATTAACCACAGGTAACAAGATAATCGTAAAAGAAAGTAGACAAGAGGTAAAAAATTTAGTAATATTATACAAAAAAGAGATATTATGCAGAGATTTGTAGAATGCTTTATACATAAATTGTAGAAAATACATAAGGATGGAAGGTGGCTGTTTTGGATTTTGCGTCCATTTTAGGATTGGTGTTGTGTGCAATTGTTGTTATATACGGAATTGTCTTCGGGCAACATATTTCCGTTTTGGGAGATTTCTTTGATGTCTCGTCGATTTTAATTACATTTGGTGGCGCTTTATGTTGCGTACTTATTATGTCACCGAGTATTAAAGGATTTTTGAATTATCTTAAAAGCTTTACACTTATTTTAAAGGTTCAGCCAACTAATGAAGAAGAAACTATTAAGCAGATTATCTCCTTATCAAATATTGCCAGAAAGGAAGGTCTTCTGGCTCTTGAGGAGGCTGCGAACAATATAGATGATGAATTCCTGAAAAAGGGAGTATTATTAATCGTAGACGGAACAGATCCCGAACTGGTTAGGAGTATCTTGGAGACAGAGTTGAATTGTATAGAGGACAGGCATGCTAACGTGGTCGGATTCTGGGAGTCGCTTGCGGCTATGGGTCCTGCATGGGGTATGATAGGTACCCTTATAGGACTGATTAATATGCTGCAAAAAATGGATGATCCGAAAACAATCGGACCTGCAATGGCTGTTGCATTGATAACTACGTTCTACGGTGCGGTTTTGGCTAACTGGATATGTATACCGATAGCAACAAAGCTAAAATCTAAAAATTCCAGTGAAGTTATGGTTAAGGAGTTAATGGTAGAAGGTCTGCTTTCTATACAGGCAGGTGAGAATCCAAGAGTAATAGAGGAGAAACTAAAATCCTTCTTGTCACCGGCACGTAGGGAGGCATTCAGGGAAGAAAGCGGTGAAGATATTGGCTAGAAAGAAAAGGGAAGAAGCACCTTCGGGAGGTAATGCTCCTTGGTTGAATACCTTTGCAGACTTAATGAATCTGTTGCTCTGCTTTTTTGTTATGCTCTTTGCTATGTCTGAGGTGGATGCCGAAAAATTCCAGCATATTGCCATATCTTTGTCCAATTCCATAGGTATATTTGACGGAGGAGGGAAGGCATTCGGTGATGGACCGTTGATATCATCCGGTATGTCTCAGCTTAATGAATTGGACAAATACACAACAAGCATGGGAAAGCAGGGTCATGAAACCAAGATAGAAAACGAGGGTGATTATGATCCCACGACCAAGGAGAATACAGAGGATGCTGATTTTGAGGGCAGTCTTAGCGAAGCTTTAGAATTGATGAAGGAAAAGATGCAAGAGGTATCTGACGATATGTACAGTACCGTAGAAGAACTTACACAGGAATATAGTCTGGGAGATTATGTAGAGCTTAGCATTGACCCTGAATTCAGATATGTTCAGCTAACCATGAAGGGTTCGATTCTGTTTGATTCAGGAAAAGCGAATATAAAATCTGAAGCCAGACCGATTCTTTCTAAGATTGGTGATATTCTAACCAATTTTGACGGATACATTATTGAGATTATCGGGCACACAGATGACAGACCAATGACAAGCCCAACCTTTAAGGATAATAACTGGTTGTCTTCCGCAAGAGCGTTAAATGCTGCCGAATTTCTAATAGAAAACAACAATCTTGATCCTCGGAATCTTAAGTATTCCGGAAGAGGGGAGTATGAGCCGATTGCCGACAATACTACCTCAGAGGGAAGAGCCAAGAACAGAAGAATCGAAATCAGGATTTTCAATGAGTATAGTGGAAGATAATTGATTTAAAATAAAGCCAAAAAGGGGAGACCTAAAATGAGAAAAAATATTTTAACAGTAATCATACTTGCTATGTGCTTGATAAACATCGTTCTTTCTGCTGTCCTAATATTCGTTATGGTACCGCCTGCAAACAAATCCATGAAGCTGATTGATAAAGTTGCACAGATTATAGACCTGGAGTTGGAATCTCCTGATAATGCCATAGCTAATCTTGCGGTATCGGATATTGGCACATATTTGGTTGAGGAGAGATTGACCTGTAGACTGGCAAAGAGCGATGATGAAGATCACTATGCCGTTCTATATCTATCCTTATCCTTAAATAAAACCCATGAGGATTACCCCTTATTGGAGCCATATGTTTCACAGTACGAGAATGATATGAAAGAGATTGTTACTGATGAATTCGCCAAATATACCATAGATGAAGTCATGGTTATGAAGGACAGAATCAAGGATCAGGTTTTAACCCGTATACAGGAGCTTTTTCAGTCTGACTTTATCATAAATGTTTCATTCGGTAATATATTATATGATTAAGAAAATTGATGATTTTATATTAATTTTGTGTTATTATGGGTGTAGAATGCTAGGAGGTATTGACGATGAGCGATGTCTTATCCCAAAATGAGATAGATAATCTGCTGGCGGCAATAAGTAGCGGAGAACTTGACGCCGACGAATTTAAGCAGACAAACGAGAAGCATGTCAAGAACTATGATTTTGCGAGACCGTCCAAGTTTTCGAAAGAACACCTACGGACACTTAATATAATATTCGAGCATTATGGAAGACTTTTATCCACCAATCTTCCGGCTTATTTGCGTAAAAATGTTCAGGTCGAGGTAATAAATTCAGAAGCCGTTACATATTCGGAGTTTACTAATGCCTTATCGAATCCTGTATTATTAGGCATTATCGACTTTGCTCCGTTAGACGGTAGTATAATCATCGAACTGGCGGATAATCTTGGATACGCCATGGTAGACAGAATGCTTGGCGGCGGCGGATATCCGTTAGAAAAAATCAGAGATTTTTCCGAAATTGAGCTTACTATAATTGAGCGTATATTTAATATATGTACTAATCTGCTTCGTGAACCATGGCAAAATGTTATTGAGTTGGAACCCAGACTCATGCGTATAGAAACCAATTCACAATTTGCACAGATAATATCACCCAGCGAGATGATTTCCATAGTAACCATGAATATTAAAATAGGTAACATCGAGGGAATGATGAATGTCTGTTTGCCGTATATATGTCTGGAGCAGGTTATTGATAAACTTAATACCAAATACTGGTATTCAACTATGCAGTTAAGAGATGATAAGTCCTATCAGGACGTCATAGAAATAGCAATTGCGAAGGCAAAAGTACCCATAAGGGCTGTACTAGGGAAAAGCACAATTTCCATCAATGACTTTGTGAATATGCAGCGGGGAGATATCATTAAGCTTAATTCTAAGGTTAATGACGAACTAACCGTATATGTTGGAAATTTACATAAATTTACCGCACTTCCGGGATCTTCTACAGGTTCCTATGCGATTAAGATTTCGTCAATTATAAGAGGAGAGGAGTAACAGGTATGGATGGAATGTTATCCCAAGAAGAGATAAATGCTCTGCTAAACGGTTTGGGCTCGGATGATAGCGACACAGATAACATAGAGCATTTGACAGATGCAGAAAAGGATGCAATAGGTGAGATATCTAATATCAGTATGGGAACAGCCGCAACAACTCTGTTTTCCTTAGTTAATCAAAGAGTCGTAATAACAACTCCGGTTGTTGAATATGCGACTTGGAAGGACATCGTAAACAGTTATGACAGACCCTGTGTATTTATTCAGATTTATTATGCGGAGGGCTTAGACGGTAACAATATATTGATTTTGAAGGAAAATGATGTCAAGGTTATAACTGACTTGATGATGGGTGGTGACGGGACCAATATAGATACTCCATTGTCAGACCTTCACTTAAGTGCTATAGGTGAGGCGATGAATCAGATGATGGGATCAGCGGCTACCTCAGTTTCCTCTATGTTAGAGAAGAAGGTAAACATAACACCTCCCACCGCCACCATAGTTGATTTGGATGAATCAGTCAGTGGTGAAGATATAGCCGACTTTCTTAAAGGTTCATTCGTTAAGGTATCCTTCAATATGGTTATAGGTGACTTGGTGGACAGCGTATTGATGCAGCTATATCCTTTCGATTTCGCCAAGAACCTATACAGAGAATTTATGGCTGCCAATTCCATGGAGAGTGAGATACCGCCAACACCGCAAAAACCTAAGCCTAAGGAGAAGCCTAAGGCTGAACAGACACAGGAAGTGTATGAACAGCAGGCTACACCGACAGGTAATATACCATATAATATTCCGGCCGGCATGCAGGGCGCAGCACCGCAAATGAATCAGCAGTATCCTTACATGCCACCAGCTCAGGATGTGAATGTACAACCTGTTCAGTTTGCTCCATTTTCGCAACCGGGACAGCAGATGGTACCGCCTGAGAATATAGATTTATTGATGGATGTGCCGCTGGAGGTTACGGTAGAGTTGGGAAGGACAAGCAAATCTATTAAGGAAATACTTGAGTTTGCTCCCGGCACTATTGTTGAATTGAACAGATTGGCCGGAGAACCGATAGATGTTCTCGTCAACGGCAAATTCGTTGCCAAGGGTGAAGTAGTGGTTATGGAAGAGGCATTTGGTATCAGAGTTACTGAAATCACAAAGCATAGGCAGTAAAATAATACATTAGATAGGAGAGTTAAGATGGCGAAAAGTATTTTAATTTGTGATGATGCAGCATTTATGAGGATGATGATTAAGGATATCTTAGTCAAGAATGGATATAGCATTGCAGGAGAAGCGGAAAACGGATTAAAGGCTATAGATAAATATACCGAAACCAAGCCGGATTTGGTTATGATGGATATAACCATGCCGGAAATGGATGGTATTCAGGCATTAAAGAAGATAAAAGCACTCGATCCTTCTGCCAATGTTATAATGTGTTCGGCTATGGGACAGCAGGCTATGGTTATCGAGTCCATTCAATCAGGAGCTAAGGATTTTATAGTAAAGCCATTCCAAGCTGACAGAGTTCTGGAGGCTGTAAAGAAAGCTGTGGGTTAACAAGGATGTTAATGAAGGATTTGATTATTTTAAGCGGAGATTCCAATCAGGATTTAGTAGATAAGGTAAATAAGGCTACTAATGAATCATACACAAAGGAATTTACAACATCTGATAGTGTATTACAGCTTCTTGGCTTGTGTCTATTATTAATAATAATTTTGATTGCTGCCTATTATACCACTAAATTTGTAGGAAGATATAAACTGGGTCAATTAAGAAACAGTAATATTCAGGTAATAGAGGCTTACAGAATAAGCCCAAACAAGATAATACAAATAGTTAAAATAGCGAATAAATACTTAGTTCTTGGCATTGGGAAAGATAATATCTCATATATAACAGAGCTTGATGAAAGCGAGGTTATAACTCATGAGAACAGTGAGGTTGAGAAGCAATCCTTCCGTCAGATTTTTGAAAGAATTAAAGGAAAGAAAGAGTAAGGGTTGGTATCCATGATTGCATCGGAAATAAAACGGATTGGAATAAGAATGGCAATAGCCGTTCTATTGCTGGTAATAGGATTGGTGCTCTTATCCAATGTAAGAACGGTATCGGCTGCTAATATCGAGGATACCATCACAACTGATGACAGGACAAATAATATTAGCGGAAGCTTAGGGCCACTCGAGTTCAGACTGAGTACCGATGAGGACGAGGAAAGCCTATCGGCAACACTACAGATTCTTCTGGTTCTTACGGTAATAACTCTGGCACCGTCAATTTTGATAATGCTGACTTCATTTACAAGAATTATTATTGTATTGCATTTTGTAAGGTCGGCGCTAGGGACACAATCCACACCGCCAAATCAGGTACTCATTGGCTTAGCATTATTCCTGACTTTTTTTATTATGTCGCCGGTGTTAACCCAGGTAAATGCTAATGCCGTTCAACCGTTATCCAGAGGTGAAATATCTCAGGAAGAAGCTTTTGATGCCGGTGTTGCTCCGATTAGGACATTTATGCTTGAGCAGGCCAATGTGAAGGACCTAAGATTATTTATGGATATAGCAGGTATTACAACTGTCGAGACCGTGGATGAAATTCCCATTACCGTTGTAATTCCTTCTTTCATTATCAGCGAGCTTCGTAAGGCATTTATAATTGGTTTCTTAATATATATTCCTTTTATAGTAATTGATATGGTAGTGGCATCCACCCTAATGTCAATGGGTATGATGATGCTGCCTCCCACAATGATTTCCATGCCCTTCAAGATTTTGCTATTCATTGTTGCAGATGGCTGGAATCTGATTATTGGGGAACTTGTACAGACGTTTTATTAGCCAAGTAAGATAAGGAGATAGACTGTGAGTGAGAATATCATAATTGATATCGCCAGAGAGGCCATATTTCTGATAATTAAAGTGGCAGCTCCAATATTGATAGTATCCTTAACCGTAGGTCTTATTGTCAGCATTTTGCAGACGGTAACTTCAATTCAGGAACAAACCCTCACATTTGTTCCGAAGCTGATTGCAATTTTGCTGGTTATTATGCTATTTGGCAATTGGATGCTTACCTCTGTTAGGGAATTTATGATAGAACTTATTTCAAATTTTAATTATTATATTAATGCGTTATGACTTTTAGATTAGATGATTTTGAATTATTCTTTTTAATACTTGTGAGGATGAGTGGTTTTATATACACAGCACCCCTGTTTTCTTTACGAACCGTACCGATGAGGGTTAAAGCGGGTCTCTCAATATTTTTGGCTATTATTTTATTTTATACTGTTCCCTTATCTCCAACCGAATACACAGGGGTTATCGGATTTGCGATTTTGGTAATTACGGAAGCTATCGCAGGCGCTCTAATGGGCCTGTTTTCAAATATAGCCTATCATATACTTGCTTTTGCCGGACAGATAATAGATATGGAAATCGGGTTCTCAATGATAAATCAATTGGATCCGGTCACCAGAATACAGTCCACAATCACGGCAAATTTATATGGTTATCTGATTCTGTTAATGATGGTAATAACCAATCTACACCATTATTTTATAAGGGCAGTTGTTGATTCATATCAGGTTATAGGTTTAGGCAAGGCAGTATTTCCACCCAATATGTATCGTCTGATGCTGCGTTTTGTTATAGATTATTTTATTATAGCAATGCGTATAGTTCTACCCATATTTGCAGCCATATTAGTAGTTAATACGATTCTGGGTATTCTTGCAAAGGTAGCACCACAGATGAATATGTTTGTCATTGGCTTGCAGCTGAAGATATTGGTAGGACTTATTGTCTTGTATTTGATTATCGGACATGCCACATCGGTTGCAGACTACATATTTAATAAGATGATGGAGCTCATGCGGGCAATTATTGAGATTATGCGAGGATAAGCATGATAATGCAAAGGAATAGGTGAATAAATATTGATACATAAATCCCATTATCTACTATCCTATCATCTACAGTTCTTTGCCGAAGGTGCTGAAAAGACTGAACAGCCTACAGCAAAGAAGCTGGCGGATGCCAGAAGAGAAGGGCAGGTAGCAAGAAGTAAGGANCTAACNACCTCCACCGAGCTGGTAGCGTTGTTTTTGACGTTAAAGATATTTATAGGCTATATCGTAAGCAGATTTCTAGAAACGTTCATCGGCAATTATCAAAATATCGGTAAAATGTTGGATGGCGATTTTACGATTGTTATGGCCGAGGGATTGTTAAGGGTTTCCATTATAAGGATTATGGTCATATGCCTTCCCATATATATGATAGCAGTAGTTACATCCTTTGTTGTGGTTCTTTATCAGGTAAAATGGAAGCTGTCCATAAAACCATTAAAGCCAAAATTCAACAAGCTAAACCCAGTCAGTGGCTTTAAGAAAATATTTTCAAAGGATAAGATTTTCACCCTATTTATAGAGATTGTAAAGATAATTGTAATTGGCTATATAGCTTATGACACCCTAAGAGATGAATGGAATACTCTGGTTATTTTATATGATATATCATTACTTCAGGCTGTTGCTCTAATCGGAGATATTGTAATAGATTTAGGACTAAAGATAAGTATAGTCTTTTTGATTGTCGGAATTGTTGATTATTTTTACCAAAAGTTTAAATTCAAAAAAGACATGAGGATGACAAAACAAGAGGTTAAGGATGAATTCA
>JGI24710J26742_10001258_pt1 | contig 23463 bp, 22 predicted proteins | sample BioPla2DNA2_FD_26742 | JGI IMG/M metagenome (IMG submission 26742) | reverse complement strand
GATTTANGAACGGAGGATTTTCCTCCTCCATATCTATAATATACCAACTGATTATAACGGAGGATTTTCCTCCTCCATATCTTTATATGCATCAGCTCAAGTTCGACTACCTATAAGTGATAATAAAACTGCCTATACTACTAATATTCTACAAAGACTTACCATTTCCTTTTTTAATTTGCGTAATTATATAAACTTGTATAAACTATACTATTACATAATAAAAGCCGTTTCACATTTTGTATGAAACGGCCACATATTACTCATCCTACTGACCACATTTTTCCTTTGAAGGACAAGACGAACATCCTGAACAGCAAGATTTGCCTGCCCTAAAGTCTTTTATCTTCTTATATATTATAAATCCTGTATAAGCCGCTATAAGTGCCCCAATTATATAAGTCATATAAGAAATCATTCCTTTTTTAATAAAGTAGTAGTCTTTTCAGTCCCTCTCCAAGGACTTATTCTATGTAATAGATAATTTCTACATTTTAAATAAATAAGCTTCCTATCTGATATACCAATGTTGATATAAGCCAAGCCACAGCCAATTGGAAGAAGACAGTAAACAAGGTCCATTTCCAGGATCTCATTTCTCTTTGAATAACTCCTATAGTAGCTGCACAAGGAATATAAAGAAGACAAAACACCATGAGTGCATATGCATTCATAGCACCAAAACCAATTCCTCCTAGCAGCTGCGAGAGGCCTGTCATACCTTCTATAGAACTTATATTTGAAATTCCAAATAGTATTCCAAAGCTTGACACAACTATCTCCTTGGCGGCGATACCTGCTATAAGTGCCACAACCACCTGCCACATTCCCAAACCTGCCGGCCTAAGTATCGGTGCTAGAGCCTTTCCTATTATTGCCCCAAAGCTTTCTGACATATCAGCTACCATTCCATTAGGTCCAAAGTTGAGGATAAACCAAATTATTACTGAGGCTGCAAATATAGTAGTTCCCGCCTTTGTAAGATACTCCTTAACCTTCTCCCATACATAGATTAATATAGTTCTAGCATTGGGTGACTTATAATCTGGAAGCTCAATCAACAAGCTGTTAGATTTTTTACTATTAGTATTCTTGTTAATTATATATGCCACGATTATCGCCACTAGAATACCAATTACATACATTGAATATGCTACAAGCATTGCATTGTCCTTAAAGAACATCTGCGAAAACAGTACATATATTGGCAGTCTAGCACTACAGGACATAAAGGGCGTAATAAGTATGGTCTTTCTTCTATCCTGAATGTTTTCTAAAGATCGAGAGGCCATAATAGCAGGAACTGTGCAACCAAAGCCTAATAGCATGGGAATAAATGCCCTGCCGGAAAGCCCAACCTTTCCCATTATTCCATCCATTACATATGCCACTCTGGACATATAACCGCTGTCTTCTAAATATGCAAGAGCAAGAAAGAGGATAAATATATTTGGAAGGAAGGTCAATATCCCCCCTACTCCAGCTATGATTCCATCTACTATCAAAGACGATAGCACTATTCCTACATTCATACTGTCAAGATAATTACTTACTCCAATTGAGAAGGCCTCCAATCCCCCCTCAAATACAGCTTTAATCATATCTCCTACTGTAAAGGTCAGAAAAAACACTAAAGCCATTATAGATAGGAAAATCGGTAACCCGAAATATCTATTAGTAAGAATTCTATCGATTCTGTCAGTGGAGGCCGACCTTTCACTCCTATTAACCAGAACCTCTTCCAATATTTCTTCAATGAAGTCATATTTTTGATTAATGATCTCTTCCTCATAGCTATTTTCTATAAGTTTTTTATCAATAGGATATTTAGCCATTATTTGAGGGTCCATCTCCAATAGTTTCATAGCATGCCAGCGCATATTATTAATCTTACCGTATTTATTATATAGAGCATTACTTACCCTATCAATTTCGTCCTCTATCTTATCACTATATACAATAGAATGCTCCTCATGGAGTTCATGACGCCTACTATTCCTATGGTGTCTATGTTTTTTATGGTGATGCTCAAAGTTAAGATCACTATGTTTATCCTTATGATGAGCTACGGCATGCATAAGAATATCAAGACCGGTGCGTTTTCTAGCCGATACGGGAATCACGGGAATGCCCAGCATCTCTGGAAACCTATGTAAATCAATCTCCATGCCTCTTTCCTCTATGATATCCATCATATTCAGAGCTATTATTACAGGCTTACCCAACTCAATCAGCTGAAGGGTAAGGTATAAATTTCTCTCCAAACAGGAAGCATCAACTACATTTACTATGACATCCACATTAGAATCTAATATAAACTCTCTTGTAAGCTTTTCTTCCATGGTGTATGAAGTCAGGCTATATATACCTGGAAGATCCACTAATTTGAACTTCTCCCCATGGTATTTGAATGCTCCTTCTATCTTCTCAACAGTTACTCCAGGCCAATTTGCCACCTTAAGATTAGCCCCAGTAAAGGCATTAAATAATGTGGTTTTTCCACAATTAGGATTACCTACAAAGCCTACTACTAATTCTTTTTTCATAACTTAATCTCCTAATTTCTATCGCTTCTGCTATTTTCTTTCCAACTGCCAACCTGCTGCCCCTAACCATAAAAATAACAGCCCCACCGCTGTTACGATTCAGGACCCTGACATGAGTACCTTTGGTTATTCCTAGAGCCCCAAGCCTTCGCATGGTTACCAAGTCAAGATCCATCGATTCTACAATATAGGTATTACCAATTTCGGCTCCTTTTAATGTCATCCCAGTTTTCCTCCGATTATCTATCCTTATCAATCCATTACTTTCCTTTATTGATAATAATTATCATTTACCATTATATAACCAGCTACTTTCTTTGTCAATATATTTTATATGAAAATGTTAAAATAATAACATGAAAATTTAATAGCGTTTTTTATAATAGGATGCACTTTCCTACTATATAAAAAGACAGGAGAAATCGCCCCCTGTCTTCCCTTGTTAGTTTTTAGCGGACCTTCCGGATCTCATGGAGTATACACATCCACAGTAGTCCTGACGATAAAGCCCATATTCTTTCGATAACTCAATTGAACGCTTGTATCCATTACGTTTCTTAAAATCAGATGGTAGAAATAGTACACCATATTTCGATGCCACTTCTTCACCTATTTCATTTAGCTTACTTGCATTCTTATGTGGACTTATGGTAAGCGTTGTTGTAAAGAATTCATAGCCACCTTCTCTTGCAACCTTGGCAGCCTCCTCAAGCCTCATGCGATAGCATATAGCACATCTGTCGCCACCCTCAGGGTCCTTCTCATGTCCCTTAATCATCTCATAGTATTTCTTTGGCTCATATTCGCCCCTAACAAAGAATACTGGATTCTTTAATGACATCGCTTGTATCAAATCCTGCTGCTCCTTAGCCCTTCTACCATATTCCTCTTCAGGATAAATATTGGGATTATAGTAATAGACCGTTATCTCAAAATACTCAGACAAATATTCCAATACATAACTGCTACAAGGTGCACAGCAGCTATGAATCAGAAGTCTAGGTAGCTTAGAGTTATCATTGGCTCCAATTTTATTTATTATTTTATCAAGCTCTAATTGGTAATTCATATCTTGAACCTTGCCTTCCTAAAAGATACAAGCCATCCCCATGAAAGTGTATGTATCAATTGTTTATAATTTTTCCCTACTATTTGCTTTCTATATATTTACTAAGAAAATCAAAAAGTTTGTCCATTTCTTCTTTCTTACCTATTGTGACCCTCAGATAGTTGTCAATTCTCGGCAAATCAAAATAACGAACATATATCTTGTTTTCCTTTAAAGCCTCATATAAGTCCTTCGCTGGAATAGAAGCATGGGTAACAAATAAGAAATTTGCTCCTGACTTTGGAAAGCTAAAGCCTAGCCTTCTAAACTCTTTTTCTGACTCATTTCTAACATCCAAAATATTTTGGATTTTTTCATTATAATATTCCCAGTCCCTTACCCCCTCCACTCCTGCTAAAATAGAAGCTTGGTTTAAGGTATAGGAGTTAATTGAGTATTTCACATCATTCAAAGCCTTTATTAGCTTCTTACTTCCCATAGCATATCCTATTCGCATTCCTGCCATGGACCTCGATTTAGAAAATGTCTGAACAACCAACAGATTCTCATATTTACTTACTAATGATAAGGCTGATTCCCCTGCAAAGTCAATATAAGCTTCATCAACAATAACCACAGAGTTGGGGTTATGGGATACGATATCCTCTATAATAGATATCTCCTCATATACGGATGTTGGAGCATTGGGATTAGCTATCACTACTCCCCCATTATCCTTATAGTAATCCTCTTTAACTATTCTAAATTCCTTGTCTAAGGGTTGTATTTCATAAGGTATTCTGTAAAGATCGCAATAAACAGGATAGAATGAATATGTTATATCTGGAAATATAATAGGCTTATCTGAATTAAAAAAAGTTAAGAATGCATTGGCTAGCACATCATCGGAACCTACTCCTACAAATACCTGATCCTTATCTAACTCATAGAAGCTAGCAAGCTCATCTACCAGAAGTCCTATGGTAGGATCAGGATATAGTCTAAGCCTATCTACATCAATATTTCTTAGAACTCTTTCTACACCTGGTGCGGGGGGATAAGGATTTTCGTTAGTATTTAATTTTATTATGGATTCATCCTTTGGTTGCTCCCCTGGAACATAGGGTGTTACCCGTCTTATATAGCTCTCCCACCTATTATTATTCATTAGCTCCATAGCTAGTTCTCCCCTCCCACGAATTTATACATATCACTTTTTATACTCATCTGCTAACTTCTTAAAGCCAGGCAGTGACCTCTCAATCATGCTATAGTCTACACAATAGGCAATTCTAACATAGCCTGGACATCCAAAGGATGAGCCGGGTACTATTAAAATATTGTGCTTCTTAGCCGCTTCTGCAAACTTCCTGTCATCCTCCTCTAAAGCCTTAACAAAAAGATAAAATGCTCCCTGAGGCTTAACGCATTCATATCCATATGATAATAAGTTATTATAAAGAAGCTCCCTGTTTCTATTATATAACTCTACATCAACTTTAGCATCAAGGCACCTTGCCACTGCCCTTTGAATTAAGGATGGAGCATTGACAAAGCCTAGTATACGGGTTGCTACATTGGCTGCAGATAATATTTCATCATAATAATCTACTTCCCCAGGAATAACAAGATAACCAATACGCTCTCCAGGAAGAGATAGGGATTTACTGAATGAATAGCCTATAATTGTATTCCTATAGTACTTGGTGATATAAGGAACCTCTACATTGTCATATACCAATTCTCTATAAGGTTCATCTGATATCAAATAGATGGATCTACTATACTCCTTCTGCTTTCTTTCGAGTATTTCCGCTAATTTAATGAGGGTTTCCTCTGAATATACTACACCGGTAGGATTATTAGGAGAATTTATTATTACTGCTTTTGTCTTACTGCTAATCTTTTCTTCAAACTCTTCAAGATTTGGTTGAAAGTCTGTGGTATTTGGTGATATAGCCAGGAGACTACCATCAAAATTACTGACATAATTTTTATATTCACCAAAGTAAGGGGCAAATGTAATAACCTCTTCACCTGGATTTAGTAAGGTTTTTAATATAACATTTAAGCCACCGGCTGCACCCACTGTCATTACTATATTATCAGAAGTAAAGCTTGTATCAAATTTATTATTAATAGATAAGGCTATGATATTTCTAACATCCTCGTGACCAGAGTTATTCATATATCCGTGGATCTTGCCTGGCTCTTCCTCATTTAGTACATCTATAAGAGCTTCCTTAATCTGACTGGGAGGCTCTACACTGGGATTACCAAGGCTAAAATCATATACATTTTCTGCGCCATAAATATTTGCCAGACGCTTCCCCTCCTCGAACATTGCTCGTATTACGGAGCTGTTCTTAACAAATTCCATCATCTTATCTGAAATCATTTTATCCCCTCTTTCTTTCCAACATTAAATAATATACAAATATCATAGTCAAGTATGCCAAGCTTGGTATACCCAATGATGATATAATTTCAGCTGTCACATATATGGTTATTAGTGACAGCCTAAAAAAGTTACTAGTATATAAGGAAAATCTTTTTACCTGAACCGAATATCAAGATATGATTTTACTATTTCTACACATTTATCAAATCCCAGCTGGCTACTATTTAAACATAAATCATAATTCTTTGCGTCTTCCCAATTTCTACCGGTATAATATTTATAGTACTCAGCCCTATGCTTATCAATAGATTCTATTTGCTTTTCGATATCCTTCTCAGGACCTCCAGTCATATCCTTAAGTGTCTTAATACACCTATCTAGAGGTGCATGAACAAATACCTTANCAACATTATCATTATCCCTGAGAATATAGTCGGCAGCACGGCCTACAATCACACAGGATTCCTGCTCGGCCAGCTCNNTAATAATCTTAGCCTGATAATTAAAGAGATTATCGTTGGATACAAAATCATCACTATCAGGAGGAATCAATTCCCCCTTATATGCTTTTCTTGCAATCTTAAAAAGAAGACTTTTTTGTAGCTTCTCATCTGCCTTTGCAAATAATTTCTCATTAATTCCGCTATCATCAGATGCCAGCCTTAGAAGCTCACGGTCATAATAATTTATACCTAGCTCCTCTGCCAACATTTTACCTATGGTCCTTCCACCGCTACCATAGCCTCTAGCTATTGTAATCACATATTTGCTCATACCTTTCACCTTCCCAAAAGCTGGCGAAGCCAACTAATTATTCACCTAAATATGCTTTTTTCACTGATTCATCATTCATCAGTTTCTTAGCATCGCCCTCTAATACAATATTCCCAGTCTCTAAAACATATGCACGATGGGCAATAGATAGGGCCTTCTTTGCATTCTGCTCTACTAACAGGACTGTGGTTCCACTTTTATTAATACTTTGGATTATATCAAATACCTCTTCAACAAGAATAGGTGACAAGCCCATAGACGGCTCATCCATAAGTATAATCCTAGGCTTGGACATAAGTGCTCTTCCCATGGCAAGCATCTGCTGCTCTCCGCCACTCAAAGTACCTGCCATCTGGTTTCTGCGCTCCTCTAATCTGGGAAACCTTTTAAATACTTGCTGGAGCGTATCCATGGTTTCACCCTTGTCATTTCTGGTAAATGCACCCATTAGAAGATTCTCATAGACCGATAGCTGTGAGAAGACCCTTCTTCCCTCAGGTACATGAGCCAAGCCCATAGAAACTATTTTATGGGCTGGGATCTTTGTCAAATCAGCACCGTCATAAACTATCTCCCCCTGCTTGGGTGAAATCAATCCCGTAACTGTGTGCAATATAGTAGTCTTGCCGGCACCATTAGCACCAATTAAAGCTATTATTTCACCTTCATTTACCTTAAAGGAGATGCCCTTAATCGCCTGAATAACACCATAATAAACTTGTAAATCCTTAACCTCTAACATACCAATTCTCCTCTTCTATGGAAAATTTATCTACAAATTATAACGGAGAATTTTTCTCCTCTTCTATGGAAAATTTATCTACAAANTATAACGGAGAATTTTTCTCCTCTTCTCTTTGCCTTATTCTCCAAGATAGGCCTTGATTACCTCGGGATCATTTAAGACATCCTGTGGTAAGCCATTGGCCAGCTTTACGCCAAAATTCAATACAAATATCTTCTCACAAATTCCTGCCACCAGCTTCATATCATGCTCTATAAGCAAGATAGTAACGTCATATTTTTCTCTTACCAGTCTTATTGTATCCATAAGCTCCTCTGTCTCAGAGGGGTTCATACCAGCTGCTGGCTCATCCAATAGAAGAAGCTTGGGATTGGTTGCCAGGGCTCTGGCAATTTCCAACTTTCTCTGCTTACCATAGGGCAAGTTAGAGGATAGTAGCTTGGCTTCCTTATCCAAGTCAAAAACCTTTAGTATTTCATAGGCCTGTTCATTCATAATCCTCTCTGTTTTAAAATAGGATGGTAGCCTAAGGATACCCGAAGCCGAGGAATATTTATAATTATTGTGAAGGCCACACTTAACATTATCAAGCACAGACATATTCTTGAATAATCTTATATTTTGAAATGTTCTTGCAATACCAGCTTTATTTATTTCGATGGTACTAAGGCCTGTAATATTCTCTCCCTCTAGAAATATCTGTCCCATATCGGGCTTATATACACCTGTTAGAAGGTTAAAGACTGTGGTCTTTCCTGCTCCATTGGGTCCTATAAGGCCGTATAATTCACCTTTATTTATAGTAATGCTAAAGGAATCAACAGCTTGTAAGCCTCCAAAGGAGATGCCTATATTTTTTACTGATAACATTTCCATGGGTTACGCCTCCTCCTTAGCTTTCTTTCTAATTTTGTTATCTATAAAACCCTTGAGAGAGTGTTTTTTTCGCCAATTGACACATGCAGGCGCCCAGTTAAAAATCATCATTACTATAAGTACAATNGCATAGATAAGCATGCGGTAATCTCTCATGAAACGGAGATACTCCGGAAGCACTGTGAGTAAAATAGCTGCAATAATAGAGCCCCTAAGATTACCCATTCCACCTAGCACCACAAATACAAGAATTAATATTGAAGTATTATATCCGAATTTGGTGGACTGAACTGTGGCGATATTATGTGAGTAAAGCACTCCTGCTACTCCAGCCAAGGCCGCTGAAATTGAAAATGCAAGAATTTTATATTTTGTTATATCAATACCTATAGATTCTGCAGCTATATGGTTATCCCTTATGGCCATAATAGCCCTTCCCGACCGTGAATTAATCAGATTTACTATAACCAAATAGGTTAGGATCAGCAAAATCACTCCGATAGTAAATGTTGAATTTCTAGGAGTACCGGATATTCCCTGAGCACCCTTAATTATAACCATGCCGCCCTCTTCAAGATTAAGAGAGGCTGTATCATTAACTGAAAAATGTATACCTCTACTATCATAACCAATATATAATACATTGAGAACATTCTTGATGATTTCTCCAAAGGCCAGAGTTACAATGGCAAGATAATCACCTCTAAGTCTTAGAACAACGATTCCGATTAGGACTCCGAATAAGCCAGCCATTGCAGCACCGATTAGGATAGCTAATGTAAATCTTATTAAAACATTATCTATGGTACCTACCATTATTTTTGAAAAAAATGCACCGGTAAAAGCACCAATACACATAAAGCCAGCATGCCCTAGACTTAATTGACCTAGAATACCTACTGTCAGATTCAAGGATACCGCCATAATAGCATAGTAGCACATGGCCACAAGAAGATTCTGTAGAAGATTCGACATGTTACCGGCTTTAATCATAGACATACATATTGTATATGCTATAACTATAACACCAATAGTTATTACATTAGAGCGTGTTGATCTATTTAATTTCTGTACTTGACTTTTCATTTTCACCAATTGAGCTTTCATCTTCCATCACCTACACTTTCTCTTGAATCTTCTTACCAAGAATACCGGTTGGCTTTACAAGAAGAACTATTATAAGTATTAGGAATACTATGGCATCTCCCAGCTGTGTTGAAATATAAGCACGGCTTAATATCTCAATAACACCAAGAAGTATACCTCCTATCATGGCACCCGGTATAGATCCTATTCCACCAAAAACAGCTGCAACGAAGGCCTTGATTCCAGGCATTGCTCCCGAGGTAGATGATAGATTTGTATAGGTAGAAAACATAAGCGCACTGGCAATAGCTGCAAGAGCAGATCCAATTGCAAATGTTATAGCGATAGTCTTATTCACATTTATGCCCATCAATATCGCCGCATCTTTATCCTCTGATACAGCAATCATTCCACGGCCGGTCTTCGATTTCTTAATGAATATAGTAAGACCTGTCATAATAAGAATACATAGCGGAATAGTAACTAGAGTTTCACCTGATATGGTTATTCTGCCTCCTACCAGAGAAATAGGCTTAATAGGAATAACAGACGTAAATGATTTGGCTTCTGCACCAAATATAAGTAGTGCAATATTCTGAAGAAGATAACTTACACCTATAGCTGTTATAAGTACAGCCAGTGAGGGGGCTCTTCTAAGTGGTTTATATGCAATGCCCTCTATGGTAATACCTAATAGAGTACATAAAATAATCGAAATCACTACTGCAAGAATGGGATTTAGTCCCATTGTACTCATGATAGTAAATATAATGTATCCTCCTATCATGATTACATCGCCATGGGCAAAATTAAGCATCTTAGCTATACCGTATACCATCGTATAGCCGAGAGCTATAATAGAATATACACTTCCAAGGCTTATTCCGTTTATTAGATAAGTAATAAAGCTCATAACTACCCCCGTAGGCATGCAAAGCATGCATTTACATATTTATTAGTAATATTATTATTGATTGTAACACAGGTATTATCATGTGACAACTAGTACAAAATAGGATTTGGTGTATATTTACATTCACCCTGATTAATATAAGAAACATACAGCAGGATTTATAATATCCCATCTGTATGTTTCCCATACTATAATTGTTTTAATTATTCATTATATAAATTAATCGGCTGAAGTATATTGTCCATCCCTAATAATTACAGCCATTGGATCTTTATTTACTTCACCACTGGCTGACCAGGTCATTCCTGCGCCGGTTAGTCCGTCTACTGTAATCTTTGTCATAGCATCTTTCATTCCATCACAGATATCTGATACGCTCATATCTGGAGTAACACCGCTCTTTTCGATTGCAGCCTTGATGATATATATAGCATCATAGGAATCTGCAGCAAACTGGTTAGGAACAGTTCCATCATGTGCAGCTTTATAGGCAGATACAAATTTCTGTGTTTTCTCATCCTCAGCGTCTGCAGCGAAAGGTGTTAGAAGCATAACTCCCTCGGCTAATGCGGTATCAAAGTTTTCGACACCTAGAATACCGTCAAGACCATCACAACCAAAGAATAATGGTTTGAAATCCATAGCAGCAGCTTGAGTTAATATCAGTGTAGCTTCTTCATAATAAATAGGCAGGAATATCAGTTCAGCGCCATTATCCTTAGCCTTTTGAAGCTGTACTGCAAAATCTGAATTACTATCATCTGTAAAAGCTTCTGCTGATACTATTTCAAAGTTTTGATTATTTGCTTCCTCAGCAAATTTCTCGTAAATACCTGTTGAGTATACATCGGAGCTATTATAAATAACAGCTACCTTAGAAGCAAGGCCTTTATCTGCAATATACACAGCAGATGCCTTACCCTGGTTAGGGTCTGTAAAGCAAACCTGGAATGCATTGTCATATTGAACTACTTCTGGAGCAGAACCTGAAGGAGTAAGCATGAACATATTGTCAGCATGTGTCTCTTCCTTAACTGCTTTTCCGGGATTTGATGTAACAGTACCCATAAGTATCTGCATACCCCAGTCTTTTAGAGTATTGTAAGCGTTAACAGCCTTTTCAGGATCATGTACATCGTCTTCAAATCTGTACTCAATTAATGCACCATTGATTCCTCCAGCAGCATTAATCTCATCAACAGCTATCTGTGCCGCATTCATAACATGCTGTCCATATACAGCTGCAGCGCCAGTTATAGGACCAATTCCACCTATATAGAACTTATCCGCTCCATCATCCTGAGTCTCTTGCTTATTATCCTTATTATTATCAGCCTTATCTTCTTTGGTTCCACAAGCAGCTAAGCTTAGCATAAGGATGCTAACAACCATTAGCAAGCTAAATATTCTTTTTTTCATAATCTTCCTCCCATTCAATCAAGGCTCAGAATAAATATTATGTCACTTTAACGTTTTAATTCGTTGCCCTGTTAATTGTATAAATAAGACGTTCCTCACTTAGTCAAACAGAATAATAATCTGTCATATATAGTTAGAACGTCTGTATTCTAGTCTCTATAATAACCTTGAATAAATATTTTGTCAATAAAATTTTTAATATATTATAGGCTTACAATTCTCCCCCACATTTATCACAAAACTCCAATCCCTCTAAGGTAATTCCACCACAATCAGGACAGATAATCTTCGTTGGAAGAATCTCCATCTCTACTATCTCATATTCCTCTTGCTCTGTCGTCCTATCCTCCTGGGACTTTTCAGCCTCAAAATATAGATAATCCTCAGAGGCATTACCTATCTCATCCTTCATATACCTTATGTCCTTTGAAATCTTATTCCTTCTTAATAACCTATCCCATTTAAACATAAGCTACCCCCTTAGAGTTCTGTACCCGGTACACTTTTTATCTGTACATCTAAATCATTAATGTTCTGCCCTGTATTTATTCATTAGGCCCTTGAATATTTCAGAGCAAGTAGGTGGTGTATATGTTATTGCGTTAGCACCAGCTTCTATAGTTTCAAGTATGCTATCCGATGTAGGGCCACCTGTAGCAATTATAGGAACATCGGGGTATCTTTGCCTAATGTTTCTTACGATCTGGGGAGTTTTTGAGGCTGCGGATACATTCAGTATGGATACTCCACTTTTAAGCCTACTTTCTATATCGGACTTTTCAGAAACCACTGTAATTAAAATGGGAATATCTATGCACTCCTTTAGATATTCTATAGTTTCATTAGGAGTCGGTGCATTTAAAACCACCCCTACTGCCCCTTGAAATTCTGCATGCTCAGCCAAGTTCACTACTCTGTGGCCTGTAGTCGTTCCTCCTCCCACACCACAAAAGACCGGCACATCGGAGCAGGTTATTATTGAATGTGAAATAATTGGTTGAGGCGTAAAGGGGTATACTGCTATGACTGCATTCGCATTGCAATTACGTATGATTGCAACATCTGTGGTAAACACTATTGATTTGATAAGTTTTCCAAATATTCTTATACCACTGACTTCATCTATTTCCTTAGGAACTCTAATCATATGTCTTCTTAAAATGCCATCAATCTCAGGTGTTCTTTTATCTGCCATACCGCTCCTCCATGCTTCCTAGTTTATAAAAGGATTCGTCCAAGCTTAATCATCTTGTCCTTAGTCAACTTTCTACCTTATACTATATAAATATTAACTTTAAGATAGAAATTATATTACATATCCTATCATCTACACAAGTATATTTTAGCGGGTTTAATTAGTGGTTTTCGACAGGCTTATTCTTCCCCATTAGCCATATCTTTTACCTTTAAATTACCTCTTAGTTCTATAAGGGGAACTCCCTTTCCTTCGATATAATCCTTGGTAATAATTACACGGCCAATATTGTCATCCTTGGGAATCTCATACATTATATCCAGCATGCTTTCCTCCAATATGGCACGCAAAGCTCTTGCCCCAGTCTTCTTGTCTAGGGCTTTGTCTGCTATAGCTTCAAGTGCTTCTGAATCAAATACTAGCTCAACCTCATCCATTGCCAGAAGCCCTTTGTACTGCTTGAGGATGGCATTTTTAGGCTCCAATAATACCTTTACTAGCATCTCTCTAGTCAATCCCTCTAGAGTAAATAATATAGGGAGCCTTCCAAGAAACTCAGGTACCATTCCATATTCCCTAAGATCATCTAAGGTAACCTTTTGCAAGATATTTGCATCGTTATCATATTTATCTTTTAGATCTGCCTGAAAACCTATAGAGCTTTGCTTATTAAGCCTTGCCTTAATTATTTTATCAAGATCAGGAAATGCTCCGCCACAAATAAATAAAATATTCTCTGTATTTATGGTTTTAAGCGGTACCATGGCATTCTTTGATGTAGCTCCTACTGGCACCTCTACATCACTGCCCTCCAGTAGCTTCAACAAGCCCTGTTGAACCGATTCACCGCTTACATCACGACTGTTCGTATTACGCTTCTTAGCTATCTTGTCTATTTCATCTATGAATACTATACCTCTCTCTGCTTTCTCCACATCATTTCCTGCTGCCATAAGTAGCTTTGATATCACACTTTCTACATCATCACCAATATAACCTGCTTCAGTCAGAGATGTAGCATCAGTAATCGCTAGAGGAACATCCAGCAGATTTGCAAGTGTTTTCACCAAGTAGGTTTTACCACTTCCGGTAGGCCCTATCATAAGCATATTTGACTTCTCTATCTCAACATCCTTAGGTGCTCTAAAACTAATTCTTTTATAATGATTATAGACTGCTACCGATATAACCTTTTTAGCATGCTCCTGACCAATTATATATTCATCCAGTCTAGCTTTGATGACATGGGGTAAGGGTAGTTTTTTATGGTCAAACGCCACATCATTATCCTTCTTTTCCTCGCCTTTAGCCTTCTTACTATCAACTTTAGGTCCTGTGTTTATATTAAACATAGTCGGAGGTATACCTATCAGATTCATATAAGGATTATCACCGCTATTCATTACATCAAAGGTTTTTTGCATACAATCTGCACAGATATGTATATGATTTGGTATCTCAATCATTTTACCCGCCACACTTTCAGGTCGCCTGCATAGATAACATATCGCATCAGATTTAGCCTTTTTATTCTTATTGTCCTCTATATTTTTCTTATCATTAATATCATCATTATTATTACTCATTCTATATTCCTTCCTTTTGATTGGCTTATTATGTCTTATATGTATAAAAGTATATCATATATTTAATCTAGAAAAAATAAAAATTATATAATATATTTTACTAAAATAAATAAAAGCCTTAGTCAATAAATCATCTTGTCATCAGATTCATGATAAGGCTTTTAATAATCAAGTATTATCTAACAATTCTAATTATTATCTCTGGCACCAAGGACAGCTGTAGTCTTATGCTCCTTATAACTTCCATTTACATGACGCATATAGACAATCTCGATTTCAGTCCCAACCCGGATGCTTGATATCAACTCACTTAGCTGAACCCCAGAGACAATCTCCACTCCATTAATATACTGAATAACATCTCCTACCTTCAGTCCTGCTTTCTCGGCTGCACTACCTTCTACTACAGTCGATATATATACTCCAATAGGTAAGCCGAACATTTCTGAAACTTCTTCTGTTACATCCTGAGGTGCTACTCCAAGGAACCCTTGCTCCTCAGGCTTTAGAATCTCACGGCTCATCAATTCATTTATAATTGGAATTGCTCTTGATATAGGTATAGCATAACCCATTCCTTCTACCTTATAATCAGCAAATTTTACAGTATTTATTCCTATAACCTCACCATTTATATTTAGTAAGGCTCCACCGCTATTGCCTGGATTAATGGCCGCATCTGTCTGAAGAAGTACCATGGTAGTATATCTACCATTATCGGAAACCTCAATCTTTCTATCCTTAGCACTGACATATCCCACTGTTAGAGACTGCCCATATCCCATGGCATTACCGATTGCTATTGTCATCTCTCCTACTTTAATATCATCAGAGTTACCCAATTTAGCAATCTTAATAGCATCAATGGTGCTTTGGTCAATATCAGCCAAATCAACGGTAATAACAGCAAGGTCTGCCATAACATCTGTCCCCTTAATTACCGCTTCTACCTGTGAATCATCTATAAATGTAACTGTAATCTTATCTGTCCCATCAACAACATGATTATTTGTTGCTATGAGTAGCTCCTTCTCATCCTTGCCCACAATTATTCCTGAGCCACTCCCCTCTCTGGGATATTCCATCCCAAACCAAATATCAGTGCTGGTAGATACACTGGTAATTGAGACGATAGATGGCATAGTATCATGAGCTACTTTCATAACTGACGATTCTGAAATATTGTGTACTGTCCCACGTTCAGTACTTTGTACATTTAACTTAGCCTCAGCGCTATCATCATCAGTGGACCCTAGGATATAACTTTCATTTCTCCTAAAAACATCTGGATTAATTCTGCTATAAATATATTGAACTCCTAAAAATGCAACTCCTGCAATAATACCAAATACAGCCGCCTTTAATATAAATTCAAAAAATCTGCTACCTCGGCTTTTCTTAGGTGTTTCTACTGCAGGTTGTGGCTTTTCTTGTTCTTGATAATACTCATAGGCTAGGGGGCCTGATACCTTCTCCGCCCAGAAGCTGTATTCAGGCCTATTATGTTCCTGATCCTTCTGCATGCTAACATCTTCTGGGTTTACGTCATACTGATTTATGTTATTTTCATTATAATCATCCATGAGCTTAACTCCTTTCCAAATCTCCTACTAACCATAGTGTATCAGCATTTTGTGTAAAGAATGTGAAGAAAATAATGAATCTTATGTTGTTGAAATACATTTAATCATGTATTATAATAACTGGGCTTGTATTACAAAACATACTAAATTATTCATTGATTTTTATTTAATATACTTTTTTGATTCTTAGCTGGGAGGGCTATGTTGTGATAAAAGATAACCAAAAAACCTTAAACAGACTTCATATATTGATGGATGCTACTATAATAGTTATATCTTTTTTAATTGCTTATTATCTTAGATTTTATAGTTTTCTTACTAATCTAGCTATATTTAAAGTAGAAAGTGGAACCTTCTATCCATTATCCGTATATGCACAGAGCTTGTANGCTTTAGTCCCTTTATATCTTTTTATCTATAATAGTGCAAAGCTCTATACTCCCAAACGGGGAAAAAGAAGATGGGCTGAGTTTTTCCATGTTAGCTATTCCAACTTTCTAGGCTTAGCTTTCTATTTCTTCTTACTATATATGATAGGGGAAGATGATATATCAAGAATGTTTTTGGGTATGTTCACATTAATTAATGTTATTCTATGTACCCTAGCCAGAATGATGGTAGCCCAGGCCTTAATAGTTATTCGCAGACGGGGCTATAATCTCAAGCATGTAATCCTAGTTGGTTACAGCCGTGCGGCAGAAGCATATATTGACCGTATATTTGCTAATCCACAATGGGGATATTATATCCATGGTATACTAGATGATGATATGGAGATTGGCACAAAATATAAGAAAGTACCAGTCATAGGTAGTCTTGATCAGCTGGAGGAGTATCTGGTAAAAATGTCTCTAGATGAAATAGCCATTACCATAAACATCAAGGATTATGAGCTTCTGGAGAATATTGTTTTTATTTGCGAAAAATCTGGTGTTCATACCAAATTTATACCAGATTATTATGGCTTTATTTCCACAAAACCCTATACAGAGGATTTATATGGTCTTCCTGTAATCAATATTAGAAATGTACCCCTAACTAATACCTTCAACTGGGTAAGTAAAAGGATTGTAGATATCATTGGCTCATTTATAGGATTATTGGTCTGTGCACTTCCTATGTTGATTGTTGCTATAGTAATCAAATTGACCTCTAAGGGTCCAGTAATATTCTCACAGGTCAGAGTCGGTAAGAATAATAAAACCTTTAAAATGTACAAATTCAGATCTATGACCCTACAGACTGAAGAGGAGGAAGAGAAGGCCTGGACCACTAATAATGATCCTAGAGTTACAACGGTTGGTAAGTTCATAAGAAGGACAAGCATAGATGAACTTCCCCAGCTATTTAATATATTTAGAGGTGATATGAGCCTTGTTGGTCCAAGACCTGAAAGGCCGCAGTTTGTTGAACAGTTCAAAGAGGTTATTCCTAGATATATGATTAAGCACCAGGTTCCTCCAGGACTTACTGGCTGGGCCCAGATTAATGGTTTTAGAGGCGACACCTCCATAAGAAAAAGAATTGAACACGACCTTTACTATATTGAAAATTGGACCTTGGGCTTTGACTTTAAGATAATGTTTTTAACAATATTCAAAGGCTTTATAAATAAGAACGCCTATTAGGATAGTTAAACAATATATTAGGAGCATTGATTTCATATGAATATAACCTCCACGAAACAATGCTCCTTTAATTATTAGTAATTAGCTGTATAACTCTTTCACTTGCTTTTCCATCAAGACGGGGAAAATGTTCTAAATTAAATCTACGAATACGGTCTAATGAATAATCCTCTTTCTTTATAATCTCTATAACCTCTTTGCAGTCTCTGGCAACCGGACCGGGTACAAAGCCTTCATATTCACAATAAAACCCTCTCCCATGGCCTTCAAACTCATCCAGATCATAGGCAAAGAAAATCATTGGTTTCTCAGTTATCGAATACTCAAATATAATAGAAGAATAGTCTGTAATTAAGAGATCTGAAGTCATAATTAGCGCGGAAAGACTCCTCTCACCTGACAAATCACATAGATTATCAATATGTAGCTTCTGTGCCATTCGGGCTACATAAGGATGTAGTCTTAGTCCCAGTATATAGTCCTTCGGCAGTTCATTTGCTAGTTCCTCCACATATTTTAAAGTAATATCAGAACCTAGATTTATATCCCTAAATGTCGGTGCATATAAAACCAACTTCTTGTCCATAGGTAGATGATACTTCTCATATATAAGTTGCTTATCTATATTGATATTGCTTCTTTCATTTTTCCACATGCGATATAATATATCATCGGTTTTAGGTAGACCCACTGGATATACCTTATCTATGTCAACACCAAATACCCCAGCATAAAGCTCTGCTATCTGCTCATTATTCACTATCAAATGGCTAATGTTACTATTGGCCCTTTTTTCTAGCAACCTTAGCTTGCCTTTGTTAACATCCTGACCGAACTTCTTTATAGTTCCTGTACCATGCCATAGCTGAATAACCTTAACCTTTGGTTTTACNCGTAGATATGCCATAGGTAAGAATATATTATCCATCAAAATAGTTTTAGCTCTTGCCATATGATAGGGCTTAATAAAGAAAAAAGAAAACAAATTACCTAAACCCTTAAGACTCTTAACCATCTCTGTATGAGTTTTTGTAATATAGCTAAACCTATAACCACTATTTAGCCTTTGCAGCTCCTTTACAAGAATACTGACATTACTGTCTTCCCCATCATCATGGGTCATTATACAAAGTACCCTTTTTTCACTCACCGGAAAAAGTCTGCACAGGTAATAAATAAATGCAAATATATAATAACCAATTGTCTTGATCATAATCAATTACTCCCTTTTCTGTACCGGGTACGGTACCAGGTACCGTACCCGGTACAGAGATCAATTATTTTTCTGGATGCATTTCCATCATCTGCGTGGTTGTATTTTTCTATGAAGGCTTCATATCTCTCTATATATAATTCGTAATCGTATTCTTTTATGGCCTGTATAAGGTCTTCTGTTGTTTGAACCACAGGACCTGGAGCTTCCTTAAAAATATCAAAATAAAAGCCCCTAAGCTTATCCTTATATTCACATAGGTCATAGCAGTAGAAGAACATAGGTCTTTTAAGTATGCTNTAATCGAACATTACTGAGGAATAGTCAGTTACCATCATATCAGAGACAAGATATAATAGGGAGATATCATAGNTCTTATCAAATTCATATAAAAAACCTTTATATGCAGACCAGTCAATACTATCCTTAATAAGGTAATGATATTTGACCAGCCATACTGTATCCTCCTTCATCTGNTCCATAAGCAAGGGAAAATCTAGCCCTGTATTAAACTTATATATTCCATTNGAATAATACNCATTATCCCTCCAGGTAGGGGCATAAAGTATTATCCTTTTGTCCAGTGGTAGCCCCAGCTCTTCTTTAATTTTGCGGATTTCTTCCTTCTTGTTCCTTCTATATAATATATCATTTCTGGGATAGCCTATCTCCAGAATCTTCTTTTCAAATCCAAATGCCTTNTTAAAAATCTCAGTTGAATACTTATTCTGCGACACTAAATAATCCCAAGTCTGTACATTATTGTAGAAGTTTCTTTTATAATCTTCCAGACTTGACTCCCCAGACATATATACCGCTTCCAGGTCCAGTGCAAGCTTTTTAAGCGGTGTACCATGCCATGTCTGTATGTAAATAGTATCCCGCCTTTTAATAATATACTTCGGAAACCTTGTATCGCTTATCCAGATTCCTGCTATGGCAAAATAATAAAAATACCGGAACCGGTTTCTTTTAATTATTTTAGCCGATCCCGGTATCTTAACCTTTATATCCTCAAGTATGAAATAACAGCGATACTTCCTATCAAGACCAAGTCGAACCATTTCCTCATAAATCGCTCTTGGATTTCCTGTATAATTTCTACCCATATTACTTTCAAAAAGTATAATCCTATGATTTATAGGTAGCATCTTAGTTAGCAGCTTATAATAGGATAACAGAAGCTGTTTTAGTATTTTCATACCTCTACCGTTCCTCTCTTATATTTAGTTCCCATTTATTTGTGAAGATCATCCTTTATCTTCGATGTCGATATACCCTCAGTCCTTGGGAGATATACCACTTCACAATATTCCTTTAGGAAATCAAATTTGCCCTCCCAATCATCACCCATTACGAATACATCTACATCATTATCTACAACATCACGGATTTTCTGTTCCCAGGTGTATTCCGGTATAACCTCATCCACATATTTTATAGCCTCTAATATTATCTTGCGATCCTCGTAGCTATGATATGCCTTCTTATTCTTAATTGCATTAAACTCGTCTGATGACAATACTACTATCAGATAATCTCCCAGCTCTCTAGCCCTTCTTAATAAATTTATGTGACCTACATGCAAAAGATCATAAGTTCCATATGTGATAACCTTCTTCATACCATATTAATTCCCTTGGTTCAGAGAATATCCTCCTTGTCTTGTAAACTTATTCTTGGTCTATTTCTAATACTGTCTTACTTTTTTTATATCTTGTAATTAATCTTGCTTAGCTCACTTGAATAATGTGATACTTATACTTCCTTATTTGCATCCTCTAATAGATCTTCTTTCCTAACTATTTCCTGGTCAGCTATAATGCTGGCATCAGGTACCAGCTCCTTACTTACTTCTACAACAGCATCAGTCACTAACTCCTTACTTGCTTCTACAACCGTATCAGGTGTAACAGCTGGCTTTTCTGTAGTTGCTTCAGTAGCGGGCAACTTTTTCTTCTTTTTCTTCTTCTTTTTAGGCTTTACGGCCTTCTCAGTCCCAATATATTTCTCTTCATATAGATTACAAATCTCTTCAACAGGCCCATCAGCCATCAGCTTTCCCTTGTCAAGAATTATTGCACGGCTACAAATTCTTCTAACCTGCTCTATTGAATGAGATACAAAAAGAACTGTTACCCCTTTATCGAACATGTCGAGGATTCGCTTTTCACTCTTCTTACGAAATTTCGCATCCCCAACAGATAGAACCTCATCAAGAATAAGAATCTCGGGATCCATAATGGTTGCAATAGAAAAACCTAGCCTTGCCTTCATACCAGATGAATAATTCTTAACAGGTACATTTATAAAATCTCCAAGCTCGGAAAATTCTACAATTTCATTAAATTTCTCATTAATAAACTCCTTGGGGTAACCAAGCACCGCTCCATAGAGATAGATGTTTTCAACTCCAGTATATTGAGCGTCAAAGCCCGCACCTAGTTCCAAAAGAGGCACAATCTTTCCCTTTACACTTAGCTCGCCCTCAGAAGCCTTTAGTACTCCTGCTATAATCTTAAGAAGTGTGCTTTTTCCAGCACCGTTAAGACCAAGAATTCCTAGACGATCCCCCTCATTTACCTTAAAGGATATATTCTTTAGGGCCCAGAATTCTTGATATCTTATTTCATTTTTTAATAATTTAATAAAGTATTCCTTTAAATTGTCTACTTTCTTTTCCATAAGGTTGAATCTCATGCCGACATCATCAACTCTTAAAACTTCTTTACCCACAGTATCCTCCATATTCGAACCTACTATAAATCAGCATTTCTCTAAATTATATTAAATATTCAGTATAAACTTGTCCTGCTTCTTATAAAACAATATAATACCAATTATTAGAGAAGCAAGGCTATATCCGATTGAAATCATTAGTGAATTCATATCAAGAGGTGCTCCGTATATACTATTTCTAAAATTTACAATAATATGATAAATCGGATTAAAGTAAAAAATCCATTGTTTAGATACTATACTAGCATCATAAAATATGGCGGAAGTATACATAATCATCATTAGAACAACACTCCATAAATACTCCATATCTCTAAAGAATACCGCCATAGTTGTCAAAATCAATCCCATACCAAAACAAAGTATCAAAATCAAAATCAAGGGTATAAATGCATTAAATATATACTTTGTCGGGTTTACCTTAAATACAAGCATTGAACCAAACAACACTAGCATTGATATAATAAAAATAATATAATTTGATAAAATATCCGATATAGGATAAATATACTTTGGTACATATACCTTCTTAATCATACCGCTATTTCTGCGGATTGATTTCATTGCCTGCNTAGTTGATTGTGCAAAAAATGAATACAAAAGTCTACCTGTTAAGATGTATACTGGGAAGGTAGAATCCGACTTCTTCTTCAAGCTAGTAAAAACAATTGACAATACTATAGTTGTAAGAATNGGTTCCAAAAGTGTCCACAGTATACCAAGATAGGAACGCCTATATTTTAACTTAATGTTCTTCTTAGTTAGCTCAAATAAAAGATATCTATACTTTTTAAAATTCTTAAATACTCTCTCCAAGGTTCTTCTCCCTCTTCTTATAATCCTAGATAAGCAGATAGACTAGAAAGTCTTTTTGCTTATTCACCTACTCTAAAAACTGATTCTACCACTTTTTTTGATGCCTGTCCATCTTCCCAGCCACAAAATCTGTTATAAAATTCCTCATACCTGTCTTTATACTTCTCTTGGATAACATCTATCTCCTTTATAGCTTCTATTACCTCTTCGGATGTAAAGACTAATGGACCCGGAACCTCCTTCTCTATATCAATATAGAAGCCCCTTAGGACGTCCCGATATTTCTCTAAATCATAGGTAAAGAAGAGCATAGGTCTTTTCAAATTGGCAAAATCAAAGAATACAGATGAATAGTCTGTAATTAATATATCTGATATTAAATAAAGCTCTGATATATCATCATACTTGCTTACATTATATGCAAAACCCGATAAGGAACTAAGATCGAGTGAATCCGCTATAAAATAATGTGTCCTAATCAGTATAACATACTCATCCTCAAGCTCCTTTCTCATCAGGTCAAGATCCAAATGAAGCTTAAATTTATACTGACCCTTATCATAAAATTCATCATCCCTCCAGGTAGGGGCATAGAGTATTGTCTTTTTATCTCTAGGTATACTAAGACGATTCCTTATGATGGATGCTATCTGGTCACGGTCAGGGGAATGTAGGATATCATTTCTGGGATAGCCGGTGTTTAGAATGGTCTTATTAAATAAAAAGCATCGTTTAAAGGTCTCACTACTGAAGCCATTGGCCGCTATAAGATAATCCCAGGCTCTGGACTGCTTATAGACCTGCTGCTTGTATTTTGGTGTAGCTGAGCTAATATCATCTATATCAAATACCAGCTTTTTCAAAGGTGTTCCATGCCAGGTCTGTAAAAACACAT
>JGI24710J26742_10001256_pt1 | contig 23475 bp, 13 predicted proteins | sample BioPla2DNA2_FD_26742 | JGI IMG/M metagenome (IMG submission 26742) | reverse complement strand
TTGAGTTGTTACAACAACCTTGTATTAACAAGTTGTCGTGTTGTTTTTTTTCAAAGTTTTTAATTGATGTCATTGCAAAGTAAATTAGTTAGTTACATTTTATTTTAATTAGCTTTGTCCTTATTTTGTAAGTTCTGTTTACTTTTCAACAAAATCCCGTAAAATCAGAACCTTAGCAAAGTTGAGTAAATAAAAGAAGCTATCCTATACCATTACAAAAAGTTATTAATAACTTAACATTAAGGTTTCAAAAACTTAATCTTATCTTAATCATAAACACCAAGTTCTAAAGCGACATGTTAAACTAAACCTCTGTTTTATAATGCTTTGCGCTCAAGTGTCTGTTCGTTTTGTTATTATATATTCAGTATTTAAGTTAAATAACTAAACATCAAATATGAAGCTGAAACACATATTTATAATCTCACTACTATTAGTAGTTGCAGGAACTACAATGAAAGTCTATAAAGTGGGAAATGAAGTACCTGCGTTAATAACACTATTACTGGGGTCATTGGGTTTTTTGGTAACGCATTTTTAGTTTATGCACAAGATGACGAACAAATAGTTACATTTACAATTAAACCATTGAGGCTATATATTTTAATTAACAATGTGTTTTACTGGAAAAGAGAAGATTTTTATCCAAACGAAAATTTTAAAGTATGGATTAGCCATTAACTATGCTTAGCATATCTAAGTTGCTATATCTGATGAGTTCAGTAACGTTGGTTGAGCTTGTCGAAACCAACGTGCCTACGGTCACTGAGTCTAATCAAAGCGACCTAATATTTAACTTTCAATAATTTTTATCTCGTGTGTTAATTTTAAAAACTCTTTGTACATCGCACTAACACCACAGTAGCGTTCCTGGCTAAGAGAAATCGCTTTATTTATTTTTTCCGGATCTAAGTTTTTTCCCTTAAACTCATAAATAATATGCATGGTTGAATAAATCATTGGATGCTCTTTTGTCAAATTGGCAGATACTTTAATATTAAAGTCATTTAAATCTACACGCATTTTTTTGAGAATGGAAACTACATCCATGCCAGTGCAACCAGCTAAAGCTAGCAACATTAGTGGTTTTGGACGAGGCCCCTTATCTTCTCCTCCTGCGGCTGAGTCAGTATCTAACATTAGTTTATGTCCGTTTACTTCTCCCTCGAAAGACATATTGCCTTTCCAATTCATTGATACTTCATTTTTCATTTTATGTTTGATTAATTGTTTTCTACAGTCGGTATTGAAAATACCGTGCCAAATATCCATACATCTAAATATGTTTATATTATTTTATCTTCTTTTTAAATCTGTGGATTTGTTAACAATCTATAAAACAAATAGTTTTAAAGGTTATAAAGCTAAGAAATATAAATCATTTAGATAAAAACTCTATTTTTGCTAAAAAATTAGAAAAGTGTATCTACAGATTTTAAAACAGATAAAAAACGGAATACTTCCCTCTACCGATAAGCGCATTTTAGTTGCTACAAGTGGAGGAGCAGATAGTATGGTTTTATTATCGTTAATGCATAGGGTTGGATACAAAATTACCGTTGCACACTGCAACTTTAATCTGCGCCCCGGTGATTGCGATCTTGACCAGCAATTAGTTGAATCGTTTTGTAAGAAATTGGGAATAGAGTGTTTTGTAGAATCTTTTGATACAGTTGGTTATGCAAAATCGCAAAAAATATCTGTCGAGATGGCAGCACGCGATCTGCGCTACAGTTGGTTTGCACAATTAAAAAGCGAACTTAATATTGATTTTATCGCTATCGGACACCATTTGAACGACAATATCGAAACTGTTTTGCTGAATATGACTCGCGGTACAGGTTTGCGAGGTTTAACAGCGATGACAGCGGTACACTCTGATATTATTAGACCGCTACTTTTTGCCGAAAGAGAACATATCGTGCAATATGCTGTTGCCAACGATATTCCTTTCCGTGAGGATTATACCAATAGCGACAACTCAATACCGAGAAATCGTTTTAGAAATGTAGTAATTCCGGAATTTGAGAAAATCAATCCCTCGTTTCTCGAAACAATGAAGAAAAATATTGATGTTTGGAACGATTGGTATCAATTTTCAATTAAACAACTTCAAACCATTCGTGACAAGATAGTAAGCCAAAATAACAATGGTGTTTTTGTCAGATTAGATAAAAATATGGATAAATCAACCTTGAATCTTGTTCTGTTTGAACTTTTGTCAGATATGGGATATAGCGGAAATCGTACCCACGAATATCTGAAAATAGTTGATTCTCAGGTGGGTGTATATATCAAAACAGAAAATCATTATATTGTACGGGAGCGAAACGGCGTGTTAATTACCGACTTAGATATGATTGACGATTTTCAGACTGTTTCTATTGAATCTATACCGTTTTATGGCTCCGAAAAAATTAGTTTAACAATAGAGCATAGCGATATAGACCAAACCAATCAGTATAAAAATAACAGTTTTGTTGAGTGCATTGACTTTGAAAAAATCACACTACCATTAACAATTAGAAGATGGCAAAAAGGCGACAAATTTTTCCCAATCGGAATGAACGGTTCAAAGAAAGTAAGTGACTATCTGACAGATATAAAGAAAAAGTCGGTCGAAAAACAACAACAACTTGTTCTGACCGACAAAAGTGGAATTATTTGGGTAATAGGGTTACGTTTGGACAAACGCTATGCAATTACTAATCAAACGACAAAATTTTTGATATTGAAATGGAACACAGAGCACACCGATTAAACTGATTGGCACAGATTTGTTTTTCATTTTTCGATTAATCATCTGAATGTTATGGCGTTGTAGAGACGTCACATTGTGGCGTCTCTACCCTAAATTTTTCTTAATTTCTTAATGGTTTAATATTAATAATTTTAATGCGCAGAAAATCAATTGTTTAAAAAGATAAATAAATCAAACATCACGTTTTCACCCCCTTTGTCGTTAACTTCGATTTGAATAAATGAAAACAAACCGTTACTTTTACAAGTTAAAATTAATTGAAATTATTGTTGATTTAGGGTTAAAAACATTGAAATGGTATTCGACCATTGATAATTGACATGTTAAATTATGTGTTTCAAAAAGAAAAAAGAGACAAAAGAGAAAAAAAAGAGAGCCAGACCTTTTAAACGCCGTTTTCGTCTTGTTATGATGGATGACGGTAACTTTAAAGAGGTTTGGTCGTTTAGGTTAACATTGGGTAACATTGTTTATAGTTTATCAATAATTATATTAGTTTTTATTCTGTTTGGTGGTATTTTAATGACATTTACACCACTAAAACATTGGATACCAGATTATCCCGATGCCAAAATCAGACAGGGAATTATCGATAACTCGATTAAAGTTGACAGTCTCGCACAACTAATTGACATTCAGGATCAATATATTGTCAATTTGAAACAGATATTGGTTGGAGATATAAAAACGGAAACACCATCATTGAAAAGTTTGAGCGAAAATCGCTCCGAAATAATTGATTCTTTGAACCAACGGGAGTTTGATTCAATTATTCGCGAAAAGGTTGAGTTCGACAGACAAACAAGTGTTTCTGTTTTGCAAACGCCTGTAAATCAGTCAAACATTTCTACATTGCAATTTTTCCCGCCAGTAAAAGGAGTTGTTTCCAGTACTTTTAATTCAAAGGAACAACATTTTGGTATTGATATAGTAACCAAACCATCGTCTCCTGTTTGTGCAACACTCTCGGGCACAGTAATATACAAGGGCTGGACACTCGAAGGAGGAAACGTTGTACAGATACAGCATACAAACAATGTAATATCCGTATATAAACACAATGCTGTAATCTTGAAAGACCAAGGCGACTACGTGCTTGTGGGCGAGCCTATTGGCGTTGTTGGCAATACCGGAGAATATAGCACAGGACCACATTTACACTTCGAGATATGGCATAATGGCGTTCCTGTCAATCCGGCTGATTATGTCTCTTTTAATTAAATTGTTGGGCGTTGAAAAAAATAATCTTATTTGGGAGTACAGGTTCCATTGGAACGCAAACGCTTGAGGTTGTCAGAGAGTCAGGCGATAAATTTGAGGTTGTAGCCATTACAGCCAATAATTCAGCTGACACTCTGATAGAACAGGCGCGAGAATTCAACCCCAAATATGTTGTTATTGGGAACAAGTCGTTGTATGAATATGTTCGAGCTGCTTTGTATGGACTGGATATCAAAGTCCTGGCAGGACAAGAGTCAATAAACAATCTCCCAACAATAGTTAAAGCCGATACGGTTGTTACAGCAGTGGTCGGATTTTCAGGGCTAATCCCAACAATGAAAGCTATTGAGGAGGGAATGAATATTGCTTTGGCAAATAAAGAGACATTGGTTGTTGCGGGTGACAAGGTAATTCCAGCAGCCAAAAAGCATGGAGTAACAATCCTCCCTGTTGATTCTGAGCACTCTGCAATATTTCAATGTCTTGTAGGAGAAAGCCACGAATCAATTGAAAAGCTGATACTTACCGCATCAGGGGGACCTTTCCGAAATTACACAATCGAGCAGCTTGAAAAAGTCACACCCGCCGATGCATTAAAACACCCAAATTGGAATATGGGTGCCAAAATCACTATAGACTCGGCAACCATGATGAACAAAGGGCTTGAAGTTATTGAGGCACACTGGCTTTTCGATATTCAACCCGAGAACATAGATGTTGTGGTTCATCCTCAATCTATAATACATAGTATGGTTCAGTTTGTTGATGGCAATATAAAAGCCCATCTAAGCCTGCCCGACATGCGGTTGCCGATACAATATGCTTTGAATTATCCAGAAAGGACAAAAAATAATTTTGAGAGATATATATTTGATCCCATTGATACTCTTACATTTGAAAAGCCTGATACAGAGAAGTTTCCATGCTTGCAAATTGCTTACGATACTTTAAAACAAGGAGGGAACTATGCTTGTATCGTTAACGCAGCAAACGAAGTAGCTGTAGCAGCTTTTTTGAAAGAGAGAATAGGATTTATGCAGATAACCGAAATAATTACAGAAACTCTTTCGCGCGTAATAAAAATAAGTAATCCCTCGTTAAACGACTATATTTATTCCGATCAGGAAGCACGTTTAAGAGCTGAACAAATAATAGAAAAAATTAAAACAAAATAGACATAATGGAGATATTAATAAGAGTAGGACAATTGTTGCTAAGCTTGTCATTATTAGTAATATTGCACGAGTTTGGTCACTTCTTTTTTGCACGTCTTTTTAAAACGCGGGTCGAGAAATTTTATCTCTTTTTTAACCCTTGGTTTTCGATATTCAAGAAAAAAATCGGCGAAACAACATACGGAATAGGTTGGCTTCCATTGGGAGGATACGTTAAAATTGCAGGTATGATTGACGAATCGATGGATAAAGATCAGATGTCGAAACCCCCACAGCCTTATGAGTTTAGATCAAAGCCAGCTTGGCAGCGACTGCTTATTATGCTGGGCGGTGTTTTGGCAAATTTCATTACCGCATTGGTGATTTATGTTTTGATACTGTTTACATGGGGCGAAGAGTATATACCGCTTTCTAAGATGGAGCACGGTATTATGCCCGACAGTACTGCAATGATGGTTGGGTTTCAGCCCGGCGACAGAATCTTGTCTGTTGACAACGAACCAATAGAGAGATTTAATGAGCTGACAACCACCATTTTACTCAATGATTCAAAAACGGTTCAGGTTGAACGTAATGGAGAAAAAGTTACCGTTGATATTCCCGAATGGCTCGCTAAGAGTGTTATAAAAAATAACTCTATGCTATTTGCTCCACGATTTAAATTCGTGATTGCAGATTTTGTTGACAGCTCAACCGCACAACAAGCAGGGTTGCAAAAAGGAGATTATGTTGTTGGTATTGACACAATAGCAACGCCTTACGCAGATATTTTAACATCAGCATTACCAAATTATGCAGGACAAACAATTGATGTTAAAGTTGTGCGTGACAACGAAACAATAACAATGCCTGTTACTATTGATCAAAACGGAAAAATGGGGATAATGGCCGATATAATGGCCTCGATTCCTGTAGCTGTTGCCGAATATGGCTTTTTAGAATCAATACCCGCAGGCATAAACAAGGGATTTAAAACGGCGGGCGACTATTTGAAACAGTTGAAACTGATATTTTCGCCTAAAACAAAGGCTTATGAGTCTCTTGGTGGATTTATCGCCATAGGCAAAATATTCCCCGGCACATGGGATTGGCAAAGCTTTTGGCGACTTACAGCTTTCCTTTCAATTATGCTTGCAATACTTAACCTACTTCCAATACCTGCCTTAGATGGAGGTCACGTTCTGTTTACAATCTTTGAGATGATTACAGGACAAAAGCCATCGGATAGGTTTCTGGAGGTTGCACAAATTACAGGAATGTTGCTTCTGTTTGCACTTATAATTTATGCCAATGGTAACGATATTGTTAAATTGTTTAGATGATAATTTGTTTATTTTAAGCGCCTTAAAAGAGTTGATTTTATTAAAAACCACAATCATATGAAGAGTCGGATAGATTTTCAAACCATTAAACCACACTTAGTAGCAATAGTTTTATTTGTTATTGTAAGTTTCGGTTATTTCCACCCTGTTTTAGAGGGGAAGATGTTGCGTCAAGGAGATATGATGGCATATGCCGGTGCTGCTCAAGAGTTAAAAGAACTTAAAGCAGAAACAGGCGAGTATGCCCTTTGGACTGACAGAATGTTCGGCGGTATGCCCACATTTTTAATACATAACCCCGGACATGCAAACTTAACCAGATACGTTCATAATGTATTGAATTTGAACCATGCGCGCCCAGCAAACCACCTCTTTTTATATATGTTGGGCTTCTATATGGCTCTTTTGCTTTTTGGAGTATCGCCGTCTCGGAGTATTGCGGGAGCAATAGCTTACGCCTTTTCTACTTATTTTATAATAATAATTTACGCCGGACATATTACAAAAGTAATGGCACTTGGATATATGCCGTTGGTCGTAGCTTCGGTCTATCACGCCTTTAAGTCCGATAGGTTGAGGGGAGGGGTGTTGTTGGGCTTGTTTTTATCTATCCAAATATATGTAAACCACCTTCAAATAACATATTACACCTTTATTATAGTCGCTTTATTGGGGCTTTTCGAATTGATATCAGCCATTAAAAAGCGAAAATTAGCAGATTTCGGAAAAACATTTGCCTGTTTGGTAATAGGAGCGACATTAGCATTAGCAGCTAACCTAACAACCCTTTGGACAGTATATGAATACAGCGCATTTTCAAGAGGAAAACCAAATTTAGAGAAACCAGATCAAAATCAGACAACCGGACTTGATATTGATTATATCACCGCGTGGAGCTACGGCAAAGGCGAAACGCTTAACTTACTTGTACCCAATCTGAAAGGTGGTTCAAGCCATATGGATTTGGGGAAAAATAGCCAAACTTACAAGGTAGTAGAGCAAAATTACGGAAGACAAACAGCCGACCAATTTATAAAGTATTCAGACACCTATTGGGGAGATCAGCCATTTACTTCAGGACCTGTTTATATTGGGGCTACCGTAATATTCCTGTTCATTTTGGCAATGTTTCTACTGAAAGGGAACCTAAAATGGTGGCTACTTATAGCAACAATCTTAGCAATTATATTAGCTTGGGGACGACACTTTATGTGGTTCAACGAGCTTATTATCAATTATTTGCCCGGATATAACAAGTTCCGTACTGTAAGCATGACATTGGTAATAGCGCAATTTACTTTGCCGCTGCTTGCTATCATTGCATTCGACAAAATTGCAAAGAATAAATATACGTTTGCTCAAATTAAAAAGCCTCTGATATATTCAACGTCTATCGTTGCTGGTTTGCTTTTACTGATACTCATTGCAAACAGCTCAAGTTCAGAAATGATAGGAAGATCGGATGTTAGAATACCTGATATAATTCAAAAATCATTACAAGCCGATCGTCTAAGTATGTTACAATCAGATGTTTTTCGTTCACTATTGTTTATGTTAGTCACATCGGGTTTGATATGGTTCTTATCAAAAGCTAAAATCAAAGCAACAGTTGCAACCGTGGCATTAGGTTTATTGTTTGCTGCAGATTTAATTCCTGTATCTTTAAGATATGCTCAAAACGACAGTTGGGTATCACGTACAGAGTTGAAGCAACAGCCATTTAAGCCCACAGTAGCCGACATGGAAATCCTGAAAGATAAGGAGCATTACAGAGTTTTAAATTTCGCGTCAAACACATTTAACGATGCTGCAACATCATATTTCCACAATAGTGTTGGAGGCTACCATGGTGCGAAAATGCGACGCTATCAAGAACTTATAGATGAGCAGATTATCCCCGAAATGAATAAAGTAAAAGATATTTTACAGGTAAGTCCAACCTATCAGAAAGTTGACAGCGTAATGCGAGAGCTTAATGTTTTAAATATGTTGAATACACGATATTATATACTTTCGCCTGATAATCAGCCAATAGTTAATCCTTATGCTCTTGGTCAAGCGTGGTTTGTCGATAGTATTGTTTGGGCATCGGGAGCAAATGACGAAATGGCACTGTTGTCAACAACAAAACTCGAAAATACAGCTGTTGTAGATAAGCAATATGAGAATATTTTAGGTGATAATTTAAACAACTCTAATGAAAAGAGTATAACAATGAAAAGCTATTCAGCTAATCGTTTAGAATATTCATTCCAGTCGGAGACAGAAGCTTTGGCACTGTTTTCAGAAATGTACTATCCAAAAGGGTGGAGAGCTTTTGTTAACGGTGAGCCAGCTGAAATCATAAGAGCAAACTATCTGTTACGCGGATTGGTGTTACCGGCAGGNGAGGGCGAAGTGTTGTTTGAGTTTCATCCAAAATCCTATTTTGTCGGGAATGTTGTCTCATATGCAAGTTCGGCTCTGATCTTGTTATTGAGTGTGTGGGTTTTGATTGTGCCAATATTTAGAAAGCCAAAAAAAGAGGTTGAGTCGTAGAATTTAAAATGTTTACCTTTGCAAAAAGTAAAAGAAACTTAATAAGTGTCCGAAGAGTTTAACATACGCAATCCAAAGCAGTCGCCAAGCGACATTGAAATCGACCAGCAGTTACGTCCGCTGACGTTCGACGATTTTCAGGGACAAAAACAGATTTTGGAAAATCTGAAAATATTTGTCGAAGCTGCACGTATGCGTGGCGATGCTCTAGATCATGTTTTGTTGCATGGACCTCCCGGACTAGGCAAAACTACGCTCTCCAATATCATTGCCAATGAACTGGGCGTAAAAATGAGGATCACTTCGGGACCTGTTCTTGAAAAACCCGGCGATCTTGCAGGCATATTAACAAGTTTAGAAGAAAACGACGTTCTTTTTATTGATGAGATACACCGTTTAAACCCTGTGATTGAGGAGTATCTCTATTCTGCAATGGAGGATTTTCGTATTGATATCGTTATTGACAAAGGACCCTCGGCAAGAACAGTGCAAATAGGGTTGAGCCCCTTTACTATGATTGGAGCCACAACACGAAGCGGATTGTTAACAGCACCCTTAAGAGCGAGATTCGGAATTAACTGTCATCTAGAGTATTACGATAACGAAGTAATATCGGGCATTGTAAAACGGTCGGCAAGAATTTTGAATATTCCCATAGAAGAAGATGCAGCAACGGAAATATCGTTACGCAGTCGTGGTACTCCGCGCGTTGCTAACGCTCTGCTTCGACGTGTTCGCGATTTCGCGCAGGTAAAAGGCAGTGGTGTTATAGATAAAGAGATTTCGATTTATGCTTTAGAAGCTCTAAATATCGATCAGCACGGACTTGACGAAATGGATAATCGTATATTGACAACAATTATCGATAAATTTAGCGGGGGTCCGGTGGGGTTATCTACAATCGCAACTGCTTTGAGCGAAGACCCGGGAACTATTGAAGAGGTTTACGAGCCGTTCCTTATCAAAGAGGGATTTTTGAAACGCACACCACGCGGTAGAGAGGCTACAGAGCTAACATATAAACACCTAAACAGAGCTTCGGGATATAGGCAACAATCACTGTTCGACTGATGCTTGAACACGAAACAATATCTACAAAAATTAAAAGGCAAGCCATTGCACTTGGCTTCGACGATGTTGGAATTGCCAAAGTGCAAAATACCGGCAAGTTGCATGAACATCTAGAGTCGTGGATACAAAAAGGGTATCACGGCAGCATGGAGTATATGCGAAATAATATTGAAACACGCTCTAAGCCAATATTATATGTCCCTGAAGCGAAATCGGTAATTGTTGTTATTGTAAATTATTATCAAGAGAATATCAAAAGCAAATCGAAATATAAGATAGCACAATTTGCTCATGTTCAAGATTATCACTATGTTTTGAAAGAAAAATTAAATCAGTTACTCTCTTTCATTGTTGATATAGAGCCTAAAACAGTAGGGAAAATTAGTGTTGATGCACAACCCGTCGCCGAACGATATTGGGCGGTGCAGGCAGGATTAGGGTTTATTGGACAAAACACAATGTTTATCCACCCGAAACTTGGTTCTTTCAATTTTATTGGCTCCATTGTAACAAATTTAGAGCTTGATAGCGACACTCCGAGCAACGAAACCTGCCTTGGTTGCGGAAAATGTATCAGCAGTTGTCCAAATGGAGCAATTGTAGAGCCTTATACTTTAGATTCGCAACGCTGTATATCGTATCAAACAATAGAATCGCGTTCAGAATCAATATTTAATGAGAGAATAAAATTTGAAAACTATATTTTTGGTTGCGATATTTGTAACCTTGTTTGTCCGCATAACGAAAATATTCCGTTGGCTAATAAAAACAACTTCGCGGCAAAGCCTGAAATTACAAATATGACAGATGATGATTGGAACACATTGGGTTCGAGCCAATTTAAACGCCGATTTTCGCATTCGCCCTTAAGACGAGCGGGATTACGCGGAATTAGGAGAAATATTTTGTGGTGTAATAAAAAATAAGAAACTTGCAGTTTGGATATTATGACATTTTAGGGTATTTTCGTAACGGTTTTTTTCGTTAATAAACATCATTAACAGACCAAAAAAATTTAGATATGATAAAGAGAAGTAAGCAAATCTCAGTTCTTGTATTAGCAACACTTTTAGCGTTTGCAGTTTCGTGTGTCCCAAAAAGACAATTCGTGGAACTAGAGATGAAAACCGAGCGATCTATTCGCGATAGAGACTCACTTAAAGCCAAAAATGCCGACCTGACAGTAGAAAAAACTGAGTTACAATCTGAGCTTGACCTAATGAAACGTGAAGTGCAACAGTCACGTAATGAGCTAGCAGGACAGCTAGACTCAATGAGATACTATAAAAGTCAATATAATATTTTACAAGCTGCGAACAACGATTTAACAAGACGGTTAGACGAAATGGTATACGGCGTTGAGAGTGAAAACAAACAAATGCTGGTTGAGTTACATCAGTTGCGTGAAGATTTGCAAAGACGTGAAGAAAATTTGCGTAAACTGCGCGACAGTTTATCAGCAGAAAGGAACAATTTGGACTTAATGCAACTTAGATTAGAAGACAGAAACCAAATTTTAGCTTCGTTAGACTCAATGCTGCAAGAAAAAGAGAGGAACCTTGAAGAGCAAAGCAGACAGATGGCTAGACTACAGGAAATGCTTAAACAGAAAGATAATGCAGTAAGGGAACTTAAAGATAAAGTTTCTAAAGCGCTGCTTGGATTCCAAAATGATGGACTTACTGTTGAGCATCGCAATGGGAAAGTTTATGTTAGCTTAGACGAAAAACTGCTTTTCAAATCGGGGCGTTATACCATTGACTCACGAGGTAGAATGGCACTTCAAAAGCTGTCAGATGTTTTGGCAGAAAACAAGGATATTAATATTCTTATAGAAGGACACACAGACGATGTTCCACTTCAGGGCAGAGGTGAAATTCAGGACAACTGGGATTTAAGTGTTAAAAGAGCTACGACAGTTGTTAAAGTTTTGTTGGAGAACAAGAGACTTAATCCCGACAGGCTAATGGCTGCAGGACGTTCTGAGTATCACCCGGTAGAAAAGTCTAAAACAACCGAAGCAAGAGCTAAAAACAGAAGAACAGAAATAATCCTGACTCCAAAATTAGACGAATTGCTAAAAATCCTCGAGAACAATTAGCAATTAACAATGAACAATGTGCAATTACGAATTGATAGGGATTGTTATATCAATAGCAACGACTTTTAAGTCGTTGGTTAGTAGGTTGACACACGTATTTTGAGCTTTAGCCCAAACTTAATGTTTATTAACTTCTTAATGGTTAATTGTGAATTAATAAACACTTTTGTACAGACAGCGCATGCGCTGTCTGTACTTTCAACTTTAAAACTTTATAAACTTTCAACTCAATGAAACTACTATTTGTAACTAACAACCAGCATAAAATATCTGAAATTTCGGCACTATTACCACAAGAAGTAGAATTATTGAGCTTGTCGGAAGTGGGCATTTATGAAGATATTCCAGAAACAGGAGACACGCTGAAAGCCAATGCTTTACAAAAAGCCGAATATGCCTTTTCCAAGACCAATAAATGGTGCTTCGCTGATGACACAGGGCTTGAAGTTGAGGCTCTTGGAGGAGCACCCGGCATACATTCTGCAAGATATGCGGGTGATGCAAAAAACTCGGTAGATAATGTCAACCTTTTGCTAAAGAAATTAAAAGACATAAAAAACAGAAATGCTCGCTTTAAAACCGTCATTGCACTGATTTTTGACAACAAAAGATATTTTTTTGAAGGGATTGTAGAAGGTAAAATTATCGACACGCCTATTGGAACCGAAGGCTTTGGATACGATCCTGTATTTATTCCAAATGGATATAACGAAACATTTGCTCAAATGCCATTAAGCCTTAAAAACACTATTAGTCACAGAGCTAAGGCTATCAATAAACTCATTGAATTTTTCACAACTTACACTATTAAACAATAAATTGCTGAAAAAAGTGTTCTTAAATAGTTAAAAACTATTGTAAATGCGAAGAATAATTTTAGTCTCGATAATAACATTTTGCTGCTTGAACTTATTAGCACAAGATGAATTTAAAATGGGGAATTGGCGTGCTCATTTTCCTTATCATCAAGTTCAATTTTTAGCTTACGATCACCCTGTAATCTGGGGCGCAAGTTTTTCGAGTCTTTTTTCTTATAATCTCGAAGACTATTATATCGAAAGATATAACAAAATAACAGACCTTTCGGATATTGGAATTACTGCGATGAGGATGCATCATAAGAGTAAATCCCTTATTATTGGTTATCAAAATGGAAATATTGACATACTTGTTGACGGAAGAGTTACAAACGTTTCTGCTATTAAGCGTGCAGAGATAATTGGAGACAAAACCATCAAAAACTTAAAAATCAGTGGTGATACGGTTTTTGTTGTCACATCATTCGGTATAAACTTACTTGATATCAAAAGTCATTTAATATTAGCAACTTATAGATTTGGAACATCACAAAGCTCCATAATAGTTAACGATGTTACTGTTTTGGGTGATAGCATATTTGCAGCAACCGATAGAGGTATATATTGTGCTCCACGTCAGGGTTTGAACCTGTTAGATTTTGGCAACTGGAAAAGATTGAGAAATTTACCTAACGCCTTTGCTGATTATAGCTTTTGTGAAGGATGGGCGGATACACTATGGATAGGCCGTCAAATACCGGGTTATCAGAATGATGAGATGATTTTATATCGAAAAGGGAATTATCGTCAATTTCAATTTCCACAATTTGGTTGTGATATAAGAGGTATACATTCAGATAATAAATATTTATATTTTGTGTCTAACAACGATGTTCGTTGGTTTGAAGCAGATGGTCGAGAAGGATATCGTGAACCCTTCTTCGGGACAGAACTAAATGGTCCTAGTGATTTGGTTACCTTAAATGATTGGGATTATTATGTTGCAGATCGTATGGTTGGATTGTTGAAAATGGTAAAATATCAAGGTATGCGTGATACAATTAGACCAAATGGTCCGGCTTTCTACAAAAGTTTTCATGTAAATGTTGCCGAAGATGAGGTTTGGATTTCCGGAGGTAGTCATGGAGAACCATGGAGTCATTACGGAATATATCGTTTTAAAAATAATGAATGGAAAAATTATAATAGACGAACAACCGATTCTTTAGAGAGTGTCGCAAATATTTCAATATCAATAACTAATCCTTGGAATCCACAGCATATTATTGCAGGTTCATACGGATATGGTATGGTTGAATTTCTTAACGGAGAAGTTGTAAAAACATGGAATATGTCTAATAGTCTTTTGGAACCTGTTTCAGGGTACGGTGAGGGTTATGTACGTGTCACAGGTTTGGCTTACGATAATAGTAAAAATCTATGGATTTCACAGTGGGGAGCAAATCATCCCATTGCAGTCAAGAAAAATAATGGAGAGTGGCAGGTTTTTGATTTAGGAGGGCTAATTGTTAAAGATTATGCTTCGAAAATGGTGTCAACTCCATGGGGAGATATTTGGGTAATTTTAGAGGGGAAAGGAATAGCCGTGTTTAATCCTGAAAAATTGTTAAATAATCAGCCAAATGCATATAAAGTGTTTGAAGTAATACGCTCAGATGGTACTATTTTTAGAGATCTGCGTTCAATAGTACTCGATAAAGATGAAACAATGTGGGTGGGTATGAAAACTGGAGGTGTTTTTGTTTACTATAATCCTCAAAGAGCTTTACATTCTAACATAGTAGCATCTCAATTGATTATGGAGGTTGACGATGAAATTGATTATCTGTTAAGAAGTGAAAACATTGCTGACATCAAAGTTGATGGCGGCAACAGAAAGTGGATAGCAACTCAAGGCGGAGGAGTTTTTTTACTTAATGAAGGTGGGAACAAGCAAATATTGAACTTAACGACTGAAAATAGTCCTCTAATTTCAAACAATGTTTTTTCAATTGGTATAAATGAAAAAAGTGGCGAGGTGTTTTTTGCAACTGATCTTGGCACTATCTCTTACGTTGGAAGTGCAACCGAAGGTAACAATGATTTTTCCGAATTAGTTGTATATCCAAGTCCTGTGCACAAAGATTACCACGGTTCTGTAATAATACGCGGGCTGGTTGAGAACACAACGATAAAAATAACTGATTTGTCAGGCAGACTTGTGTATGAAACATATTCAAATGGAGGAACAGGTGTTTGGAATGTTCGTGATTTTGATGGTAATCGCGTTCCAAGTGGTGTTTATCTTATCTTTTGTGCGTCTTTAGATGGCTCTTTTTCTGCAAATACAAAAATTTTTGTTGCAGGTTATTAATAGTTACAATTTTTACAAATGACAGGATAAATTTTTCCGTTTGAGAGTTTTTTTAGAAATGTTTTACGCCTCTCGCTTCCCCATGCGTTTTTGGCAATTGTCCCAAAAGTATGTTCAGCAAGCTTATCAAAACAACATGGTACAAGGGCTCCATCGGTTGTGTAAACTGCATTAGTTAAAGCACGCCAACAAATAATTCTACTATCATTTTTGTTGATTTTGTTTACCCGCCGATATGCTTTTGTTTTAGGCTGCCATTTTGCCAAATTTTCTTTCGATTGATCATATATCTGCATTGTTTTAAACACAACTTTATTGGCTCCCCATTTTAAAGCACTTTGTTTTATGTTTTTTGTGTTAAATTCGGTATGTTTTGATAAAAGTGTTTGATATATAACTTTAGGAGTTTTCGATCTCTTAGACTCTTTTAATGTCTTTAAATTTATGAGAGTATCTGTTATTTTAGAGAAATTACCACCCACCCTATACTGTTCATAAACAGCCTGTTCTGCACCGTCTGCTGAAATAATTAGTTGGTCAAGTCCAGATTCAATTATTTTTTCACAATCATGAAGGCTTATAGACTGGGCATTTGTACTGATTAATGTGTAAAGTCGTTTTGTATGGGCGTATGATATTATATCGAACCAATGTGGATTTAGAAAAGGTTCGCCCTGAAAATATAAAATAGCAACCATAGTGCTTTTGGAGTGGGCGTCTATAATAGTTTTTGCCATTTCAAAACTCATAAACTGGCTATCTCTTTTCACTTTCCCCATACCAGTGGGACATTCGGGGCACGCTAAATCGCAAATTGATGATAGCTCAAGAGTAATTGTTATAGGTTGATTATTAGGGTTGGGCAAAACTTTAACTTTTAGAAAAAAATAGTTTATAATTGAATATGCAAAGTTGATAATCCTTTTAAAGGAAAATGTTCTAACAATGGAAAAAAACATCATTATAATATGTTTTTGTTATGAACTTTAACTGTAAGGTATAAAAAAGGCATCCATAAGGATGCCTTTTTTGTGTTTATTGAAATAAACTATTGAATTACAATTGTTTTTGTAATAACATTGTCGATGCCAATAACTTTAACTGAATAGACACCAGCTTTATAAGCAGATGTGTTAACTTCATAAGAATCGCTATCAGCTACAGAATTGTGAATTAAGCGGCCTTCAATAGAGTATATCTCTATTTTTGCTCCGTTAACGTTAGCAATAACAAGTTTCTCATTAGCTGGGTTTGGATATATTAACAACTCATTCAATCCAGTCTCTTCAATTGATAAAGTGTTGTCAACAGGCTTTGTTATTGAGTTTGAACATCCACCGGGAATGTTTTCTATCGTTAGAGTCACATTATAGACATCTTGTCCTGTATATATATACTGCATTTCTGGCACAAGTTTTTCAACAATCTTTCCGTTACCCATGTCCCAAACATACTTGGCTCCTGTAACAACCCCTGCTGATGAGCTTGCATTAAAATTAACCAATTTTGGGAAGCTTTGATTTACTTCGTAAGTAAAATCAGGAGTAGGTAAACCAACTATTTCAACTAAATTGTTTTTAGTTTCAGTCAATGTTGTATTACCGTCAGAAGCACTTATGGAAATTGTTTTATTCCCAGGTGTAGAATATGTTACAGTATGTGGTCCGTCAGTATCTGCTGTGGCAGGAGTGGCTCCTTCTCCAAAATCCCAGCTAATAGTTGTGTGTCCGAAAGACAGGTTTGTAAAAGTAACCTCTTGTTCAACGCACGCTTTTGTTATGTCAACCTCGAAGTCTGCATTGAATGTTGCAGTTTCTCCTAAAACCCACATGCCTCCAGTATATTCACCCTGGAAAGAACCTGCAAAGCCTTTTGTTTCGCTAATCATACCAACACTTACAAATTGGCTTGCGGTGTAGTATTGACTATAATCTTCCCAAGTATCACCACCATCCCTGGTAAACGAGATACCCATTTTTGGTGTTTGATAATCAGCTCCCACAGAAACAAACATACCTGTTTCGCCGGGAACAGCAGAGATATCAGATTCGTAAAAGTTAGAGGGGGCGCTTGTAAGCTCTTGCCATGTTTCGCCACCGTCAGTTGTTTTAAACTTTCTATATGGACTGCCTTGAACGTATGCAAGTAATAGTCCAGTTAAGGCATCATCAGAAAAAGCAATCGATGCATTTACTGTTGCGCCGGCGTTATCGAATACAAAATGTTTAGTCCAATTATGTCCTTTGTCAGTTGTTTTGTAAACATATCCGTTGTTGGTTGTCCACCATAAAGTATTGCCAACAGCTGTGTAGTGTCCAACTATACCATATTCACTAGTATTAACAGGAGAAGGGATATTTGCAGCAGCAACACGTGTCCAGTTTTCGCCACCATCAGAGGTAACGAAGATTTCGTGATAGCCTCCTGTTTGGTCTCCTTGAACTACACCATTATCATAGTCAAAAAAGTGTACTGTATTAAAGAAACTATTAGCATCAGATCCTGTTAATATTGGAGTCCAAGTTACACCTCGGTCTGTAGTTTTAAGTATTGTGTTTCCACTTCCTGTACCATATGCTGCTATAAATGCAGTATTTGCATCAAGGCCTTGTATCATAGAAAAAGCTGTTCCATAGTTAACTTGCCCTGATGTCCAAGTAGCACCACCATCAGTAGTTAAGCAATAAACGCGATAGTTTGCACCTCCACCGCTACCGTCACGGCCTGTTGCCCATGCTACTGATTCATTTACAGCTGAAAGATGACCTGGATATGTACTATTATTTGGGAAACTAGTAAATTTTTCAGTCCAAAGAAATTTTTCTTCCCCTGGAGCCGCTGGTTTAATATTTATTACAGCAGAATTATTTGAGTTAAAGGCGTAACCGGATGGATTTAGTGCACCTATTGTAAAATATCCGTTGCTACTACCTTCCCAGCCCCAGTTAAAGTAAAACTGGTTGTTGTCATTATAGCCTAAGCATAAGAAAGCGTGTCCGCCATAATTAGCATCACTTCCTGAATAAAGAATAGGACGAGCATTATCAAGCTCATTTTTCAAAAGAGCAATCCACGTATCATTAGTATATTGCGTTTTTTGAACATACATAATACTTTGATCATACTTAAAATAGTTAGCCATAACAGCCGGAACATCTTGACTATATGCCCCTGATCCAGATGGAGTGTAATTCATGTTAACGGCAACGCCTAAATGGTAACTTAAAGTTGCTGCAGCTGGACTACCTGCACTTGTTGTAGGCATGTTAGCATAATCATAAGTGGTTGAAAAGAAGTAAGCGGTTTGAGGTCCATAAGTTGGATGTACGTATTTGTGCCAACCCGCTCCTGTAGTAGGATATTCGTAGTGACGCATAATCATTGCCATGGATGTGGCAACACATCCGACAGGACAACCTGCAGGACAATATGTGTTAAATCCAGTACCTTGACCCCAATTAATGTTAAAAATAGGATTCACTGCACGATCGTTCTTTGGGAAACTGTTTCCCAAAATGCTATTCCACTCTATAAGAGTCTCTGTGTTTGAGAGTTTTTGGGACACAATATCAACAATGTTTTTGTCGTATTGTTCCATCCATAGATCAGCGATTGGGTTTAATTTATTCCCATCTATTTCTCCTTCGTGAGAATAGCCTAAAACAGGAACGATAGCATTATCTGCAGATACGATAACAAAACCACCGGCATTGAAAACAAACGTATAATATGTATTAATACCATTGTGACTTTTAGTGTGGACACTTTTAATGCTGAAATCTGTTATGCTTTCAGGAGCATAATGTTTATAATAGTTCTCAGCTACTTGTTTTGCTGTGGGAATGTCCACAGGCTCGGCTTTTGTAAAGGCAACTATTAGTGTTACCATTGCAATTAATGATAGAATTTTTTTCATAGTTAATAAGATTAGTTAATTAATTATTTTCATAATACCAGGGTCAAATTTACGATTTGCAAACCAAAAAAAGAAAAAAATCAAGTGGTTTTTACTGTACCACAATATATTTTTTAAAGCATAAATGAAGAAAAGTTTACATAAATTGCTGGGAATCAGTGAGTTTTCCAACAGAAAAAGAAAGGGATGAGCCTGTTAAAGTAAACATTAACAGGTCATGATTGTGTATAAGGTTGCTTCAACAAATTCAGTGAACAAGTGATCCGTTTTTGATAGAACCCATCAAATTATTGATTAACTGTTAAACGTATATCAACTTTTCGCTGTAATATTACAAGCGCAAATATTAGCATAAAATCAGGTTCCTTGTAAATACAATAATCAGACATTTTAAGGTTTTCACCTCTCAAAATAATGAGATAATCAAAACTGTAGACCGTATTGTAGTAATGTTCAACATTTTGGTATATATTTGTCAAAATGTTTATAACTTGTTGAAAACGTACTGTGAGGCAGATTCAAAGTTATTTGTGGTAAATAATAATTAATTGAATACGACAATTTGAGCCCGATACATAGGGATATATGCATGAAACTAACTTAAACTAAAGATATTAAAAAGGGGACATAAGTCCTATATGATCTCAAACCGAAAAAATACAGACATATGAAAAATTTTAATCCTAATAATATGAGACGTTTGTTAATTATCCTATCATTAGCCTTGATCCCTATGACAGGCTTGATGGCACGAGATTTTTACTGGAAAGGAGGAACAGGAAGATGGAATGATCCATCTATGTGGGAACTCCGAGCAGCAAAATCTGTTGAAGGATTAGTTCCGTCAAAAACTGACAATGTCTTTATTGATAATTATGATAGCAATATCATTATTGACAATGACGTTGAAGTTGAAAACCTATATTGGAGATCCGGCAAGATAAGTGGGAACCCCGAAACTAAAATTTCATCATATGGAGTGATTGAAGTCAGGTCATCTGTTGTTGATGAATTTGAAGGTGTGTGGGTTTTGAAAACGGACAGTAGAGGTACTATAAACTCTGACATCAAATTAAAAGGCTCAGTTTATATAGATGCTACTGGGGAAGTTGTTTTGGATACGCCAGTAAAAACATTTGCTGATTTTATAATTATAAAAGGAGATGTTACTGTTAGTAGTTTAATAGAGTGTAATGTTTTAGTTTTAGAAGGAAATGAAGCATACAGCATTTTAGTAAACGATGCAACCGTTCGCAAAGACCATTTGGTTATCCGAGAAAATCCAAATCGTAAATTAAAAATAAATGGAATAAAGCTAGAAAGAGTAACTCCAAGAAACATTACAGGAAAAGGTGAGTTGGCCAAAGGAGGAGTCTATCATTTCTGCAACGAAACAGATGCTAAATTAGTTTTAAAAGCTGCAAAAGCACCAGTTGTCACAAAATCTTACGTTAGGTTTTTTGTGATTTGGTTTGATCAAGAAACTACAGAAAAGGGAACATTCTCTAGCATTTATCCTACTAGTGGTTCAGGGGCAGTTGATTCTGTAATTGTCCACTCTTCTCATCCTCATAGTACTGATACAATAATACGTTCTTTTTGGCAGGTAACTTATCACGATAATGCAGATGCTAGCGATTTACCTCTAGCTATTTATGAAATAGAAGGTGTAGATAACCGTCATTACTCAACTGACTACGCGTTAGGAACTGTATATGATAGTGTGGCAGGAGTATCAACACCTGGAGCAAGTGATGGTAGCATATTTATTAAAAAGATTGGCTCTGCACCATTTACATATACAATTACTGGAGGTTCTAGTAATCAAGATGGTGTGTTTACAGGACTATCGGAAGGTTATTATAATGTTACAGTATCAAGTGACAGCTCAACATGTAATAAGAGTACCGTATTGAGCAATATCGAAGTTAGTGTAAGAGCCCCACTTAGTTATGATAGTTTATTTACAAGAAGAGTAACCTGTACGGACGACTCTGATGGTATTATTCGTTTGTATGCTTCGGGTGGTTCTGGCTCTTATGAATATAGGATGTCTTTTTCAACTGATGAAGGTTACCCACTTTATAATGTTTGGCAGCCGAGCAATGAGTATTTGAATCTTAAATCAGGTACTTACGAGTTTGTTATACGTGATGCAATGCAACATTTAGATTCGGTTGATTGTGGTAAGATTAGCTTAATTAATCCAAAACAACTTACTATTAATCAAGTGATAAGAACTCACGTAGTAGGATGCTATGGACCAACAGGAGCAATGGAAATTATAGCTTCTGGAGGACATCCACGTTTACAATATTCTATAGATAGTGGAGACACGTGGTCGTTCTCCAAATTATTTGAACATCTTTATCCAAAAAGCTATAAGGTCCATGTCAAAGATAGTTTAGGGTGCGAGGTTAATCGAGAAGGTTATGATATTATTTCAGGACCGGTTGAGCTTATTATTAAAAAAGTAACGCCACAACCCGTGACACTTTGTTACGAGAACAATAATGGTTCTATAGCAATTATGGCAGAAGGGGGATGGGGTAATATAGAATATTTTATAGAGAATAGTACTATTGGAACAAGAAATAACAGTAGTGGTAATTTTTTAGGTTTACCAGTAGGAAAATATGCTGTTTGGGTAAAAGACGACAATGATTGTGAAACACTATATGCTGATAGTGTTGAAGTAACAGGACCTCCTAAACTTGAAATTACAGGAATAGACATAACACACATTACCGGTTGTTATGGAGATGTAACAGGCAGTATTACTGTCAACGCGACGGGAGGCACTGGAATACTGCAATATTCTATAGATGGAGGTACGAGCTGGCACTCTTCTAACGTGTTTGGACCTTTAAGTGCCGGAATATACCAAATTAGAGTTAAAGATGAAAATGAATGTACAAAAGGTGATGTGGTTGAAATTTTACAACCTGATCCTATTTCTATTACTAGTGAAAGTTACACCAATATCACATGTCATAATGCAGACGATGGTACAGTCACTATAGAGGCTGAAGGTGGTACAGCTCCCTTAACATATACTATAACAGGTGGTGCAAGCAACAACACCGGAGTTTTCACCGGTTTATCTGCTGGTACTTATAAAGTAACAGTAAGTGATGCTAATGGTTGTGCTGAAGCTATTAGTAGTGACTTTACAATTATCAATCCCGATGTTATTACTATCGACAGTGAGTCATATACCGATGTTAATTGTTTTGGAGAAGTTGATGGTACAGTAACTATAGTTGCTTCAGGTGGTACAGCACCATTAACCTATACAATAACCGGTGGTGCAAGCAACAACACCGGAGTTTTCACTGGTTTATCAGCTGGCACATATAGTGTAACAGTAAGTGATATTAATGGTTGTCCGCCAGCAATAAGTTCCACTTTTGTTATTATCGAACCTGCCGCTATCACTATTGACAGTGAGTCATATACTGATATTAGCTGTTTTGGCGAGGTTGATGGTACAGTAACTATAGTTGCTTCAGGTGGTACAGCACCATTAACATATACAATAACCGGAGGTGCAAGTAACAACACNGGAGTTTTCACTGGTTTATCTGCTGGCACATATAGTGTAACAGTAAGTGATATTAATGGTTGTCCNCCAGCCATAAGTTCTACTTTTATCATTATCGAACCTGCTGCTATCACTATTGACAGTGAGTCATATACTGATATTAGCTGTTTTGGCGAGGTTGATGGTACAGTAACTATAGTTGCATCTGGTGGTACAGCACCTTTAACCTATACAATAACAGGCGGTGCAAGCAACAACACCGGAGTTTTCACTGGTTTATCTGCTGGCACTTATAGTGTGACAGTAAGTGATATTAATGGTTGTCCACCAGCAGTTAGTTCCTCTTTTACAATTATCGAACCTGCTGTGATTACTATTGACAGTGAGTCATATACCGATGTTAGTTGTTTTGGCGAGGTTGATGGTACAGTAACCATAGTTGCATCTGGTGGCACAGCACCTTTAACCTATACAATAACCGGTGGTGCAAGCAACAACACCGGAGTTTTCACTGGTTTATCAGCTGGCACTTATAGTGTGACAGTAAGTGATATTAATGGTTGTCCGCCGGCAATAAGTTCTACTTTTGTCATTATCGAACCTGCCGCTATCACTATTGACAGTGAGTCATATACTGATATTAGCTGTTTTGGCG
>JGI24710J26742_10001253_pt1 | contig 23511 bp, 17 predicted proteins | sample BioPla2DNA2_FD_26742 | JGI IMG/M metagenome (IMG submission 26742) | reverse complement strand
GCCCGGGTAAGAATTCTCAGCTCTTCGATATATCGCCGTTCTTTAAAACATAGAGTTCTTATCATTGGAGATATCCCCGGTGGGAATGATGCGCTATGATATGGTTGCTTCGGGGATATATACCTGAGTACCTGATCCGCCTCCTTCGCTCCATCCCCCACCATCCGGGGGAAAACTCCGATGAGTGAAGAGGATCTCCGGCCTTTTTGCAAATCCCGAACTTCTGCATGAAACCGGAAGGGCTTGCACGACCGGATGCGCTAACACTTCTGCAGGATCACCTTTATTGCCGCCCCTTCTTCTGGCTTTCCCGGCACCCGGTCAGCTGCCCAGACACGCCCGCCATAGTTCTTTACCAGGGTCTTGACGATATGAAGCCCCAGCCCCCTGCTCCCGGGCGTTGATTTGCTGCTCTGGTTGAAACGGTCAAAGATGTTGAGTTTTAAGTGATCCGGTATACCGATACCGTTATCGGTGACGGCGAGCGTTACGATATTCTCTGTCTCCACGACCCTGATATCGATCTGCACCTCCATACCGCCGAACTTGATGCTGTTGCTGACCAGGTTGGATATGACATGTTCGAGGAGAGGGTTTGCCCAGACCATGCAGCTCCCGCCCTCGTAGTGGATATTGATCCCGGCATGTCGCTTGATCTGGCTGCGGATGGCAGCATCAAGGTCGACCGGTTCAAGGCGGATCTGGTGTTTGTTGAGCGTATTTAAGAGCTCGACGTTCTTGATGACGGTGATCCCCTGCTCGATCGAGTTCTTGACCCTCTGCGCGAGCTCTGCCTCCTCGCCGGAGAGTCGTTCCCTGAGCATACCGATGATGGTTGCCGCGACCATGCTGGTGTTGTAGATATCGGTGCCGAGCAGGTCAAGGTAGAGACCGGAGAATCGGCTGGTCTCATGGAGCGTCCGTTCACAGGCGAGCTCTCGCGCCCTATCCCGGGCAACCCCGGTGGCCGCCACGATCTCCCCGGCAGCGTCGTGCAGGGGATGCATGGTGACCTGAAATGATCTCTGCTCACCGTGCCACAGGAACGACCGTGTCTCAGAGATCTCCTCTCCGGTATCGATAACCCGACGGGCAGACCGGGAGAGGAAATCCGCCTCCTCCTCCGGGAAGAGGGCGTGCGGGGTCCGGCCCGTGATCTCTGCCGCATCAAGCCCCATCTCCTCCCCACCGGTCCAGAGGAACCGCAGAAATATGCTGTCCCGGTTGAGCGTGAAGATCATGTCGGGCAGCGACCTGGCGAGGACCTGCATCTCGTCCTCCGGTACCCCGGCCGGTCTCTCCCCGGGGGCATCCCGGAAGGTCTCGACCGCACCGATCTGCCGGCCTGAAGTGTCGTAGAGCGGGGTTGCCATGCAGGTAACCTTCCTGCCCGATACCAGGGGGATGCGTGATTCGGCGAGGAGCTCATCGCTGTCATGGTGGAGGAGGCGGTAATAGTTCTTTCCCGGGTTATCATGAGTCAGGATAGAGTTTGCCAGGGTGGGGCGTCTCTCACCGAAGAGCGCTTCTGTGTGTGCATAACTGCCTTTTCCAATGACCTCCTCCGCCGCAACACCGGTGTACTGTACAATACTCTCGTTCCAGATGACAACCCGCCCCTCGGGATCGAGAACAAGTGCCGGTTGCTGGAGGTGGTCAAGGATGCTTATGGGGATCTGGGTTTGATTCATGGTTGTTCTGAGTTTCTGCTGTTTCATCTTCACACGCATCACCCGGGAGCGGTTCTTGCCCCCTGCCAGAACCAATGGCATCTCTTCCCGGGGTCACCCGTAGAGATCCCTGGTGGCGGCAGGTGCAATGTTCTCTGCCTATTATCGCTTTCGATCTCCGGTGACAATCCGACCTGTCAGGGGCGGCGATGCACGGTGCGTCATCGCGGTCAAGAACGAACGCACTTGAAAAGTGTCTGGAATTTGCTCTTAAAAGGGTGTCTGTTCATCTTCTCTGGAATCTGCTATCCGGGGGATCTGTTATTTATGTCTTATCAGATCACCCCGGTTCCGAACCTCCATGTTCCATGGAATGACGATCTATTATTCCCCGGAGTGGAAAATTTCCGCTGCTCTAGGTCTTTTTCGATCGGGTGCCGGAACGCGGGAACGGTATCATGAATAACCGGGATAGTGCCCGTGCGCGTGTTGCATCACGAAGAGGCTATACTGTCCGGCGACCGATCGTGCATCGATCCCTGAGAGACTCGCGATCAGTACCAGATCTGCAGGACACGGGGGAGGTGCTCCAGCAGGTTGATATTTGAGTACCTGTAGACCATTAACTGATGTTCGGGCAGTACAATAGCACTTTTCGTTATGAGAGTGGTGACTTTCTGGTAGAATCCGAACGAGCTGACGGTCTCCTGACATACCGGCGGAGGTGCGAGGAGCGTGCGTTTGAGCGGATCCTCGCGGTCTCGGAGACGGCCCGGGTTACCGTAAACCCGGTAGAACCTGTCAATCTACCGAAAGATATCACGGATCTTCTCCAGATAGAGTTTGCCCCGATAGTTATCGAACCCGGGGCGACACAGGTGATCTACCTGAAGTTCCCCGTCGAGATCGGCGTCTTCCTCTCGTCTGAAAAGGGTATCGAGATACTGGATATCTTCAGCGCCGGCAACCAGAAGTATACGCTCTACGGCCCACCGGCCGGCGGGGTCATCGCACGCTGGTACCGTAGTGCGGTGTATCCGGAGATCCCCCCGGCTGAGCGGTTCAGGGAGGGGGTGATGAAACTCTCTATCCAGAACACATCCGGTGAGTGGGCCCATGTCTCGTGTGTCGTCTTTAATGGTGCCGATATGAAGATCTTCTATAACGACGATATCGTGGCGGCCACTGCCACGATGAAGATCATCAACCCATCTCTTGCGGAGACTGACTTTACCGATGCCCCGCTCATTCCGGGTATGACGAGATCCGTCGAGCTCTATACGACGCGGAAGATCCGTGTGATCAGTCGCGGTTATCTCATGGAGTGGGGTCTGTCGTGATGCTCAGTCTGACCGCCACCCTGGGGACTTCCATCGGCATCGGCACCATAACCATCGGTGACATCCTGTGGTTTGTCGGCATCATCGCGGTTGGCGTTATCATCGCAAAAGTCGTCGCGTTAAACGTCAGGCGAGCCCTCACTGAACGGTTGCCGAAGAGTGAGCGCGAACTCCTCGCAAAGGTGGTATACTATATCATCATACTCTGGGCTATCGCCGTCGCCCTCCCGTACCTCAACTTCGACCTCTCCGGGCTCCTGGTGGCCGGGGGTATCGTCGGTCTCGTCATCGGGTTTGCGAGCCAGAGCGTCGTCTCAAACCTCGTCTCCGGGCTATTCCTCATGTTTGAGCATCCGATCAAGATCGGCGATAACATCAACGTCGCAGGGATCACCGGATCAGTCGAGGATATCAGGATCCTCTCGACCATCGTGAAGACGTATGACGGGATCTACACCCGGATCCCGAACGAGAAGGTCTTCACCTCAAATATCACCAACTATGTCCATAACGCTGCCCGACGGTTTGATTACAAGATCCGCATCCGCTACAGGGACGATGCGGACGAGGCGATCAGGATCACAAAAGAGGTCATCGCGACCCACCCGTTTGCCTTGAAGAACCCGGCACCATCGGTCTTTGTCTACGACCTCGGGGAGAACGGTATCAACCTGACCGCCTATATCTGGGCGCCGACCCGGAACTGGTGGGAGGTCAGGACCACCCTTCTCTGGAAGATCGTAAAAAGGCTCGAGGAGAACGGTATCATAGTGCCCCTCCCGCAGAGGGCGGTCTGGCTTGCGGATGAAAGTCGGACTTCCGGTGGTGATGCTGGAGCGGGGAAGGTGGAGGAGTAACCTCCTCCTATAGCCGGTGCACCGCCCCGAGGCCTCCCGGCCGGAAGGTCTCCGGGTACCGATCGGCGATCTCCCTGATCTTATCGGTGCAGTGTGAGGCCGAGACGTAGGCGAGCCCTTCAAGCGCATCGATATCTTCATCGGTGACGGTGTGAAGCCCGCCGATGACCCCCCATACCGGCCCTTCCCGGGAGACCCGGTCGATGATCCGGCTGACATGCGGGTGGGCGCACCCGGTGATGATCAGGAGACCGCCCGGGACATCGACTGCGAGCGACTGTTCCAGTATATCGGTCCCGAGCGGGCCTGTTGTGGCGATGCCGGGCTCGATCTCCATCCAGTCCTCAACGATAATGGGGGTGGTGTAGTTCCTGATCAGACCGAGCGTCTCCCGGGAAAAACCGCTGTGGACGAAGACCTCCATCGCTGAGTTCTCGGCGAGGAGCGCTCCAAGCCCCCCGGTGTGGTCCCAGTGGTCGTGGGAGATCACGAGGCTCTTGATATCCGCAGGCAGGATCCCGAGCGCACGCATGTTCGATAGCAGTATGTCTCCTTTTGCCCCGGTATCAAAGAGGAGCTCCGCTTCGTGGATATAGCAGGAAAATCCCCAGTCCGGCGTGAACCCCTCACGGCCGGGGATGTTATTGTAGACCTCGGTGATGGTAAGCATAATTAACAGACTCCTTCTCAGAGGGGGATTATGCTTCCCGATGGGGCAAGGGTACAAAAATGGTGGGAGGGGTGGGTTCACGCTATGACGTAGGTGATGGAGACGCTCGCGGTCACATCGATCTCGCCGGCCTCGACCGGGGTCGGGGGAGCGCCTCCGGCAGCCATCTCTTTGGAAGCGTAACGGTTGTCATAGAGTGCGGGTACATAGCTTCCACCGACGTTGACCTCTTTGACATCGATGATGGTCTTCCCGATGGCCGCAGCGACCGCATCCGCATCGCCCCGGGCCTGTTTCACGGCGGCCGTCAGGGCTTCTGCCCGGAACTCCTGCTGCTTTTCTTCGCTCAGGGTCAGTGAGAGCTGGTCAACCCGGTTTGCGCCGTTCGCGACCGCCAGATCGATGATCTCGCCGGCGCGGTCTATAGCATTGAGCCGGACCGCAAGGTTGTTTGTGACCCGGTAGAACTTGACTTTCGTGCTTGTCAGGAGTTTTTCATCCTTCTCGGTCACCGGCATGACGTAATAATTGGTGGTCTTGAGGTCTTTTGCCGGGATTCCGGCCGCTTTCAGGGCGTTGACCACGGCATCCATCCTCTGTGCGTTCTGTTTCTGTGCGATTACTGCATCAGCGTTCTCGGTCTCGACAGCGAAGAGAATGAGAGCAAGGTCGGGCGTGGTCGTCACCCTGCCGGTGCCTGATACATGGATCACCTTATCCTTAGACTCATCTGGTTGCTGTGCGGTGGCGCCCCCGATCAGTGCAGCGCAGAGAACCATCAGGGCGGCCGCGAGAATCGTTATCTTTCCTTTCATCGGCATCAATCAACACTTGATTGAGCGAGGATAAATGTCTTGCTTTAGCTACGAGAATTTTCGTAGCTTTCCCAGGGAGATTTTTGAAAACCTGAGCATTCTGGTTCTTATATTCGTTCTACCCCTCTGACGAACCGCAATCTTCAAGTAGCCCCCGACAGGAGTAACTCTCTGGAGCAGGGTAGCCCCTGGTTCGCGCCGACCCTGGTCCGGGGCGGCGGTGGGAGGGAGAGAGATGGAGAGACTCAAACGACTGACCAACATCGAGGTCGCGGCTATCCTCTACGAGGTCGCCGATCTCCTTGAGATCAAGGGCGTCCGGTTCAAACCCTATGCCTACCGGAGGGTGGCGCAGGCGATCGTGACCCTGCCGGAAGATATCGCTGACCTTGCGCGGGAGGGGCGCCTCAGCGAGATCAACGGTGTCGGGAAGGGCATTGCCGGGAGGATCACGGAGATCATCGAGACCGGCCGCCTCGGATATCTGGAGTCCCTGCGCGAGGAACTCCCGGAGGGGGTGCAGGAACTCACCCGGATCGAGGGGATCGGGCCGAAGAGAGCGCTCTTCCTCTCCCGTGAGCTCGGGATCCAGGGTATCGATGACCTGGAGGCGGCGGCAACGGCGGGCCGGATCCGCGATCTCCCCGGGTTTGGCGAGAAGTCCGAGGAGAATATCCTTGCCGGCATCCGGATGCGGAGGATGGCGGGGAAACGTCATCTCCTCGGCTACATCCTGCCGACCGCTCGCGATATCGAGCAAAGACTCTCAGCACTCGAATCGGTTGGACGGGTGAGCCTCGCTGGATCGGTGCGCCGCCGGAAGGAGACTATCGGGGACGTCGATATACTCGCTACATCCACACGCCCCGAGGATGTGATGGAGGCTTTTGTCTCTCTCCCGGGGGTCTCGCGGATCCTCGTCCGGGGGACGACGAAGACATCGGTGGTCCTTACGACCGGAATCCAGGTCGATCTCCGGGTGGTGGATGATGCGCACTACGGCGCCGCGCTCCAGTACTTCACCGGGTCAAAAGAGCACAATATCGCTCTCCGGAAACTCGCTATCGCGCGGAACTGGCGGCTGAACGAGTACGGTCTCGTCGACCTCGCCGATGGGCGCATGATCGCGGGGGAGGATGAGGTCGGGGTCTACCGGGCCCTCGATCTCGCCTGGATCCCGCCTGAGCTCAGAGAGGATCGCGGCGAGATCGAGGCCGCACGGAACAACGCCCTGCCGGATCTCATCGATTATGGGTCGATCCGTGGCGATCTCCATGTCCATACCCACTGGAGCGAGGGCGCCCACTCGATCGAGGAGATGGCAGAGGCTGCGCGGGCGCTCCACTACGAGTATATCGCTATATGCGACCATGCAGAGAGCCTCCATATCGCCCGCGGCCTCTCCCCGGAGCGTCTGGCTGACCAGATGCGCGAGATCGAGCGGATCAACCGGGCGGCCGATGACGGGTTTACTCTCCTCACCGGGACCGAGTGCAACATCGATATGGACGGTCAGATAGACCTCCCTGATAGCGTCCTCGCTGACCTCGACGTGGTGGTGGCAAGTGTCCACTCAGGCTTCAAGCAGCCCCGGGAGGAGATGACGGAGCGGGTTATCACAGCGATGCATAACGAGCATGTGGATATCATCGGCCACCCGACGGGCCGGGTCCTCCTCTCCCGGGAAGCCTACCAGATCGACCTCCCCCGGGTCTCTCGGGCCGCAGCAGCCCTCGGCGTCCTCATGGAGATAAACGCATTTCCAGGAAGGCTCGACCTCTCGGACGTCAACGCTCGCCAGGCCCGGGAGGCCGGTGTTCGGTTCTCCCTTGGATCAGATGCGCACAGCCAGAAGAATCTCCGTTTCATGGAGTTTGGTGTTGCGACCGCCCGGCGGGGCTGGCTCTCGGCGGGCGATATCGCAAACACCCGTTCACTGGCTGACCTGAGGGGGTTTTTACGCTCTTAGCGCGGGCGAGCGGAGGCTGCCTGCTGGACGATATCCACGAGCTGGATATCAAACGTCAGGGGCTCTCCAGCCAGGGGATGGTTGGCGTCCAGCGTCACGGTCGAGTCTGAGACATCACTGACAGTGACGATGGCCGTCCTCTCGCCCGGCATCTGGAGCTGGAGCTGCTGGCCCGGCTCCGGGTTGATCTCGTCGGGGACTTCGCCCCGGTCTACTGTGAGCACCATGTCATCGCGATGGGAACCGTAGGCCTCCTCGGGCGGGATCCTTGCGGTCCTTGCCTCTCCTGGTTCCATGCCGATCACGGCCTGCTCAAACCCCGGTATGATCTCCCCATCACCGATGGTGAACTCCAGGGGGTCTCCCTCACGGGAAGCGTCGAAGACTGTGCCATCTTCGAGTTTTCCGGTATAGTGCACCCGGACGGTGTCGCCTTCTTTTGCCTGTACCATTGTCTGCATCACCGGGGGGTGGTGATCGTGGATGATATTTATGCGTGATGGTCGGGTCAGGGAGGGCCGGATCTCGCGATATCATGAAGAAATAGAGAGATCTACAATGGAGTTTTTTGTCATAGGAGGCCCTGCGCGCCTCAGTACAGAGCCCCGCAGAAGGTCCTGATCGGCTCTCTTATTAATCTATTTTGTATTATCTATCTCGTTATTGTGCGGGTTTTATCCATAAAAACCCAAAAATAACACTCAGATCGAGACAGGGACCGGGTATACTCTCCATATTTATATAGATATATTTATAAATCTAACAACATAGATATTCTATGTCAGAAGGTCCTGGACATTTTGAGGGGTGAACTGCAAATGGCGTACATGGATGGAATTACCTGTATCTGCGACAACGGCCGGACGCTTGAGGACCACCGGCCCATCGTCGGCGACGATGTCATCTCCGACCTCTACCGCAGGGCGGCGAGTCTCCGGGGAAAGCGTGTCCTCCACGTGAACTCGACCTACCAGAGCGGCGGCGTGGCAGAGATGATCGTCTCGCTCGTGCCGCTCATGAACAGCGTCGGTATCGATACCCGGTGGGATATCTTACACGGCGACGACAAATTCTTCGCCATCACCAAGAACTTTCATAACGCGCTCCAGGGGCAGGCGGTCGCGTTCTCGGGCGAGGAGAAGGATCTCTACATCCGGACAAACGAGTCCTTCTCGGGTCAGATGACGATCGACCACGACCTGGTGGTCATCCACGACCCGCAGCCACTGCCCCTGATCCGGTTTTACCAGAAGTCCCAGCCCTGGGTCTGGCGGTGCCACGTCGATCTCTCAAACCCAAACCCGGCGCTCTGGGAGTTTTTGAAAGATTTCGTCCTGGATTATGACCGGATGGTGATCTCGCACGAGAACTACCGGCGGCGCGGGATGCCGATGGAGCAGTGGATATGCCGGCCGGCGATCGACCCGCTCTCGGAGAAGAACCGTGATCTCTCTGAGTCTGAGATCGCAGGTCTCCTTGCGAAGTACGGGGTGCCGACCGACAGGCCGCTGGTCACCCAGATATCGCGGTTCGATAAGTGGAAAGACCCCCTGGGCGTTGTCGATGTCTTCTGCGAGGTGAGGGAGCACGTCGACTGCCGGCTGGTCCTCTGCGGGAGCATGGCCCCCGACGATCCGGAAGGCTGGGCGATCTACCGGCAGGTCGAGGACGCGGCGCGGTCGCTCATCGATGCCGGTGATGTCATACTGATAACCGCCGAGGACCACCTGCTGGTCAACGCCCTGCAGCGGGCCTCGGCCGTCATCCTCCAGAAGTCGCTCCGTGAGGGGTTCGGCCTGACCGTCACCGAAGGCCTCTGGAAGGGCCGGCCGGTCATCGCGTCCCGTGTCGGGGGAATACCGCTCCAGATCGAGGATGGGGTGACCGGGTTCCTCCTCGACCCGACAGATACAGAAGGGTTTGCCCGGCGGGTCAGGCAGGTCCTTGAGGACCCGGAACTCGGGGGGCGGCTGGGGCGGGCCGGCAAGGAGCATGTCAGGCAGCATTTCCTGATCACCCGCCTCCTCTCCGATTACCTGGATATGCTCAACGAAGAACTTACGATCCAGAACGCATGATGGATAGCCTGGATCGGCGAATCTCAAATCTTTCTCCGGGGGAGGGGGCCTGTGCACAGGTTCCCCTCCTCCAGGGCACAAGGCGGAGACGATTATTCCGCCCCCCTTATATCCTCCCCGATACAGGATGAGCGATCGAGCACATACCGGACACGCTCTCGCAGGAGAGAGCATCGGTATTCTATTTCTGAGTGCAGGTCATAGGGCAGATATTTTCTGGTGATGAGACTCCGAAAGACTCAAAGTATTGCAGCCACATCAGTCGACACAAACCACCCCCTGATGGGGTAGAATACGCATATGCGTATATAATTGTATCTCATCCCCAACCCCGGTGCTGCCTGCCGGAGGGGAACCCCTCAGACTTCCCGGCGGTCGAGGGGTAGTCCCGGAGCGGGGTGGATGAAGCGGTCGCACCTTTCCTGAAAAAAATGGTCCGGGATCGGCCGGGACGCTCTCACTGCCTCTCGATCGGACCCGGCAGCCTGACCCCCGCGATGGTCTTTCCGCGCATCCCCTCTATGACCTGGTCGACGGCGCCCGGGGGCACCTCGACGGTGGAGTGGGTCTCGTAGATATCGATCGCGCCGATGGATCTGCCGGGAATGCCGGTCTCACCTGCAAGCGCCCCGACGATATCCTTCGGCCGGATCTGGTTCTCCCTCCCGAGCGGGATCGTGAGGCGCACCGGCCCCCCGGCGGGCCTCTCCTCCGGTGAGAAGCTCTGTGTGCCTGCACCCAGTTCCAGTTTCAGGAGGGCTGCGGCAACCTCAAGCGACGTGTAGTCCTCCGATACGATCCGCTCGGCGAGTGTCATGTAGCGCTCAAGGCTCCCTTCATCGATGACCTGCTGCACCCGGTCGATGAGCTTCCGGGTCCGGCTCTCCTCGACATCCCCCGGCGTCGGGAGCGGTATGCGGCCGATCCTGATCTTTGTGTAGTTCTGGATCGTCCTGAGTTTGTAGTATTCCCTCGGACCCACGAAGGTGATGGCCCGCCCGGTACGCCCGGCGCGCGCCGTCCGGCCGATGCGGTGGATGTAGTACTCGATATCCTGCGGCACGTCGTAGTTGATGACCAGGTCGACATCCTCGACATCAATACCCCGGGCGGCGACGTCGGTGGCGACGAGGACGTCGATGGTTCCTGCACGGAACTTCGCCATAACCCGGTCCCGCTGGGACTGTTTCATGTCGCCATGCAGGCCTTCGGCGAAGTAGCCCCGGGTCTGGAGGTGGCCGGTCAGTTCGTCGACGCCCTGTTTGGTGTTTGAGAAGACGAGCGAGAGTTCCGGGTCGTACATATCGAGGAGCCGGCAGAGGATCTCGAGCTTGTTCCTGCTCCGCACCTCAAGGTAGAGCTGCTCGATCTGCGGGACGGTCACCTCCTTGCGTGCGACCGATATGACCTCGGGATTCTTCTGGAACCGCTTTGAGATCTCAAGGATTGGCCCGGGGAGGGTGGCCGAGAAGAGGACGGTCTGCCGACCGTCCGGGGTATCATCGAGGATCTTCTCGATCTCCTCCCGAAAGCCCATATCGAGCATCTGGTCAGCCTCATCGAGTATGACCATCTTCACCGAGGCAAACGAGAGGGTTCCGCGGTCGAGGTGGTCGAGGACCCGCCCGGGCGTCCCGACGACGACCTGTGCGCCCCGGCGGAGTCCCCGGAACTGCCGCTCGATCGGCTGGCCACCGTAGATCGGGAGGATGTTGAGGCCCCGGTGGTGTTTCGCCAGGCGGGTGAACTCCTCGGCGGTCTGGATGGCGAGTTCCCGGGTGGGGGAGAGGACGAGGATCTGGGTCTCCCGGTTCGAGGTATCGACCTGCTCGATCGCCGGAACGCCGAATGCCGCCGTCTTCCCGGTCCCGGTCTGGGCCTGGCCGGTGATGTCGCGCCCTTCGAGTATCGCGGGTATTGTGCTTACCTGGATCGGTGTGGGCTCTTCAAAGCCCATATCCTGTATCGCCTGTAGCGTCTTTTGTGAGATATTGAAATCCTGGAATGTAATATTCTTCTCCATTCACCCACTTCTTGGTGCTGAGACCTCTTTATCTTGTGGGGGGTTTCTGGGACTTCGGCTATTGACTGCCGGCCACCCCCGTAACAGATATCCGGTTGGCTGGTGAAGACTCATGGCGATGAGTTCCCGGCCTTCTCCACCACTGAGTGTCGCCGAGGTTTACCGGCGGTATGCTGCCGGCCGGCCGGCTCTCCGGGGAGTTATCCTGCCTGATCTCCTGCCGCATGTTGTCTGCGGCGCCGCGTTCCGCCGGCCCGGTCGCGTGAAGGTGCTCTTCGTCGCTGAGTCCCCGCCCTGGTCTGCCGGGCGACAGGAGGTCGTCAGGCCTCAGGACTGCAGGCGCCCTGACTACCCCTACTTCTGGAACGACCGCTACACGACGTGGCACCACCGGGTGATGGCACCGCTCTCGGGGGGGCTTGCCGAGAACCTCTTCCGGCTGCTCGGGCTCAGGGGGAAGTCGCGCCGGGAGAACCTGGATCTCTTCTCGGACGCAGGGTTCTTCCTGGTCGATACGGTGAAGTGTGTCTTCCGGAAGAACCGGAAGCCGGTCATACCGGCGGATCTTATCCGGATGAGTGCCCGGGAGGTTCTCGCCCCGGAGGTCGCCGCCCTTGCCCCGGAGTGTATCGTTCTCCTGGGGAACACGGCGCTTGCAGGATTTTTAGAGATCGAGCCCTACGCGACTGCTCTTGCGGGGGTCGGGAGGATCACCGACGATCCTCCAGAGAGCCTCTTTGAGGAGCACCGTCTCCTCTGCCTGCCCTACCCGGGGAGATGGAACCGGCGCTACCTGGACCGGATCGAGTCGGGGTTTCTGGCTATCAGGGATCTGGTGTAGGGGTTGGCTCTACTCCTCGGAGAGTTTTTTCTTTCCCTCCTCGTAGAGTTCTTCTTTCTGCTGGCGCAGCTTCTCGGCCGTCGCCTGCTCCTCGGGGCTTCCCCGTGGCTCCAGTTCGATCGCCTCTGCCTCTCTCATCACTTCCTCCGGGCTGAGGTACCCTGAGGGTTCCATCTCTTCCTGTTCTTTCAGGTACTGTTCTTCCTTACTCTCCCTGAGCAACCGTCCGGCCTCCTCGCCCACCGGGATGACCCTCCCGCCGGCCTCTTCGGTCTTCTTCAGTCGGACCTCGAGGACTCCGTTCTTGAAGGTGGCCTGTGCTTCTTTATCGGTGACGTCTGCGGGGAGGGGGATTGTCCTTGAGATCATGCCGACCCTCCGCTCCCGCATGTGGTATCCGGCCTCCTCTGCCTCCCGCGCCTCCTCGCGCCGGGCTGATATGCGGAGTGTCCTCGGGTCGAGGAGGCGGGCCGATATGTCCTGCCTCTCCACGCCGGGGAGGTCGGCGACGATGATGACGTCTGTATCGTGTTCGCGGATATCGATCGTGGTCTCGGCGGCGCCGAGCCGGGGTACCTGCTGTACGCTCCCCGATATGCGCTCCATCGTCTCGGCAAACTGCCTCTGCATGTCAGCGAAGAGTTCGTCAAACTCCGCCCTGAGCCCATAGGGTGTTCTTCTCCATGCCATTGGATCTTCTCCTGTAGTCTGGACAGGGTCTGAGGGTGTGAACATGATATATATGTTCGCGTGCGGGGTGGGGTTTTGCGCTGGGTGTCGCTATTTTGCGGTATGGGCTACGTTTTTGCCGGTTTCGTAGAGTGCCTTGTTTATCCCTTCAGCGTGAGCCGGCTGCGTGAGATTGTTTCTTCCTGTGTGGGTCTGCTTTGAATTCCTGGTAACGGCGCTGGATCGCGGCGCTTTAGGATCGGCACTGTTATCCCTGCCTCTCTCCACTGGATCTGTATGGATAACTTCCAGCAGATCACCGGATTCATATGGAGTGTTGCCGATGATGTGCTCCGCGATGACTTCAAACGCTCAAAATACCCGGATGTCATCCTCCCGTTCACGGTGCTACGCCGGATCGACTGCGTCCTCTCCCCGACGAAAGAGCAGGTCTTCAAAAGATATGATGAACTCAAGGGCGAGATCGAGAACCTGGATCTGATCCTCAGGCGTGAGTCCGGATACGCCTTCTACAATACTTCAAGGTACGATTTTGGGCGCCTTCTGGATGATCCCTCCAACATCCAGAAGAACCTGATCGACTATATTAACGGATTTTCAGAGAATATGCGGGATATCCTGGATCGGTTCAAGATCAGGAACACGATCCAGACCCTGCACGAGAAGGGTTCTCTCTACCCCCTGGTCCAGAAGTTCGCCTCGGATGCTGTAGATCTTCACCCGGCCCGGGTGAGCAACCACCAGATAGGCTACATATTTGAGGAACTCATCAGGAAGTTCAACGAGCAGAACAATGAGAATCCCGGCGAGCACTTCACGCCGCGTGAGGTGATCAAACTGATGGCAAACCTCATGCTCGCCGGGGATGAGGATATGCTCGCTCACAACCATATCGTCAAGACGGTCTACGATCCGGCCTGCGGGACCGGCGGGATGCTCACGATAACCAGGGAGCATATTACATCCGCGATCAACCCGAACGCTGATATCCGTCTCTACGGGCAGGAGACGAACGATGAGACCTACGCGGTCTGTAAGAGCGATATGCTGATCAAGGGTGATGGCCGGGACGCGGATAACATCAAGCCGGACTCTTCGTTCTCAAGGGACGGCCACCCGGAGATGAGTTTTGACTACATGATCTCAAACCCGCCTTACGGGAAGTCGTGGAAGAAGGAGGAGGACTTCATCCGGAGGGAGTATGAGCAGGGGTCGGCGGGGAGGTTTGAGGCCGGGCTTCCCCGGATAAACGATGGACAGCTCCTGTTCCTCCAGCACATGCTCTCAAAGCGGGTCTCGCCGGCGGAGGGCGGGAGCCGGATCGCGATCGTCATGAACGGGTCGCCGCTCTTCACCGGTGACGCGGGGTCAGGTGAGAGCGAGATCCGGCGCTGGATCCTGGAGAACGACTGGCTTGAGGGGATCGTGGCGCTCCCGGATCAGCTCTTCTATAATACCGGTATAAGCACGTACATCTGGGTGCTCTCGAATCGGAAGGAGGAGAGGCGGAGAGGGAAGGTCCAGCTCATCGATGCGACCGGCTACTACGTGAAGATGCGGAGGAGTCTTGGGGATAAGCGTCATGAGATCACGGATGAGCAGATCCAGGAGATTACCCGGCTGTTTTCTGCCTTCGAGGAGTCGGAGCACGTGAAGATATTTGATACAACCGCTTTTGGGTACCGAAAGATCACGATCGAGCGGCCCCTCCGCCTGAACTTTGCGGTAACGCCGGAGCGGATGGAGCGCCTGCACTTGGAGAAGGCGTTTGTGAACCTGGCGACGAGCCGGAAGAAGGGGGATGCGGGGGCAGAGGAGATCGCGGAGGGGAGGAGGATGCAGGAGGAGATCCTCATGTTCCTCCGCGGGATTGAGAGTGACCGGATCTACCGGGACCGGGAGGAGTTTGAGCGGGTGCTCGATGGTCTGAGCCTGCGTGCCCCGGTGCGGAGGGCGATCCTCTCGGCGCTCAGTGAGCGGGATGAGAGCGCGAAGGTATGCGTTGATTCGAAGGGAAGGCCTGAGGCTGACCCGGACCTCCGGGACACCGAGAACGTCCCCCTGGGGGAGTCGGTCTATGACTACTTCGAGCGGGAGGTGAAGCCTCACGTTCCCGACGCCTGGATCGATGAGGGGTATGTCGATGCGAAGGATGGGGGCGTCGGGAGGGTGGGCTACGAGATCAACTTCAACCGCTATTTCTACACCTACACGCCACCCCGGCCACTTGAGGAGATCGAGGCGGAGATCAAGAGCCTGGAAGCGGAGATCCTTGAGATGGTGAGGGAGATGATGGGATGAGAGTCCTTGATGCTGTGCGCCGGGTGCTTAAGGAGGAGGGCGGCCCCCTGCACTATAAAGAGATCACAGAGCGCATCCTCGATCAGGGGCTATGGGAGACGGAAGGATTGACGCCGTGGGATACCGTTAACGCAAGGCTTGCGGTAGATGTCAAGGAGCGCGGTGAACAATCCCCGTTCTATCGTGCTGCCCCGGGTGTATATGGCATCCGGGGGAGCTCCACTCCTGAACCTGAGCCTGGCGCCCGCATGTCTTTCCTTGATGCCGCTGTGGCAGTGCTTGAGGAGCATGCGGGCCAAGAGCCGATGCACTACCGGGAGATCACCCGGAGAGCTCTTGATCTTAACCTGATCGAGACCGAAGGGCTGACACCCGAGGCGACGATGTATGCCAGTATCCTCACCGAGATTCAGCGGCAGAACAAACGGGGGGAACTTCCCCGATTTGAGAAGTTCGGCAAGGGCTACGTCGGGCTGACCCGGTGGCATGAGCAGGGGCTCCCCTACCAGATCGAGGTGCATAACCGTGAGGTGCGGGAGCACCTTATGCAGCGGCTCGGGGCGATGGACCCCACCGCGTTTGAGGAGCTTGCGGGGGAACTCCTTGCAAAGATCGGGTTTGAGGATGTCGTTGTCACCCGGGCGGGCGGGGATGGCGGCATCGATGTCCGGGGGACGCTTGTTGTCGGCGATGTCATAAGGACAAAGATGGCGGTCCAGGTGAAGCGCTGGAGGAGCAACATCCAGGCTCCGATCGTGCAGCAGGTCAGGGGTTCTCTCGGGGCGCACGAACAGGGGTTGATCATAACCACGAGTGATTTCTCCAGCGGTGCCCGGCAGGAGGCAGGGCAGCCGGATAAGATCCCAATCGCCCTGATGAACGGTGAGCAGATGCTGAACCTGCTCATCGAGCATGATATCGGTGTGGTGCGGAGATCATACGATATCATCGAGCTCCAGGAGGATGAAGAGTGACTGCACGTTGTGGTGTGGAGGGATCTGTATGAGGCCTGTACCTTATGTCCCAGAGCCCCTGCCCCCGGCCGGGATCGACTGGGAGAGCCATATCTCTCAGATCGCATCGGCGAACCGTGCCCTCGCCCGGTACGACGGCATCCTCCAGGCAATCCCGAACCCACAGCTCCTGCTCTCGCCGCTCCTGACGCAGGAGGCGGTGTTATCTTCGAGGATCGAGGGGACGCAGGCGTCTCTAGAGGATGTCCTGCGGTTTGAGGCGAACCCGAGGGAGCCGATCAGCGGTGCGGCGCTTGCCGATATCCAGGAGATCGTGAACTACCGGGATGCGCTGAATGCAGCGGTGGAGGCTCTTTCGGCCCGCCGGCTGGATGTAGCACTGATCTGCGACCTGCACCGGATCCTTCTCTCCGGCAGCCGGGGCATGGACCGGGGGCCGGGGTGCATCCGGGATATTCAGAACTTCATCGGGCGGGACGCTAACATCGAGCACGCTATATTTGTCCCGCCGGCGCCGGCGGATCTCGCGAGGGCGCTCGCGGACTGGGAGGGATACCTGCAGGGCGGGGAGAAGGATATACTCGTCCAGCTCTCGGTCTTAAAGGCGCAGTTTGAACTCATCCACCCGTTCTGCGACGGCAACGGGCGTATCGGGAGGATGCTCGTGCCGTTGATCCTCTATGAGAAGGGGTTGATAGGAAGTCCGATGTTCTACATCAGCGCCTACCTTGAGCGGCACCGGCCGGCCTACTACGAGCGGCTGCTCGCGGTCTCGCGGGACGGTGACTGGAACGGCTGGATAGGGTTCTTCCTCCGCGCAATCGAGGAGCAGGCGGGGACGAACGGAGAGAAGGCGAGGGCGATCCTTGATCTGTATGATGAGATGAAGCGGGTGGTGCCGGAGGTGACCCGGTCACAGTATGCGGTCGCCGCGATAGATGCGCTCTTCAAGGTGCCGGTATTCAGTTCGGTTGAGTTTTACGGGCAGACAGCGATCCCGAAGGTGAGCGGGGCAAAGATCCTCAAAGATCTGGAGGAGAACGGGATTATCCAGGTATTGCAGCGAGGAGCAGGCCGGCGGGCGAGTATGTACGCCTTCCCGCGCCTTCTCGCTATCACCGAGGGGGACCGGTTGTGAATATTCTGATATCTGCAAACGAGTTTGCGTATATCAGAACCTCGATCCAGTATACACAACGGATGTTGCGTATACTAGAGTATGCACAAACTCTACTTCAGGAAGTGTTTGTGGGTCACAAAACGCAAAATATGACTCACAAAAATATTTGTGGGAGATGGGCGACCCACAACGGTCGGACCCGGCCGGCCGCCGGGGGGGTGGCGGCATGAGCGCGGAGTTCGCGATAGACCCGGCAGAGGTGCGGACGTGGAAGCGGTATCCGGAGTATAAGGACTCGGGGGTGGAGTGGCTCGGGAAGGTGCCGGCGGGATGGGAGGTAAAGAGGTTCAAATTTATCGCACGTGTCAGGCTAAGCAGTGTGGATAAAAAATCCAAAGAGGGCGAAAAAGGTGTGATGCTCTGCAATTATACCGATGTCTACTACAATGACCGGATTAACAAGGATCTTGAGTTCATGAAGGCTACAGCGTCGCCAGAAGAAATTGCATCATTTACTTTGCGACAAGGCGATCTCTTGATAACTAAGGACTCAGAAGACTGGAAGGATATTGCTGTTCCTGCCCACGTTGATGAGGATCTTGACGATGTTTTGTGTGGATATCACCTTGCCCAGATTCGTCCAGATCAAAAAGCAGCCGATAGCAGGTACCTGTTCTGGTCTTTCAATGCTCACAGGGTCAATCATCAATTCCAGATAGCGGCGAACGGCATTACTCGCTATGGAGTGGGAAAATATTGGATAGATAACTCATCATTTCTAGTGCCTCCCCTCCCCGAACAACACGCCATCGCCGCCTTCCTCGATCGCGAGACCGCCCGGCTTGATGCCCTCATCGGAAAGAAGCAGCGCTTCATCGAACTCCTGGAGGAGAAACGGCAGGCGCTGATCACGCGGGCCGTCACGAAGGGGCTCGACCCTGATGTGGAGATGAAGGACTCGGGAGTGGAGTGGTTGGGCGAGGTGCCGGCGGGCTGGGCGATCAGCAGATTGGGATTGATCTCTGAGTCGCTTCAGACGGGACCATTTGGTAGCCAGTTGCACGCCTCAGAGTACATCGAAGACGGAATTCCGGTAATTAATCCCTCTAATATCCAGGATGGAACTATCGTTCCAGATCCAAAATGCACTGTCGGCGACAATACGCTGAAGAGACTCATTCGTCATCGACTTACTACGGGAGACATTATCTTTGCAAGAAGAGGAGATATGGGGCGATGTGCCTGTATAGCGAGGGAAACAGAGGGTTGGTTGTGTGGCACAGGGAGCATACGGATTCGTCTTAACGAGAGTGCACATCCTGAGTTTGTGATGACATTCCTCAGCACCCAGGGTGTTAAAGACTATCTCCTCACTGAATCAGTTGGATCAACGATGGATAATCTGAATACGAGTATCCTGTCTCGTATACCTGTTGTATTACCTCCTCTTGCAGAACAAAAAGCCATAATGAAGAGAATCATATTTGGAGTCGGCCAGATAGATGAAATACTGTCGAGCGTCAGTGAGACGGTATCAAAACTCCACGAATACCGCACCTCCCTCATCTCCGCCGCCGTCACCGGCAAGATTGACGTCCGGGGCGAGGTGCCGGCGGCCCCCTGCCCCTCTCCTCCCTTCACCCCCTGCCGGCGACCCGATCAATAGATTGATGTCTCTCCATCGCCCAATTACCATTATCAGCCACAAAACCCGCGTCCCGGGGCAGGAGGCACCAATGGTCGTCACAATATCCGAAGCAGACTTTGAGGAGACAATCACACGAACCCTCACCGGCGAGCTCCCGCCGACCCTTGAGGAGGAGAACCCCTTCGTCAACCCCGCTTTCCACTACCACCTCCGCAGCAGCGCCGACTATGACCCTGACCTCTGCCTCATCCCCGATGACCTCTGCGCCTTCATATACAGAACTCAGCCCGCCGAGTGGGAGAAACTCAAGGCCCAGCGTGGCAGGGAGGCCCGGCAGGGGTTTCTCCGACGGGTAAAGTCCGAGATCGAGCGCCGGGGGACGATCGACGTCCTCCGCAAGGGGATCCATGACCTCGGATGCACATTCCACCTCACCTACTTCAAGCCAAACTCCCGCCTGAACCTGACCCATCAGAACCTCTACCGGCAGAACGTCTTCTCGGTCGTGCGGCAACTCCACTTCTCCAGCCGGGGCAAGCAGTCCCTCGACCTCGTCATATTTGTAAACGGCATCCCGATCTTCACCGCCGAACTCAAAAATCCGCTCACCGGGCAGTCGGTCGAGCATGCAATCGCGCAATACCGGAAGGACCGCGACCCCCGCGAACCCCTCTTCGCGCACGGGCGATGCCTCGCCCACTTCGCCGTCGACCCCTCCCTCGTCTCTATGACCACCCACCTCGCCGGCGAAAAGACCCGGTTTCTCCCCTTCAATCGTGGGGATCCCCATGACCCCGACCATCCCGAACGAAACCCGGCAAACCCCGGGGGCTACGATACCGCCTACCTCTGGGAGGAGGTCTGGAACACGGAGAGCGTCCTCGATATCCTTGAGCACTTCGTCCAGGATCTTGAGGATCGCGACGAGAACGGACGGAAGGCCGGGAGGAGACTCCTCTTCCCCCGCTACCACCAGCTCGATGCCGTCCGGCGTCTCATCCTCCATGCCGGCTCCCACGGCCCGGGGGAGAGCTACCTCGTGCAGCACAGCGCCGGCAGCGGGAAGAGTAATACCATCGCATGGCTCGCCTACTACCTGACCAGCCTCTACGACGACGAGGACCGGCGCCTCTTCGACTCGGTCATCGTCATAACCGACAGAAGAGTCCTCGACCAGCAACTGCAGGGAAACATCCGGCAGTTCCAGCAGGTCCGGGGCGTGGTATCCACGATCTCCGGCCGAAAAGCAAAGAGCCTCTCTGAGGCGCTGAGCGAGAACAAAGATATCATCGTCGTCACCATCCAGACATTCCCCCACGCTATAAGCGAGATCAGAAACCGCCCCGGAGACCGCTTCGCCGTCATAATCGACGAGGCGCACTCTTCACAGACCGGCCAGGGTGCCCGGGGCGTCAGGGAAGTCCTCTCGCCGGGAACCCTCGAAGAGGCCGAGTACTACGAGGAGCCCGGGGTCGATGAAGAAGACCTGATAAACCGGGAGGCCGAGACCTACATCAGAAAGACCCAGCGTCCCCCGAACGTCTCGTTCTTCGCCTTCACCGCCACGCCGAAACCAAAGACGCTCGAACTCTTCGGGAGACAGAACCACTCCGGAAACTTCGAGGCGTTCCACCTCTACACCATGCACCAGGCGATAGCCGAGGGGTTCATCCTCGACGTCCTGGAGAACTACACAACTTTCAAGGTCTACTACAGCCTCCTCAAGAAGATCGAAGATGACCCAAACTACCCGAAGCGGAAGGCAACCGCCCTCCTCCGGTCGTATGTCGACCTCCACCCCCACGCTATCAACCGGAAGGCCGAGATAATACTCGATCACTTCTCAAACGAGGTGATGCACCGGATCGACGGGCAGGCAAAAGCGATGCTCGTAACCCGGTCCCGCCTCCACGCCGTCCGCTACAAACGGACCCTTGACCGGCTCATCAAAGAAGGAGATCTCCCGTTTGCCGCACTCGTCGCCTTCTCCGGGGAGGTACTCGACCCCGATCTCCAGGAGACCTTCACCGAGGGCGGGATGAACGGCTTTCCCGACCGGCAGACTGCGGCAGAGTTCAACAGACCCGAGAACCGTATACTTGTTGTTGCAAACAAGTTCCAGACGGGTTTTGACCAGCCGCTCCTCCATACGATGTACGTGGACAAGAAGCTCGCCGGGGTCGCCGCCGTCCAGACCCTCTCGCGGACGAACAGGATCCACCCCAAGAAAGAGGGGACGATGATCCTCGACTTCGCAAACACCGCAGAGGAGATCGAGAAGGCGTTTGCACCCTACTACAAAAAAACCCTCCTCGATGAGGCGACCGACCCAAACACCCTCTACGACTTGCGGCACCGGCTCGACGATTACGCCATATACACACCCGATGATGTCCAGGCGTTCGGCAGCGAGTACTTCTCCCCCGCCGGGGATCAGAAGAACCTCTATGCCATAGTCAGGTCGGTCATAGAGGATTTTGTGGCTCTCGATCGTGAGGACAGAGTGCTCTTCAAGCGTGCTCTCCGGCAGTTCACGAACCTCTATGCGTTTCTCTCGCAGATCATAACGTTCCAGGACGTTGCGCTTGAGATGTACTACCAGTTCGCCCGCTATCTCAGAAAAGCGCTCCCGAAGGAGGACGACCGCCTCCCGGTCGAGATCCTTGAGAATATCGATATGGACTCCTACCGGATACAGGAGACGAGCAGCGGGCAGGTTATGATCAACGCCGACGGGACGCTGGAGCCGGCCGGGAGTGGGTCGCTCCACCCAAACCCCGAAGAAAGAGCACCCCTCTCGGAGATAATCCACTACATAAACGAGAACTTCGGCACCGATTTCACCGATGAGGACAGGCTCTCCTACTTCGCTGACGATATGGAGAAACGCCTGATCGGAAACTCTGTTCTCCGGCAGACCTTCAACCCCGAGATCAACTCTGAGGAGAATATAAGAATTGCATTCGGCAACTTCTTCGAGGATACCCTTGTGGAGATGCTCTCCACGAACCGGGAGATATTCAAGAAAATCAACGATGACGAGGCGTTCGCCGCGATCTTCAAGGACTATATGTTCCGGCGGATCTACTCTCAGGTCGTGGCCGGCGCCGGGTGATTCTTCCGGTGGGTGGAGGTGGGAATCTCTGGGCAGAGGTCTCAGGGACAGGGATACTGCCGGCGCCTCGGGGTAGGGGATGATCGGGAGATGATCCTGGATGGCCGGCACAAACCTTCTTCTGCCCTCGCTCATAAGAGGGCGATAGGAGAGCCAGGCGTGGAGAGGGTCTGCGCAGGGTATGAGGGTGGTCGGCGCTCACCCACGCTTATGTACCCTGAGGATGATGAGGTGGAAATGAGATTATCCGAAGAAGATGTCAGGTTGTTCTACAAACTCAATCCGCCCCTGCTGCTTTATGTCAACCAGCAGAGGAGTATATTTGAGGGCGTAACCACGGTCGATGAGTTTATGCGATTGCCGCTTGAAGAGAAAACTCTGGTCAGGAACGCCCTGTACGATCATCCGGAGCTGATCGATTCTTTTGTGGAAGAAAACCCTCAGAATTTCTCTGATGATGAGCTGAAGATAGTCCGGAGCTGGAACGACTTCGTTCGAGGCCGGTCTCTCCTGTTTCGCTATCTCAAGAAGTATACAATCTTCCTCTCTATGGATTCGCCACCAAAAGCATATGGGGTGCTTGCATTACTGACCAATTTTGATGAGATTTTGGCGTCACCACCTCCTATCCTCATCGATACTGTTCTTCTGCCCTTCAAGGACCGGGTCATATATGACGGCTTTCTGTCGCCGTACAATATCGTTTTTGGCCCGGGCATCCGGCGTGAGATGAATGAGAGGTATCAGGCGGCAAAGGTAAGATTCGGCATAATCACATGCCTTCCCTGGAAGGTGGAGGAGAAGACGGATGTTGAGCTATTGAGGTCGTACCTGAGCAGCGAGGCGATGCGCGAGAGGTACCAGAGGGAGATAGAAGATCTGATCGAAGGAGATCCAGAACTTCTGGCGGTCTATCACCAGGAGATGTGCAAGGTGCATGCACGGTCGCTTGGGCGGAGGCTATCAAAGATAGGGGTCGGGGGTGCGTGGTTTGCGATACTTGAGGGCGAGACTGTCGCGAGCGGGCGCACGAAGGAGGAGGTCGAGGAGATCCTGGATGAGATCATACCTGCGGAGAAGAGGGATTTTGTGTATGTCTCTCGCATAAAGGGGGGCAAAGCTGGATAGATCGGTTCTGCTCAGGGAGGTGGGGGATCCGTGCGCCCCCTCAGCCTCTAGGGTGGGCCGGCACCGGCCGGGTGCAGGGGCACGGTGGCCGGTCGTCCTCAAGTAGTGGCCAGACAACCCGGCGAACTTCAGCAAGGAACGCATCCCACCCCTGCTGCTGGTTGAGGTCGTAGGTAACGTTTCAAATTTTCTGTAATTTGTCTGAGCCCTGTCCCTGTACCTGATTATTCCTCTTCGCACTCCATAGTCAAATATCTTATGCCGCTGATCCA
>JGI24710J26742_10001250_pt1 | contig 23539 bp, 16 predicted proteins | sample BioPla2DNA2_FD_26742 | JGI IMG/M metagenome (IMG submission 26742) | reverse complement strand
AGTTACTGTGTTGCAGGTCGTAAAACACAAAATGAAAAAACACTTCATGCAGACCTACTAATATCAGGTATTACCCAACTTATAACCGTTGTACTGGCTGACAAGATAAATAAGCACCAGTACATCAGAAGTCTAAAACCACTAATTGCTTAGACAATACTTATTAAAGTCACTACATTTCCAAGGTACTAGTAATGGTATCTCTTGTTTTAGTACTCCTGTTTTTCTATTGTCGTAAATTGCAATCATAAATGAACTCTGGAATTCGAAAACTTACTAATTCTTAACGATTGGGTAACTCTACCATCTATTTAGGTGAGAGTTTCGCAATTACCTAAGTTGAATGATAGATATAATATGAGATAATACAATACTTATAATTCCTATACTAAGGATTTTTAATCTTTTTAACTTTTTTAATTCGCTTCTAATAATTTGCAACATATCTCACCTTCTATATTTTCTGTTTTATATATATCAACATACTGGAAAATACTGAAACTATAGCTGTTCCTGCCAGTACAATTACTCCAGTTTTTGTAGGATAATATAGCATGTCAGGCCTTCTTGAAAAATAGGTGCGTAATTCACAATTTGTAATGGATAAGTAATTCTTAATGCAATCAAAAATGGCAAATGTAGATTAAGTAATTGCCACATTGTCACCTGCCATAATAATAAAAAATTAATAATAATAAAACTATTAACGAATATCATGGATAACAAATATCTTTTTCTAAAAATCACTATTACTAATAATACTGGCAAAGATGCACTTATAGAGGCGATTGCTGTTACAATTAAAGCGATAAATGTTTTACCAACATAGCAAGAATCATTTAAAAATATTCCCCCTATTAACGTATACAGCCATGTAACAATATTAAATATAATTATTAAAATAAAGGCCGTCACTAACTTTATTATATATATCTTCCCCTTATCAATTGTGGTTACCAGAATATTTTTTATTGTATCATTTTGCTCTTCAATCTGAAAAAGTAATAGTAAAATCAATGAAAATAGACAAGGTGCTATCAGGAAGTTTCCAAATAAAATATTGAAGCCCACTAAACTTCTATATGGCAGTTGGTCCCTTATACATATAGAGGTCCATACTATAGGCATAACTAGACCAAGAATACAAATTATCTTTATGATTCTTTATCTCTTAAGCTTTTTTAACTCATCAAGATATAATCTAAGCAATTCCGGTTCCCCCTGTCACTCTAATAAAATAGTCTTCCAGGCTTTCTTCATCAACATAAATTCTTTCCACTTCAATATTATCCATAACCAGTGTTTTATTAAGCTCAGGTATCGATAGCCGTTCCTCATAAATTATGTAAACCTGTACTACTTTACAGATGTTGCTATACAATCCTTATATTTAATCATGCATCATTCCATCCCATTAAACAAAATAATAATAAATCGCCACCCCATAAACCAGTAAAAATCCCGGTATCCCAAGACTTCCAATTGTCAATGCAGTCAGTCCGTTAGTACCGACCCCTAAGGACAATCCCAGTCCATCTAAGAGCATATTCACTATGTATATTCCTACTAAACCTGCAAATGCACGAAGGCCGAAGTTTACCAGCAAATCCATTCTCTTTTTTATTAATCCAATTACCAAAAGGACTAAACATATTATAATAATTATTATAAATATTTTACTCTCCATATTGTCCTCCAAAATTTTAGGTATATTTTTCTAACTACTGTAGTATATTCTAGTAAATCTTGGACTATACTATAAACAATAATAAATCTATTATTAGCTTATAGTATTATAAGTGGAATGGAGTAAATATGAAGTTATTTTCAAAAAAGAAAAATCCAGAAGCCGAACTTTTACTCAATGAAATTAAACGAACAAAGATTGCTTTAGAAGCGGCATATTCTAATTTTGAAAATGTTGTTGATCCGGACTTAATTGATTGTTACATCTACGAAGTAAATGCTGCTCAAAAAAGATATAAATTCCTGTTAAAACAAGCTAAAGAATTAGATGTCCTCCTATAAAGTGCCAAGATTATGAATGTGCTTTATGTTCATGATAAAATAAATTCTTTCTATAAAATAGTCAATACAAAGGGCGAATAACCTCTTGTTAATTGAGATTTTTCGCCTTTAAATGCAAATACTTGTTAATAATTATATGCTTAGAGACTGTATAGTCTGCATTCAAAAGGCCTTAATACCTTTTCATTACTGTTTATATCTGCATAATTACTTATAAGTATATCCGCTTTCGTGATGTCTAAATCTACTTCCAACTGACTATTTTCTTCTGATATGTTGCAAACAATCAGATAAGTTTTATCTTCATACGTTCTTGTGTAAGCATATACATTTTCGCTTTCTTCCATTAATAGCTCATAATCGCCATATATGAGTCCAACTGTCTCTTTTTTTATTTTAATTATCTTTTTATAAAAATTTAGTATAGAATCCTCATCTTTTATTTGTGCTTTCGCGTTCAGCCAATGGTAATTTTGATTCACCTTTATCCAGGGTGTACCAGTAGTAAATCCTCCGTGGGGAGAATCATCCCACTGCATTGGAGTACGAGAATTATCTCTGGTACTTTTTTTTAATACTTCTAAAGACTCTTCCGGTGACATACCTTTATTTATGCGTTCCTGATAACCAAATAAGGTTGGAGCATCTCTAAAATCTAAATGAGAATTGTAATCCGCATTTAGCATTCCTAATTCCTGCCCTTGGTAAATAAAAGGAACTCCTTTTTGCATATAATACATTAAGGCAAGGCATTTTGCACTTTCCTTCCAATATTTATCAGGAGAACCAAAGCGACTTACACTTCTTACTAAATCATGATTTTCCATTACCAAAGCCACATTTCCATCTGCCGATACTGCCTTTTGCCATCTTGTCAAAGCAGACTTTAACTTCTTAATGGATATTTTTCCTTCCTCTGATTCTACATTCCATAAATTTAAATGATCGAATTGAAATAATGAATGAAATATTCCCTTTTCTTGTGATACCCATTCATCTATTTCTTCAATACGGGCTCCATTGGCTTCTGCCACTGTAAAAATATCATACTTTGAAAAGGTATTCTCTTTTAATTCTCTTAATAAATCCATTATGCCAGGTTGATTCATATGCTTATCAAAAGAAGAGACATAACGCTCATTCTTAGGATTTGGCATATCATTAAAATCCGGTTTTTTAATATGACTGATGGCATCCACTCTAAACCCATCAATTCCCTTATCAAGCCACCAGCAAATCATATCAAAAATTGCTCTTTTTACCTGTGTATTTTCCCAGTTTATATCTGGCATGGTCTTACCAAATACGTGTAAAAAATATTGTCCGGTTTTTTCATCATATTCCCAAGCAGAACCTCCGAAAATACTTTCCCAGTTATTTGGCTCTTTATTATCTTTTCCGTCTTTCCATATATACCAGTCCCTCTTCGAGTTATGGATAGAACTTCTAGATTCAATAAACCAGGGGTGACTAGAAGAGGTATGATTTATTACCAAATCCATTATAACTCGTATTCCCCGCTCATGGGCTTTATGCAGTAATTCCTCAAAATCCTCCATCGTACCATATTCTCTCTGGATGTTTTGATAATCACTAATATCATAACCGTTATCATCATTAGGAGAGGTATAAATTGGACATATCCATATTAAATCAATGCCCAATTCTGAAAGATATGGTAACTTGCTAATAATTCCTTGTAAATCTCCCACACCATCCCCATTGCTATCTTTAAAACTTCTTGGATATATTTGATATGCTGCTGCACTTTCCCACCATGGACGTAATGTTCTGGTTCTTTTCATATTGTTCTTCATCCTTCCAATTCCTATGAATTTAAATTTAACACAAATCGAGTACCCTTAATATGAAATTAGTGCCCAGGACTACCTAGGCACAAATTGAAGTTTAACATTGTTTTTATAACTATGCTATATACATAATCCCTTCATAAGGTCTTAATCTGCCTGGCAAACTAAAATCGTAATTAGATATTAAAATCTCTTTCCTATCTTCGTATTCCTTAGGCAGTTTATATTCCACTTCGTCAGCATAGAAGTTACATAACACTATTATTTTAGAATCCTTTAATGATCTAACATATGCGAATATATTTTTATCCTCAGGAAGTAACATCTCAAAGTCCCCATATACAATTACTTCATTATTCTTTCTTATTTCTATTAATTTTTTATAATAATTATATACGGAGTCCGGATTGCTTACCTGTTCTTTTGCATTTATTTCATTAAAATTTGGATTTACCTCTATCCAAGGAGTGCCGGTTGTAAATCCCCCATTTTTCTCATCACTCCATTGCATGGGAGTTCTGGCATTATCTCTGCCCTTGGCATATATGGATTCCATAATTTCTTCATGGGTATATCCCTTTTTTAATCGTTCTTTATACATATTAAGTGTTTCAATATCTTTATATTGATGGATGTCCTTAAACTTAATATTGGTCATGCCTAATTCCTCACCTTGATAGATATAAGGTGTTCCCTTAAGCCCATGCAAAAGTGTTGCCAGCATTTTAGCACTTTCTATCCGGTATTCCCTATCATTTCCCCATCGTGATACAATTCTTGGTAAATCATGGTTGTTCCAAAATAAGCTGTTCCATCCGTCCTCATTAAAGCAGGTTTGCCATTTATGAAAAACCTGTTTTAGAGAAATTAAGTCTAGTGGCTGTAAATCCCATTTCTCTTTTCCTGGAATCTGATCCAGCCCAATATGCTCAAATTGAAATACCATGCTTAATTCACTGCCATCCGGATTTGAATACATTTTAGCTATCTCAGGAGTTGCACCCCAGCATTCACCTACCGTTAATAAATCCTTATCACCAAAGGTATTCTTATTCATTTCTCGAATGTATTCATGAAGCATGGGACCATTACTGGTAATCTTTTTATCTGGAATTTTACCAATAAGTTCAATGACATCCATTCGAAAACCCCCGATACCTTTATCAATCCAAAAATTCATGCATTTCCAGATTTCTTCTCTCACTTTAGGGTTTTCCCAATTTAAGTCCGGCTGCTTTTTACTAAATAAATGCAAATAATATTGTCCCGTTGTTTCATCCCATTCCCATGCACTACCGGAAAAAGTAGAGCCTAAATCATTAGGTTCATGACCATCCACCGGATCTCTCCATATATAATAGTCTCTGTATGGATTATCTTTGGATTTCCTTGACTCAATAAACCATTTGTGTTCATCTGAAGTATGATTGGCAACCAAGTCCATAAGAATCTTTATACCTCTTTTATTTGCTTCCTTTAAAAGAAGCTCCATATCTTCTAAAGTACCAAACTCATCCATAATATCCTCATAATCGCTGATATCATAGCCATTATCATCATTTGGGGACTTAAAAACGGGACTTAGCCAGATTACATCAATTCCCAGATTTTTCAGGTAATCCAATTTTTCAATAATGCCTTTCAGATCACCTATTCCATCCCCGTTGCTGTCATTAAAACTTCTTGGATATATCTGATATACAACCGAACTATGCCACCATTTTTTTACCATTTATACACCTCTAGCCTTTCTTTTCTGTGTTTTGTCATACTACTTATACGAATTTTACCTAATCCCAATGGGATATAGACTCAATGGGAGCTATGCCCAACGGGCTCAATACACAATGGATTTTAGACTCCATACCATACTTTTTGCCTAACCTTGGCAGCTCAAAAGCCTTGTTAAGGATAACACAAGCTAAACTTCCAGCTTCTCAAGTTTAGCAAAAACTCTTAATAACTCACTGACACTCCAGGCCTGTGCAAAGCATCCCTGAGAAATCGTGGGGTTTTCTCCGTCATAAATTTCCGCAATCTGTCCGATACAACCTTCCCTCATACAAGGTTCTAAAGCTTCCAGCTGTTCTTTTACCCTTTTTACAGCTTCCGGTCTTTCATCATTTACTTTAAGATAGGCCAAATAATAAGCACCTAAAGGAAATGCCCATACTGTTCCCTGGTGATAAGCCATATCACGGTTAAAGAGTGAGCCTCCGTAAATGGCCTTAAAAGCCTTGTCATTCTTACTTAAGCTGCGAAGTCCATATGGTGTATATAAGGTTTCATATACCTTACTAACAACCAATCTCTCCTTTTCTTTATCCAATAGGGAAAAAGGCTGGGATACTGCCCATATTTGATTACAACGAATTTGATTATCCGCATCTTCTCCCGATACTAAATCCTTTAAGCAATTCTCTGATTCATTCCAGAATTTTTCGGAAAAGCTAACTCTTACTAACTCAGCAAGTTCTTCATACTGACTGTCTTCTTTGTCTAATAGTCTGGCAAACAGTCCCATGATTTTTAAGTCATTATACCAATAGGCATTGATTTCAACAGGTTTTCCATGTCTTGGGGTTGGTAAAATATCTTCAAACCGTACATCCATCCAGGTTACCTGTTCCAATCCGCTTCCCGCCATAATTAGACCGTCTGTATCCATTTTAATATGATAGTCCGTGCCTTGCTTATACCATTTTATAATATCCTCCATAATGGCGTATGCTTCCTCTACAAAGGCCAGATCATTACTTTCCAAATAATACTCATATACAGCACCAATAAAAAGCAGTGAGGCATCTACTGTGTTATACAAAGGGTCATTGCCGCCTTCCGGAAACATATTTGGCATTAAGCCTTTTTTACAATACTGCATAAAAGTACGGAATATACTTTTCGCTTCCTCATACCGTTTTGTAGAAATACAGCAGCCTACCATGGATATCATAGTATCTCTTCCCCAATCAGCAAAGAATGGGTATCCTGCCATAAGGGTCTTTCCTTTGGTGGAGTCTCTGTTAACCAAAAATTGATCTGCGCTTTTAACTAATTGCTTACCTATTTCATTTTTTATTCCTGACTGCTTTACAAGACCTGTCAGTCTATTACTTTCATTCTCTATCATCTGCTCTATGGTAGCAGCAATAGAATCTGTACTATATATAATATCTAATACCTTTTCCTCATAAGCAGTTACGGTTACGGAAATATTATGATTGGATGCAGTCACACCGATTGCTTCCCGTCCGTCTCTTGCATCGTAGCCATAATATAAATCTTTTGTATATTGTGTATTAGAAGTGGTAACTTTGCCATTGGTAAGATAATTTAACTTAATTCCATTACTGATTACTGCATTATCTTTATGTTCAAATATTTGATTTGTACTTAAAGTATCACCTTTTGGAATAAATTGAAGCTGCGGTGTGATTGTTAATTTAACTTCCCGGTTCATGTCATTATGAATCACATAACGTATACCAATTGTATTTTCACCATAAGCCATTAAGACAGTTTTCTTAATTTCAATTCCCTCTACCTGATATACCCAAACGGGATAATATTCAAACATAAATTGATTTAAATATCTATATCCCAGTTGGTTTTTAGCATGATTTACATATTCCTGACTGGATAAACTAAACTTTTCTTTATCCAATTCAATTACTTCATCCATTCTTGTAATTAAATGATACCTATGATTGGGGGCTACCGTACAAGCCATCAACAGTGCATGGTCATTGCGGCTGTTAGAACCAATCATTGTCAAAGAGGAATAACCTCCTAATCCATTTGTTATCAGATAACAATTTTCCTGGCCTCTGTCTAATGTCTTCCAATCATTTTTTCCATATATAAACTTCATTTCTTATACCCATTGCCTATCGCATCTGCTACAGATTTGATACTGCCACTTAAATTGTGGTTGAAAGAATCATTTCGTGGCATTCATCCTATTATTTATTTTCTTTCAACCTTTCAATGATGGGGCATGCTTTCCCTTTTTACTCCTGTTTCCGCCAACAACACAGAGTTTCCCCTTGTACTTTCATTTATTTCAATATAACAATTGAATACTTAGGCATTGATACCACGCCCTCTGACATTGTAACTGCATTTCCATCCACTGATAAGTATCCCCTGATATTTAAATCTATAAGACCCGCTTCTTTTAATGAAATGTTGGCCGGTTCTGTATTAATATTATAAAGGATTACAATTTCACTGCCCTTATACACCTTTTTAACTGCACTGATATCTTTTGTGCATAATTCTTCAATTACACTCATATCTCCTCTTGCAATCTCCGGATTCTCATTACGTATTCTCACAGCCCTTTTATAATAGTTATAAAGGGATAGAGGATCTTTCATTTGCTCATCTACAGGAGGAAACTTCTGTTCTACAGTGTCTGCATTATCCGGGGGAGTAGTAATTCCCTGGGTATCTGTAACGGACCACTGCATAGGCAGACGTTTATTTTCATCTTTGGTTCCCATGCTATTCATACCAATCTCTTCTCCATAATAGACATATGGGCTGCCATTCATAGTCAATAACATACCTGCTGACATTTTCATTTGATCTTCATCATTGACACATTGAGCAGATATTCTTGTGGTATCATGGTTACTAATAAAAGGAGCATCAATATACGCAGGATTACCCCTGCTATATTTCTCATATAAACTAAGCAAAGTTTTAGCAAAACTTTTACCGGAAGAAGCACCTAATTTTCTGGCGGCGCTTGTAATTAATCCATTATGCTGGGAAAGGGGGAAGTTAAATAAACTTGGGATTCCGCTTTCATAATAAGCTGCTATAGCCGCCTCTTCCTCCCAGACTTCCGCAACAATATAGGCATCCTCTTTCACACTTTTTACATAGTCTGTAAACCACTTAAGAACTTCAATATTTCTTTCTTTTTCACCGGAATAATATTCTTTTGCCGCATCCAGACGGAATCCATCCACACCAAGGTCAATCCAGAATTTAGCCATATTCTCAATTTCTTTTCTGACATTTTCATTTTCCAATGCCAAATCCGGCATCTGATCCCAAAAAACACCCTCATAGTACCAATCAGAGGTTCCTGCCTTATAATATGTCTTACTGCCATTGTAATCTTTCGTAAAATGATAGTATCCCACATAAGGGCATGTTTCTAAATCCGGTTCCTCTCCCTCTTTTAAACTTTCCAGATAAGAAACAGCTTCTATAAACCAGGGATGTTTTGAGGAGGTATGATTGAAAACAAAGTCAATAATTAAATGAATACCTCGTTTATGGCATTCTGAAACCAACTTTTTAAAATCCTCTAATGTTCCATACTGAGGATCAATATTGTAATAGTCCGTTACATCATATTTGTGATAGGTGGTGGAGGGCATAACAGGCATTAGCCAAATCCCGTTAAAGCCCAGATCTGAATCTGTTGCATCATTACCATCATTAATATAGTCTAATTTGGATATAACACCGTTAATGTCTCCAATGCCGTCACCGTTGCTGTCATAAAAAGAGTAAACGAATATTTCATAAAAATTGCGATAGTTATCATCGATTATATTTAAATCCTGTACGTAATCATAAGGAACAACCTCTGCCTTAGTATCGTCCTGTGACATTTCCACTTCCGGTGTGATTTCATCCTTCTTTTCCTTTTGGCTTTCCTCCTGACTTAAGTCAGGGGAATTATTTATGTCAGTTTTTTTACACCCACTTGCTGCCAAAAGTACAATCATAAGACAGCTTATTAATAAAGTTCTCTTCCTCATACCAATCCTCCAGCTTTAATGACTTCCTTTTATAAAAAGAAGTACTGAAATGAGAGCTTTACAGTACTTCTTTCTACTTATTTTATTTTCTTCTTTCTCATCAATAGGAATGCTGCCGCTATCACCGCTGCTACAGTCAGTCCGATTGTTGCAAACACAATCACTTTATTGTTCTGTCCATCTTTAGACCTAGAAGTATTTGCTTCCTGTGTCTGCCCATTATCAGCGTTATCCGCAGGAGTGTCTGCTTTCTTATCCTCCTGTACCAATACCATTGTGGTTATAGGCTCTACCGTAATAGTTCCTCCCTTTACGGTCTCAAGAATTTCTATTCCGGCCTGCTGGCCTTTTACATAAACATTCCAATCTCCCTCTGGTATTGTAATGGCGGAAGTTTCTTTATTGGCATTATAGATAACACATAATGACTTTGCTGTTTCGCCATTCGGGGAATTATCTATAGTATAACCAACTACATTAGGCTCCAGGCCTTCTAAAAATTTGAGATTCTCCTGAATATCTGCTGTTTTTGTCATTCGAAGAGCACTATGGGCTTTTCTAAATGCAATGAGGCCCTTATAGTAGTTAAATACTTCTTTATTCTTAGTTAATGTATCCCACTTTAAACTATTTACAGAATCCGGTGAGTTGTAACTGTTATCAACAAAGGAAGTACCATCATCGGAAGGTTTACTTCTTAAGAATTCTTCACCTGCCTGGAAGAAAGGAATACCTTGGGATGTCAGTACAATAGCACCGGATAAAAGATTCATTTTAATCCGGTCTTCCTCTGAATCAGTTTCATTGGATATGGCTAGTTTATCCCAAAGAGTATTATTATCATGAGCAGATGCATAATTAATTGTCTGGGTTGGTTCTTTCGCCCACCAGGTATCAGAATAGTTAACTAAATCATAATCAATCTGGCTGTTTTCAGTAGAAGCCACTACACCAAATTTAATTGTCTCTTCCATTCCTGTTTTACCATTCACAAAGCCCTGGTCCATATCTTCAAAAACACTACCTTTAATACCATCCCTGATATCATCACTAAAGGCTCCTATATAAGCATCAAGAGAAGATACGTTGGCTTTTAATGCCTTCTCTTCATCAGGTAAAGGTGAACCACCTGCGGTCCAGCCTTCTCCGTATATCACTATAGTAGGATCCACCTCATTCAAGGCTTTTCTAACTTCGTTCATAGTTTGAATATCATGAATACCCATTAAATCAAAGCGAAAACCATCAACATGATATTCCTTTGCCCAATATACTACGGAGTCAACAATGTATTTACGCACCATGGCACGTTCGGAAGCAGTTTCATTGCCACAAGCAGAAGCATTTGAAAAGGTACCGTCTTCATTCATTCTATAGTAATAATTCGGAACCACTTTATTTAAGTTAGAATCGACACTTGATGAAGTATGATTATAAACCACATCCATAATTACACGTATTCCGTTTTTATGTAAGGATTGAACCATCTGTTTATATTCATTAATTCTTACTTCACCATGCTCCGGATCTGTGGAATAGGAACCCTCTGGTACATTATAGTTCTCCGGGTCATATCCCCAGTTAAATTGATTATCTTCCGGTTTTGATTCATCCACACTGGCATAATCAAAAGAAGGAAGCAAGTGTACATGAGTAATACCTAAGTCAACCAGATAATCCATACCTGTTTTTTCGCCAGTGGAGGACTTAGTACCAGTTTCCGTAAATGCTATATATTTTCCCTTGTTCTGCATCCCTGAACTTTTATCGATGGAAAAATCTCTTATATGCAATTCGTAAATAATAGAATCCGTGGGACTAACCAATGCTGGTTTCTCATCCTGTAAGAATCCATCTGGATCGGTAGAATCTAAATCAATAACCATTCCCCGCTTTCCATTTACGCCTGCTGCTCTGGCATAAGGGTCTACTGCCTCTTTCGTCACACCATCTACAGTAACGGAATAGGTATAGTAAACGCCGTCTAAATCTCCTGGTTTCTCAGTAACCCAAGTCCCCTTTACATCTTTGGTCATTGCTATATTTTCAATATTATTATCTCCTGATCCCTCAGAATATAAATTAAGTACTACATCTGAGGCGGTTGGAGCCCAAAGACGAAATGCCGTCTTGTCTTTAGACCAGATTGCTCCAAGGTCATTTCCTTCATAAGTGAAGGCTTCTTCAAATTCAGCAGTTGAGAATACCTTAGTATTAGAGATAGACATTTCACCATACCCCTCAAATGCCAATGTGTAGTTTTTTAACAAATCCAGCTCAGTGGACATGGTAACCCTTGCCCCTAATGCTTCTTTTCCTTTTTCCGATGAAATCTTATCAATGGCATAGGTCTTGCCATCAGCATCTTTTACTGTTATTTTTGATTTAATATCCGCTGCCGTACTGTCAAAGGCAGTGGATACTTTAAAGTCAATTGTAGTAGAATTTTCAATTGCTGCTTCCTTAATTTTGGGTGCCAAACTCATATCCTCCTGGGTATAGCCAAACTCTATCTCGTCCTGAACAACATAAATGTCAATTATGCCATTCTTTGCTTTTTTAATATCTATAAATCTGTCACTCTCCACATCTTTCATATCCCAATCATTGGTACTGGTAGAATGACGTACAATAAATCCAACCTGAGTGATGTCATCTTCAACAGCCAGTGTATAGGTTGCTACCTTGCCAAATTTATCTTCTCCGGTAAATTCATAGGCGGCACCTTCTTTGCCATCAAGCCAGGACCAGATATTCCAGCCCTCATAATCTTCGCCGGATCGATGATAATGGACATTAATTGTCAACTCCTGCGCCGCCTTTACAAGGTAAGCCGGCTGGTAAGAACCCAGAATTGTAAAAACTATAAGGATAATTGCTGTGAATAGTGCCTTAATTCTTTTATGCATTTAAAATCCCCCTCTACTGTGCTAGTGGCCATAAGAAGATTTAACCCTTTACCGCACCTGATACACCTTCTACGTAGAATCTTTGTATAATTAAGAAAAGAATTGCAATTGGAATGGATATTAATACACAGCCTGCAAAGAACTGGGTATAATAATATTCAACAAACTCTTTCTCTAACATGGTCCATAAACCAATGGCAATGGTATAGTATTTTCTATCCTGACCAAGAATAACTTTTGCAAAAATGTAATCTACCCAAGGTGCCATAAAAGAATTCAAAATAGTAATAACAATAATTGGCTTTGATAAAGGTATTGTGATTTTACGAAATACATCCCATTTCGTTGCTCCATCAATAAATGCAGCTTCGTCAATGGTTTTGGGTATGGTATCAAAAAAACCTTTTGCCACAAGAAAACCCAGCCCTGAACCACCCGAATACACCATGACCAGTGCTACTAATTTTAAAGGTCCCGCTTCTAGCATACCAAAGCCTTTCAAAATAAAGTAAATGGCATACATGGACATAAATCCAGGGAACATTCCTAAAATCATGGCAATGTTTAAGAATTTTTTACGCATTTTAAACCTTAATCTTGACATAACATAGGCTACACATAATACAAAAAACGCAGAGAGAATGCAGGTAAATATAGCCACGATTAAAGTATTTATAAACCATCTGCCATATGTTAAACTGCTTGCTTGGTCAAAAAGCTTTTTGTAATTATCTAACGTATAAGCTCTTGGGAAAATATAGCTTTTATATTGTCCGGCTTCTTCACGAAATGAAGTTAATATTACAAAGAAGATAGGTAAAACCCATATAAATCCAAGAACGGCTAAAAACACATGAACAATAGTATTTGTAATAAATTGTCTTTTTTTCATAGAAGTTTTTCGTCTCTTCATTATTGGAATGCCTCCTCATCTTTATAAGAACCTGTATGACGAAAGGTTAGTAACGTCAATGTTGCCATTATTATAAATACTAGTATACTGATAACGGCACCAAGGTTGTAATCTTTATTTGTAATTGTCAGTTTATATAACCAGGTAACTAACAAATCTGTTTTTCCTGCATAATAGTAATCAATTGCTTCAGGACCGCCTCCTGATAGTAAGAAGATAACATTAAAATTATTTATATTACCTGCAAAAGCAGTAATTAAAGTTGGTGTAGTAACAAATAACATATAAGGTAACGTAATTTTAAAATAAGTAACAAAAGCATTCGCTCCATCTACTTTTGCTGCCTCATATAATTCTTTTGGTATGTTTTGCAAAATACCTGTGGTTGTTAACATGGTAAAAGGTACGCCAATCCAAATATTAATACAGATAATTGTTATTTTAGCTAACGTAGGATCTGTAAAAAACGGAATGGACTGCGTAGCACCGATTACTCCTATATTTCGTAGAATTACATTAACAGGGCCATTGGCATTAAAAATTGTTCTCATGGTAAGTAAGGATACAAATTGTGGAACTGCAATGGATAGCACAAAGATAAATCTCCAAAAAGCTTTAAATCTAGTACCTTTGCGATTTATCAGCATAGCTAACAACATTCCTAAAATATAACAGGTAAATGTAGCAAAGATTGCCCATATAAAGGTCCAGCTAAGTACCGGCCAAAAAGTACTGGATAATTTACTACCTTTTGCAAACATGGCTATAAAATTATCAAGTCCTACCCAGTCAAATAAATTACCTGGTGGCTGATGATTTCTATCATAGCTTGTAAATGCAATTAAAGCCATAAAAACCAAGGGAACTATAGTAAAGCACAATATTCCTAAAACCGGAACAAATAATAAGGTCTTGTGAAGATTTTGCTCTAATAAGGAACTTAAATCATCTTTAAAAGTTGGAATAGGTTTTCCAAGCTCTGCCCTTTTCTGATTAGCATACGCACTCCTTACAGAGGTCCTTAAAAATAAAATAAAGCCAAGAATTAGAAATATGGCGACAACACCATATAGCAAGCACAACATGGAATTATCCCCTGTTACATACTCATAAATCTGCTTTGTTTCATTAAAAACCTCCTCTTGTACTTTGGTTCCCAATGTTATAAAGTTTTTAATTGAATCTAAACCAAAACTTATCATGTAATAAATATAAGCAACTTCAACAGACACCATAATTAAACCACGAATAATCTGTTTATGAAGAAAATTACCTAATCCAAATATTACTGCAGACAGTTTAGTAATTCCATTTCCTTGCATAAAAGCAGTTCTAAAATCTACATCACGTAAAGAAGTATTTATATTAGAACGCTTTCTCTTCTTGCCAGCCATAATCCAACTCCCTTTCTTATGATAGAAGGGAGCTGCAAGTCATTTGCAGCCTCCCCATCATATACTATTTTATTCTACCTTTAATGTAGAAACAAAAGTATCTAATTTTTGCTGTACATTATTTTTATTTAATTCACCACTTCTAATTTCAGTAGCAATACCACCTGCATTTGCCCAGTATCTTGAACTAAATTCTGCTGATGTAGGTTGCATTACAGATGCTACATTTGCTTCTTCTACAATAACTTTTGCTATTTCATCTGCTTGAACTTCTTCTGATCCACTGACTTTTAGATTTGTTGGAACCTGACCAGTTTCTTTAAAACGTTGCATTTGCATTTCTTCACTTCCAAGGTAGGTAGCAAAAGCTACTGCTACAGCAGGGTTTGCTGCATGAGAATTTACACCGATTGCTTTAGAGCCATAAAAACTTTTTAGTTGATAGTCATTTCCATCTGGGTTAAAGGTAGGAATTACTGCTACTCCTAAGTCATCCCCTAATGCTTCTTTGTATAAATTATAGTTCCAGGAACCATCAAACCACGCACCGATTCTATGATCTGCTGCTAATTCAGAAAGAGAAATTTCACCATCAAAGGCTGTTTTTGGATTATTAATTAAGTCAATTAAATAATTTGTTACAGCAACACCTGTTTCATTGTTCCAGTTAGCACCAGCTGCAAAATCTGTCTGACTTTCCCCATAGATTGTTAAACCAGCACCATAATACCAAGCACCTAATTTCCAGCCCCCTGCTGATTCAAAATAGAAATTGTATACATTGTCAGGAGTTTCTTTTGCCATAATACTTTCAATGGATTTAATATCATTTTCGTCTAAAAGCGTTTTATCATAGTACATAAAGAATGTATTGTGTGTAAAAGGAATTCCATAGATAGCGTCATCTATTTTTACTGTATTAACAACAGATTCTGCCATAGTTGACTTAACCATTTCTTCCGCAGCACCACCAAGTCTTGCAATTGCACCTGCATTTACAAGTTCATTCAATTGATCGTTGGCAAAGAAAAATACATCGCCTGCTGCTCCAACATCCTTTAAAATTTCATCTTTTGCGGTATCTTCGCCCTGTGTTTCAACGGTAAAAGTAATGTTCCATTCTGGATGTAATTCTTGGAAGGACTTTGTCATAGAATCCATTGTTCCGTCCTTAATCTGATTTTCAGGTGCCCAAATCTTTAATGTAACATCCTCTGCTTTTGTTGAATCAGGAGCCTGTGTTACTTCCTGTGTTCCTTCTGTTTTGTTGTTATCTGTTGTTGGGTTTTCTGCCTTTTTACCACAAGCAACTAAAGATGCTACTAATGTGGTAACCATAATTAGACCAATAAGTTTCTTTTTCATGATTTTTACCTCTCCTTAAATTTTTTTAATAACTAAATATGACTATAGGCAACCGCCTTTATCATAAAATGCCTTAACAATATGTTTTTACAAAACATGTTTTACATACAACATACTTTATTTAAACACGTTGTAATAAACATATGTTTTACATTTTACTTCAAAATAATTAATACTTATACATTCCATATATCCTGGTTGTACTCTAAAATAGTTCTGTCAGAAGAAAAGAATCCCGCTTTTGCAATATTTATCAACATCATTTTTGACCACTTTTCCCTATCCTCATAATCAGCAATTATTTCTTCTTTTTTCTGAATGTACTCTTTAATATCTAATAGTGTCATAAACCAGTCCTTATTAATTAACTCCTTATGCAGACGTTCTAAATTCTCTTTTTTACCAATTTTGAGTAAAGAATCACTTACAATAAAATCAACCATTTCACGAATTTCTTCATCCTTATTATAGTAGTCCTTTGATATATAATCCCTGTTTTCATAATGAGCAATTACTTCTTCACTGGACTTACCAAAGATGTAAATGTTATCATTACCAACCAAATCTGCAATCTCTACATTAGCTCCATCCATGGTACCTAGTGTAATGGCACCGTTAAGCATAAATTTCATATTACCAGTACCGCTAGCTTCCTTTGAAGCCAAAGAAATTTGTTCTGATATATCACACGCTGGAATTAGTTTTTCAGCTAGTGTCACGTTATAATTTTCTACCATAACTACTTTAAGATAAGAATTTACCTCTTTATCATTATTTATCAATTCCTGAAGACATAAAATCAAATGAATAATGTCTTTGGCAATAGTATAAGCAGGAGCCGCCTTTGCTCCAAATATTAAAGTAATGGGTGTTGCAGGTATTTTTCCATTTTTAATTTCAAGATATTTATGAATGATGTATAGTGCATTCATTTGCTGTCTCTTATATTCATGCAAACGTTTAATCTGAATATCAAAGATAGAGTTTTCGTCAATTTCAATACCCTGCTTCTTAAGCAAATACTCTTTTAGTGCTAATTTATTTTTATGTTTAATATCAAGTAAAGTCTTTAAAACATTGGAATCCTCTTTATAGTCTAGTAGTTTTTCTAATTGGTCCGCATCCTTTTTAAATCCATTTCCAATTAAGTCTGTTAAAAATGTTGCCAATTCATAATTGCAATGTAGCAGCCAACGGCGAAAAGTTATTCCATTGGTTTTATTATTAAATTTTTCAGGATAAATTTTATAAAAATTGTTTAACTCGTTTTGCTTTAAAATATCCGTATGAAGTGCTGCAACACCATTTACACTAAAACCATAGTGTATATCAATATGCGCCATATGCACTCTTTCTTGCTTATCAATAATTGCTACCGTAGAATCGTCAAACTTTCTTCTTACTTTATTATCTAGCACTTCGATAATTGGAAGTAAGTGAGGCACTACTTTTTTCAAATACTCAATAGGCCATTTTTCTAAAGCTTCCGATAAAATGGTATGGTTGGTATACGCACAGGTTTTAGAAACAATATCAATGGCTTCATCCATTTCAATGCCCCGCTCCATAAGAAGGCGTATTAATTCCGGTATTACCATAGTCGGGTGAGTATCATTAATCTGAATGACTGCGTAGTCGTATAAATCATGGAGATTGCTTCCCTTAAGGATACATTCTTCTAAAATCATCTGGGCAGCATTGCTTACCATGAAATACTGCTGATAAATTCTTAATAGTTCACCTTTTTCATCACTGTCATCTGGATATAAAAATAAAGTCAGGTTTTTTTCAATATCAGCTTTGTCAAAGGAAATTCCTTCTTTTATTATAGATTCATCCACTGTTTCTATATCAAACAAATGCAACCAGTTGGTACGGTTCTCATAACCTGTAACTGCTATATCATAAAGCTTTGATTTTACGGTAAAATCCTTGAATTTTACCGTATAAGACTTATCTCTTTTTATAAGCCAACTATCCTTAGTAATCCATGGATTTTTAGTTTCCTTCTGAAGATTTTCTTCAAATACCTGTCTGAATAACCCAAAATGATAGTTTAATCCAATACCATCCCCATTAAGCCCAAGGGATGAAATAGAATCCAAAAAGCATGCTGCTAACCTTCCAAGTCCCCCATTTCCAAGAGAGGGTTCTAGTTCCACATCCTCAATTTCTGCAATGGATTTTCCGCTTTTGTTTAATTCTTCTTTAATTTCATCATATATCCCTAAATTTATCAGATTGTTGGATAATAATTTACCGATTAAAAATTCTGCTGAAATATAATAAATCTTTTTATTTGTATCTTTCCTATATTTTTTTTCAGCCATTTCTTTTGTCATTTCCAATAGGCCAAAATATATTTCTTCGTTACTGCATTCTGTAAGCGTCTTATTGTATTTTTTTTGTAATGCCGCTGCTAACATTCTTGCTCCTTCCTTATGCCCAAATTACCGTTTGCTGATAGTAATAATTTCTTTTAAATTACCAATTTCCTTTTTAAATTTTTTAAAACTGTCCAACTTCCATTCCCAGTTAGGGGAACCCAGTGTACCAGGAGTATTAATTCTAGCCTCATCCCCCATATTTATTAAATCCTGTAAGGGCAGGATTGCCATTTCTGCAATACTATCTAAAGTCAACCTTACAAAACGTTTTGAAATAATTCTATCGTCATAGCCTAATTTCTTTAGATGTTTTCTAATGCCATTCTGAGTCTTTTTATCCTGTGATAAATACCAACCTCTTATGGTTTGGTTATCATGACTTCCCGTATATATAACCATGTTTTTAGTATCTTCAAAATCATTATTATTTTCCTTTGGATCAAATGTAAATTGAACAATTTTCATTCCTTTTAACCCGTAATGGTTTTTAAGCACATGAACTTCTTCCCTTAAATCTCCTAAATCTTCTGCAACAATTTCAATGTCTGGGAACTTCTTAACAATTAAGTCAAACACTTCATAGCCAGGTGCTTCTAACCATTCACCTTCTATTGCAGTTTCGCAAGTAGCCGGTATTTTCCAATAAGTATCAAAAGCACGAAAATGATCAATACGGATAATATCAAATAGTTTACTGCTATAAGCAATCCTATCTAACCAGAACTGATAACCTTGTTTTTTTAGATAATCCCAGTTATAAATGGGATTTCCCCATCTTTGACCGGTAGCACTAAAATAATCTGGCGGAACTCCAGCAATAAATGTAGGTTTTCCATCTGCTCCAAGTAAAAAACATTTCTGATTTGCCCATACATCTAAAGAATCAATTCCTACATAGAAAGGAATGTCACCCATAATTCTAATTCCGTTTTGATTGGCGTATGTCTTTACTTTTATCCATTGTTTATAGAAGATATACTGAACAAACATTTCATAGCGTATCTCTTCTTCATAAACAGATACATCAAACGCCTTTGTTTTTATCCATTCTTTTTGTACATTATCCCATTCGTTCCAACACCTTAAATCATTGTTCTTTTTTAGTGTAAGAAATACAGCATAAAGATATACCCATTCCTGTTGTATAAAATTCTTATAATCCTCATCCTCTGTAAAATTACGAAAAGCTTCTTTTAAATAAATTCCTTTAAAATTTCTTACTTTTTCATAATCAACCGATTTACTGTTTTTTTGAAAACAGGGTACTCTTTTGGTTAATAAACCCTCTTTATATAATTCATCAAGGCTTATATAGATCTCATCCCCTGCAAATGAAGAGTATGGCTGGTAAGGAGAGTTACCAAATCCTAAGGGATTAAGAGGTAATATTTGCCATATGTGAAACCCACCTGTTTTTAATAAGTCAATAAATTCAAAACTATATGGGCCCATATCACCTATTCCATGATTTGACGGCAATGATGATAAAGGTAATAGTATTCCTGCTTCTCTCATAAATTTTTCTCCTTCAAACTAGCAATATTGTCTTATGCCCCTTAAAAATGCAAGTTTGCTTACAATCCCTCACTACAGTTTTATATCTGCTGAATAAATATACCTTTTGGTTTTAAAACAGTATCAGCATATAATAGGCTAAATAATTCATTACCTTTTTTTTGAACTACAATAGTATCATTAGAACAATTTAAAATAATTTCTACCTGTTTATGTTCTTCATCTGTTTTTATATAATGAATCACTCTCTGGTTGTTTTTATCCTCTATAAAATGAAAATGTCTGCTTTTAAACGCTTTATTTGATTTTCTTAAACCAACCAATGCCTTTATAATTTCAATTCTATCTTTATAAATTCCTTTATCTATGTCTTCCCAGGGCATACATCTACGACAATCTGGATCATAGCTTCCTTCCATTGCAAGTTCTGTTCCATAATAAATGCATGGACTTCCCGGCATAGTAAACATAACCGCCAGCTGCTGGTAAAAAATATGAATATCCCTCACCTTATCCATCAACCGATTGGTATCATGTGAGTCCAATAAATTGAATAAAACATCATTGGTCTGCTGCATATACATAGTAAAATTGTGATTAATGGCACATTCAAAATCATAATTGGTTTTCTCTGGATAAATCCAAAAATCTGCTATAGAGGTAGCTAATGGGTAATTCATAACTCCATCAAATTCATCTCCCCTTAACCAGGCAATTGCATCATGCCATATCTCTCCTAATATATAAAAATCCGGTTTTAGCTCTTTGGTTAATCTACGCAAATCCTTACAAAATCTATGGGATACTTCATTGGCTACATCAAGTCTAATACCATCTATATCAAAGTTTTTTACCCAATATTCCACAACCCCTAATAAATACTTAATAACTTCCGAATTATTGGTATTTAACTTTGGCATTTTAGAAGTAAAGGCAAAGGAATAAAAGGATCCATCTTTTGTACTATGCTCTTCTTTATCAAAAGGCCATTTATTAATCATAAACCAGTTAAAATATCTGGAGTTTGGACCCTTCTCCAAAACATCCAACCATGGAGCAAATTGATTACCACAATGATTAAATACACCATCAATCATAATACGAATGCCTTTTTCATGTGCTTTATCCACCAAGTTTTTAAATACTTTTTCATCACCAAAATGTGGATCAATCTTCATATAGTCTTTGGTATCGTATTTATGACTGGTATTTGCTTCAAATATAGGCGTTAAATATATTCCGTTTATTCCTATATCCGACAGATACTCCAGTCGGTTAATAATCCCCTGCAAATCCCCTCCATAAAACTCTTCGTTACTCACTTCATGGAATCCCCATGGCTTTACATTCTTTGGATCGTTCTTTTTATCTCCGTTGTTAAAGCGTTCCGGAAATATCTGATACCACACGGTATCATTTACCCAGTTAGGTGTTTTATTAATATCAATACTATTCATCCATGGAAATGTAAAATACACCAAATTCTTGCCTTGATGATTTATCTCTGCTTCTGTATAAAAACCATCTTCAAAATAATAATAAGATGTATTTTTAACTTCCAGTTTAAAATAGTATTTACACCTTTTATATTTAGGCTTTACTGTTGTTGTCCACCAGATATGATGTGTCAGATTCTTTTTATAAATAATCTCTTCTTCCACACCATTCCATCTCCAATTACCGCCTAAAATTCCATTTTCAAAAGGATCCCCATAATATATAAAAACTCTCTCTACATCATGACCGGTTTTTATATTAATAATAAGTTTCTCTTCATTTAGAGGATAACAATAATTATCCGAGGTTCTGTGGTAAACAGCTTCAAATTTCATAAGTAGCTCCAATCCTGTTCATCAAAAACTAATATATATAGGAAAACGGTTTCCGTAAACTGATAAAAAATTATATTGACATTATTCTTATTTTTGAATAACATCCATATAATCAATTTTACATACCTCATAAGGTATCTCCGTATACTGTCCTTTTTCTCCGTCAAGTAATTTCTTTAATTCATCAAATGCTTGTTTGGATTTTAGTTTAAAATTTTGTTTTACTGTATTCATGGCTATCTTGGTATATCCCATTAATCGAATTCCATCAAAGCCACATACTGGCCTGTAAATATCCATTTCTGTAAGAGCAAATACCGCTCCAATTGCCATTAAATCCGATGCACAAACAACTGCATTTGACTCTTTGCCATATTCAAAAGTAATTTCTCTAGCTTTATATTCATTAAAATCACCATGTTTTACAATAAGTTCAAAACCAAGCTCTTCCTGTAGTTTCTTCATAGCGCCTAACCGCCTGTTTGTAATATATCCCCCTGCTCCCCCTGCTATATATAACACTCTGTCAATATAGGAATTCTCTAACAAAGTTTTTTTAGCTACTTCATATTGGGCAGAATAATGATCAAGAGATACGGAAGAAGTCCTGTCATTTGTAATAGGAGAATCTACTAAAACACAATAAAATTTCTTTTTTTCAATTATTTTATATAAATTTTTATTCTCAATGGATAAGTTATATATAATTAAACAATTAATCCTCTGAGATTTTAAATAGGCTGTTACTTGCTTATAATTCATCTCGTCAAATTGGGAACTGAAAAAAGTAACCACTTCAATATGATATTCTTTTGCCTTTTCAAAAGCACCTGTTAAATACTGCATACTAATTTCATCAACAAATTGGCTATTATGACGGATATCAACGATTAAGCCTACTCTATTAAATTCCTTTTTAGAAAGTGATACTGCTACTGAATTAGGAACGTAGCCCAATTCCTCCACTGCCTTTTCAACTTTTAATCTGGTTTCATCACTCACTAATGCGTAGTTATTTAAAACCTTAGATACTGTTGATTTTGCTACTCCTGCTTTTTTTGCCACGTCGTTTATCGATACCATCAAAATGCCTCCTTAGGAAAACGGTTTCCTTGCATATTACTATACAACCCATTATTATATTTGTCAATACAATTCTAAAAAGTTTATATTTTAACAAATATAATTCTTTACTTTTTAGTTAATTTTTATAAATTCTAATGGAATAGCAATCCCTTTGTTTTAAATTTCATTTTTATTTACAGCCAGCAAAATCATTGCTGTAGATACCTTTCTATTTACTCAAGATAAAAATGGAACTCCGGAATGCAATAAGTGTCTGCATTTCCAGAGTTCCTGGTAACCTTATTTCTTTGTTCTACTGGCATTACTGCCTAAACACTAACTTCTATTAAGCCATAAATCCCCTATTTTGTTGATGTGGATCTATAAATGTTTCGTTTAGTACCCCTTTTCCATATGTTAATCCTGCATAAACCTGCGGTAGTGTCAAGTTTACTACCTTCCTTTTTATATAAAACCTTATAGTTCCAAGGTTTACATCACTTTTTAAACTAAAAAAGCAATGACCTCCCTTTTCGT
>JGI24710J26742_10001249_pt1 | contig 23555 bp, 22 predicted proteins | sample BioPla2DNA2_FD_26742 | JGI IMG/M metagenome (IMG submission 26742) | reverse complement strand
ATTCATATCCTCTGATTGAAATGTGCTGCAATCCTGAAAGTAATTAATTATCGATGATGGATTTAATATACCTTTATTATGGTTGATTTCAGAATATCGTATTCGACTGTCGAATGTGTACATAACCTTAACCTCTCAAATATTTAGATCCTATCAAAATCATCATGTTTTACGTAACATTTTTTTATATCATAATAAAACATGGTGATTTTCATATATTAATAACATAACATACGGACTCAACAAATACCAGTAAAGTTTATTATTTTATAGCATTTTGTGCAATATTAAGAAGGGCTGATGGTGACTAAATCACTGGTATTTATTATGCATATTTGATATAATTAGCTTGTTTGTATTAAGATGTACGCGGATATTATATAACTAAGACGGAGGTTTTATTATGGTTTATGATGTCATAATTATCGGTTCAGGTCCGGCAGGATTATCAGCAGCAATCTATGCACAAAGAGCCGAGTTAACGAACATTGTAATAGAAAAGACCGGTATAAGCGGAGGTCAAATAATCAACACCTATGAGGTTGACAATTATCCCGGCATTCCCGGTATAAGCGGTTTTGATCTTAGTGCTAAATTTAGAGAGCATTGTGACAGATTAAATACTGCCTTTATAACCGGAGAGGTAGTCGGGTTTAAGCTTGAGGATAATATAAAAGTGATTACCCTGGACGATGGAACTGTATATCGTGCCAGGACAATTGTTATTTCATCGGGCGGAAGACCCCGCCATTTGAATGTTCCCGGGGAGGATAAGTTTGCAGGGTTAGGATTGTCATATTGTGCAACCTGTGACGGAGCTTTCTTTAAAAATAAGACGGTTGCAGTCGTAGGCGGCGGAGATGTTGCGGTTGAAGATGCGATTTTCCTATCTAGGATATGCGAGAAGGTGTATGTTATTCACAGAAGAGATGAATTTAGAGCAATAAAGAGCAGTGTAAATAAGCTACTTGCTAACAGTAATGTCGAAGTGTTGTGGGATAGCGTTGTAGAAAGCATTAACGGAACACAAACAGTGGAATCACTTAATATAAAAAACGTAAAAACCGGTGATGTTTCCATCCTGGAAGTGGCAGGAATATTTATTGCCATAGGATATATTCCGAATTCACATTTATTCAAAGATATAGTGGCTACAGATGACAGAGGATATATTATAGCCGGTGAGAATTGTGAGACAAATGTCCCCGGAATATTTGCCGCCGGAGATATAAGAACTAAAGATTTGAGACAGATAATTACGGCTGCGGCTGATGGTGCAAATGCTATTACAGCAGTAGAAAAATATTTAAATAAGAATTGAGTGAAGCGGAATAAATATTAATGTCTTAAAAATATAAAAAAGCGTGGTATTTTAGCCCTTTTTCGCATTTATTTCTACAAGAATTTATTGACACTAAGTATAGAATTTGTTATAATTATCATCAAAGATGTAATAATTTTGTAACAATTATACCATAGCGAATCCATTTGCAACAGACATAAGCAATTAATTGCTTGCTGTATTTGGGGGGAACACAGATGAAGAAATATAAGGCTTTAAAAACTGCAATATTTGCAGCATCAGCCTTAATGTTTATATCAGCTTCAAAAGACAAGGCATTTGCTGAGCAAATGACATGCGTAGAGGTTGGTGTAGCCGGCATATCGAAAACCCTAAATGATATATATTCATGTGGTGACAAGAATGTAAGTGAAAAAATCACCGAATTATTTAATGCGGAGATATATTCACCATATTCTAATCTGGGTGTTTCCATAGCAAGCAATTATGTAAATGTAAGAAGTCAACCGTCTACTGAGAGTGAAATTGTCGGAAAGCTGTATAATGGCTGTGCAGCTGAGATATTGGAATGGCTTGAGGGTGATTGGGTCAAGATAGTATCCGGTGATGTGGAAGGATATATCGCTTCAAACTATCTTGCTACCGGAAAAGAGGCTGAGAAGCTGGTTGATAAGCATGCAGAGAAATATGCAACTGTAGTTCGAACGCAAACACTGCGTGTACGTGAAGAGCAAAGCACTGAATCAAGGACGTTAGAGTTAATTCCTTTAGGAGAGCGTTATCCTGTAATAAAAGAATACGATGAGTGGGCTGAAATTCTTATCAGTACGGATGATCAGGGTGACGATTTTACAGGTTTTGTACATAAGGATTATGTGGAGATAGAAGTTATCTTTAAGAAAGCTATATCTATAGAGGAAGAACAAAGAATTATCAGACAGCAGCGTGAAGCAGAGAGAGCCGAAGCAGAGAGGCTTCAACGTCTTGCTGAAGAAGAAGAAAGAAGACGTATCGAGGAAGCCAGAAGACAGGAAGAGGCTAGGAAGGCTGCTGAGGAAAAAGAAAAGGCCGAGCAGGAATCAAAGAATGAGGGAAATTCCTCCGGCAGTTCAGGAAGTTCCTTGGGAATTGAGATAGCCAATTATGCACAGAAATTTGTGGGCAACCGTTATGTTTGGGGAGGTACCAGTCTTACAAAGGGTGCAGACTGCTCCGGTTTCGTATATACAATATATAAGCAATTTGGATATAATATCGAAAGAGTATCAAGGGATCAGGCGAGGACAGCCGGACGAAAGGTTGATGTAAGCGAACGTCAACCCGGTGACCTTATATTCTATACGGACAACAAAGGTGTTGTAAACCATGTTGCCATTTACATAGGCAATGATAAGATTGTTCATGCAGCAAGCTCAAGGCAAGGTATTATTATATCGCAGTATAATTACCGTAAGGTTTATTGCGTAAGAAGAATTGTGAATTAGTATTTATCTTCGTTAGCCTATTGGTATATCATTTATTATAGAAGGAGTACGCCTATGGGTGTTAGTGATAATAAAGAAAGAAGAAGATATAAGAGACTGCCTATCGAGCTTGAGTTGGAAATAGACGAAATATTTAAGCAGGATAATGTTATCGTCAGTAATATAGGTGCTTCTATATCGGTATATGACATATCAAGAAGCGGTATCGGATTTGTCAGTGAAGCAAATTTGCCTGTAGGCTATTATTTTAGAGGAAATATTCAGTTTAGCAATGGTGACTTCTTTAGAGTGGTAATTAAAATAGTAAGATCCACTGATACAGACGGAAACAAAAAAGTATATGGAGCGGAATTTGTCGGGCTTGCTCCGTTTCTTGCAGACAAGGTTGATAACTATGAAAGAAGTCTTAAGTCAAACAAATAAGTATAGAAGGGACTGTCCAAAGGATGAATGGGGCAGTCCCTTATTGCATGTGATAGAAAATAGAAATGTTCGTCCAATTATGAATTCATAGAATTATTCCCGATAATATTATAAAAAGAATTATTATAGTAATATAATAAATAAGCTTTCATAAAATTTTGAAAATTGATTTAATTTGAGAAATTCACATTTACAATACTGCAAACAAAATCCTAGCAAAGAACTATTGACAAAATAGGATATAGTAATCTTGCACAAAAGCATAAAGAATAATTACATAAAAAGGATATTGTGATTTGGATGTAAATAACATGAAAAAAAGTTATCCACATAAAAAAAACCTTGTTTTTAAATAAAAAGAAGTTATACACGTATTTATCCACATTATCCACAATTACAAACTACTCTTGTCGCATAAGAAAAAACGTGTCAAGCACGAAAATCCGTTTTGTTACTTCTGATAAATCGACCTAATATAACCAATAAATGGCATATATTGACTGTCGGGACAATTGTCGGAAAACGCCCCAATAAGATGTAAATTAACAAAATCTTAACGAAAAATGATGAAAATAACGGAATTGTGATAATGGATAAATAATATGTAAAATCATGAAGTTTGATACTATTTTGGAACAAAATTCTAAAGTGCTTGTCACATATTTTGTACTATGCTATAATTTATTTAAGCATATATCGAATGCTAATAGAGGTAAAGGAGTTGATGTTATGCGTTATATTATCAGTGGAAAGAATATTGATGTAACGGAAAGTTTAAAGACAGCGGTATATGAGAAGATTGGGAAACTGGAACGTTATTTCACTCCTGATACAGAAATCCATGTAACTCTTAGCGTAGAAAAAGAAAGGCAAAAAATAGAAGTGACTATTCCTGTAAAGGGAAGCATTATCAGAGCTGAAGAGACCAGTAACGACATGTATGTATCTATTGATTTGGTTGAGGAAATTATAGAACGCCAGTTAAGAAAGTATAAAAATAAATTGACAAATCATAAACAAGCTTCTATCAATTTTAATAAATCATTTATTGAGGACGATTTTGCTGAAGATGACGGAATAAAGATTGTTAAAACTAAGCGGTTTGCCATTAAGCCTATGGACGCTGAAGAAGCTTGTGTTCAGATGGAGCTTTTGGGACATAATTTCTATGTGTTCAGAAATGCCAATACAGATGAAGTAAATGTAGTATATAAGAGAAAAGGAAATACCTACGGTCTGATTGAACCGGAATACTAAAGAATTAGCCGTATCTATGTCCCCTTACACACCATAATATGTATATAATACAGACCGACTCCAATAAGTTGGAACAAGAATCCGGCTTATGGAGATCGGTCTGTTATATGGTTATACAAAAATAAGTTGAATAACAATACTCATAATGTTACAATATTAGGTGAATAATTGTGAAGTCATGCAAAAACACAGGAGTGAATATTAAATGGGACTTATTGAGAAAATATTTGGAACTCACAGTGAACGGGAAATTAAACGGTTGATTCCTATTGTAGATCAGATAGAGGCTTTGGAGCCTGAGTATGAGAAGCTTTCCGATGAAGCACTTAGAGCTAAAACAGCAGAGTTCAAAAACAGACTTAAGAATGGTGAAACACTTGATGATATATTAGTAGAAGCCTATGCTACTGTCCGTGAGGCGGCAAAAAGGACTCTTAAACAGAGACACTATAGAGTTCAGTTAATTGGTGGTATTATACTTCATCAGGGTCGTATCGCAGAGATGAAGACGGGTGAAGGTAAGACACTGATGGCAACCCTGCCTTCATACTTGAATGCTCTTGAAGGAGAGGGAGTTCATATAGTTACTGTTAATGACTATCTTGCTAAGCGTGACGCGGAGTGGATGGGTCAAATTCATGAATTCTTGGGATTAAAGGTAGGCGTTATTCTGAACAGCATGGATAAGGATGAAAGACGGGAAGCATATGCCTGCGATATTACCTATGGTACCAATAATGAATTTGGCTTTGATTATCTAAGAGATAACATGGTCATATATAAAGAGCAGCTTGTACAAAGAAATCTCCACTATGCTATTATTGACGAGGTGGACTCTGTGCTTATCGATGAAGCAAGAACCCCTCTTATCATATCCGGCAGCAGTGGAAAATCTACCGAGCTTTATCGTGCCTGCGATATCCTGGCAAGACAACTGGTCAAAGGTAAGGCAAGCGGTGAGCTGACTAAGATGGCTGCCATCATGAAGGAAGAAATAACTGAAGAAGGCGACTTTATAGTAAACGAGAAGGAAAAAAATGTTCATCTGACTGCAGAAGGTGTTAAAAAAGTTGAAAGCTTTTTTAATATTGAAAATCTTGCAGATCCGGAAAACCTTGAGATACAGCACAATATTATTCTTGCACTAAGAGCTCATAATCTGATGCATAGGGATAAGGATTATGTTGTTAAGGATAATGAAGTGTTGATTGTGGACGAGTTTACGGGACGTATTATGCCCGGCAGACGCTACAGTGACGGACTCCATCAGGCGATTGAAGCCAAGGAGCGTGTTAAGGTTAAAAGAGAGAGCAAGACTCTTGCGACAATTACCTTCCAGAACTTCTTTAATAAATATAAGAAAAAATGCGGTATGACCGGTACGGCACTTACCGAGGAACAGGAATTCAGAGAAATCTACGGGATGGATGTAATTGAAGTTCCCACGAATGTTCCTGTAATCCGTATTGATAAGCAGGACGCTGTTTATAAAACAAAAAAGGAAAAGCTTCAAGCCATAATTAATGAAATTGAAAAATCCCATAAAAAAGGACAACCGGTGCTTGTAGGCACTATTACAATAGAAGCCTCCGAGGAAATCAGTGCTCTGTTAAAGAAAAGGAATATTCCCCATAACGTACTTAATGCTAAGTTCCATGAGATGGAGGCGGAAATTATAGCAGAAGCCGGTAAGCTTGGTGCAGTCACAATCGCTACCAACATGGCAGGTCGTGGTACTGATATTAAGCTTGGTGAAGGAGTAGCAGAGATTGGCGGACTGAAGATTATCGGTACAGAACGACACGAATCAAGGCGTATTGATAACCAGCTTCGCGGACGTGCAGGAAGACAGGGCGATCCCGGAGAATCACAGTTTTTCATTTCGTTAGAAGATGATTTGATGCGTCTGTTCGGTTCGGAAAGGCTGATGGGAATCTTCAATTCTCTTGGTATAGCTGATGGTGAGCAGATAGAGCATAAGATGCTTTCAAATGCNATAGAGAAGGCTCANAAAAGAATTGAGAGCAATAACTTCGGTATAAGAAAGAACCTGTTGGAATATGACCAGGTTAATAATGAACAGAGAGAGGTTATATACGCTGAAAGAAGAAGAGTCCTAAACGGGGAAAATATGCGTGACACAATTTTTAAGATGATAACCGATACGGTAGAGGGATGTGTTAATGCATGTATCAGTGAAGACCAGCCTGCAAGCGAATGGGATTTGAATGAGCTGAATAACCTTCTGCTTCCCATTATACCTATGGAGCCTGTTGTAATTAAGCCGGAGCAGATGAAGCACATGAAGAAAAATGATCTGATCCAGCAATTAAAGGAGATAGCTGTTAAGCTTTATGAGGAAAAAGAAGCACAGTTTCCTGACAGTGAGCATTTAAGAGAGATAGAACGGGTTATTCTGTTAAAATCAATTGACAGAAAATGGATGGATCATATTGATGATATGGATCAGCTTCGTCAGGGGATCGGGCTTCAGGCATATGGTAACCGTCAGCCTATTGTGGAATATAAATTCCAAGGTTTTGAAATGTTCGAATCGATGATTGCTGCTATTCAGGAAGAAACGGTCAAAGCCCTAATGCATGTAAGAATAGAGCAGAAGGTTGAAAGAGAGCAGGTGGCAAAGGTTACCGGTACAAACAGAGATGATACATTAGCCAATACACCGATAAAAAGAACCGGTAAAAAGATTCAGCCAAATGATCCGTGTCCATGTGGAAGCGGAAGAAAATATAAGCATTGCTGCGGACGTAATGCATAGTAGAAGCATACTGATTGAAAGAGGTGATTAAGTGGTCGAATTGGATCAATTCAAATATACATTGGAAACCTATGAAGAGCCGCTGGTTGAAGTGGGGGATTCACTTTGACCTTGAAGCAAAGAAGCTGCGGATAACTGAAATAAACAAAATCATGGCAGAATCTGATTTTTGGGATGATGCAAGCAAAGCTCAGATGATTATGAAGGAGCTTACTAAGCTTAAGAGCATTGTGGATGAGTATAACAGACTTAAGACAGAATATGAAGATGTAGCCACATTAATTCAAATAGGGTATGAAGAAAATGATGAGTCCCTTCTGCCTGAGATTGAAGAGTCTTTGAATAAATTCGTAAACGATTTAGAGGAATTAAGGCTCAAGACATTATTATCCGGAGAATATGACAGTTATAATGCAATTCTAACTCTCCATGCAGGTGCGGGAGGTACTGAAAGCTGTGATTGGGCAAGCATGCTGCTTAGAATGTATCAAAGATGGGCAGATAAGAGGGGATTTTCCACACAGATTCTTGACTTTTTGGACGGTGATGAGGCGGGCTTGAAATCAGTTACCCTACAGGTTAATGGGGAAAATGCTTATGGATATTTAAAATCCGAACGAGGTGTTCATCGCCTTGTAAGAATATCACCGTTTAACGCAGCAGGAAAACGCCAAACCTCTTTTGTTTCATGTGATGTTATGCCTGACATCGAGGAAGATTTGGACACTCCGATTGATGAAAAAGATTTGAGGATTGATACCTATCGTTCAAGTGGTGCCGGAGGGCAGCATGTGAATAAAACATCATCTGCTGTTCGAATTACCCATCTGCCTACAAATATAGTCGTTCAATGTCAGAATGAAAGATCTCAGCTTCAGAACAAGGAAAAGGCATTGAAGATGCTTAAGACCAGATTGTATCTTATGAAACAGCAGGAAAATCAGGAGAAGATATCGGAAATTCGCGGTGAAGTGAAGGAAATAGGATGGGGCAATCAGATCCGTTCATATGTGCTGCAGCCTTATACAATGGTTAAGGATCATAGAACTAATGAGGAAGTAGGCAATGCACTTGGTGTTCTTGACGGAAATCTGGATCCTTTTATAAATGCATATTTAAGATGGAATGCACAGAATAAGCTTAATCCTAAAGGATAATCACTTAAGCGGTAATGGGAGGTAATTTATGAGTTCAAAGTATGCGGTTTTTGAAATTAACGGGGAAGAGTATGGAATGGATGTTATTGAAGTGAGCACAATTGAAAAGGGTCTGTCTATTAAGAAAATGGCTAATTCACCTGATAATGTTAAAGGTAAGGTCAACTTACGCGGAAATGATATTCCGGTGTACAGTCTTAGAAAAAAGATGGGTATTGAAGATAAGGAGCCGGATAAGGACACCAGATTTTTAATAACCGATGTAAACGGAGTTAATGTTGCAATTGAGACTGACCGTATAATAGGTATTCTTGATGTTGAACCAAATGACATGTATGATATCCCCCAAGTCATAAAATGCAGGAACAATTCATATATAAAATCTATTGCTAATATGGGAGACAGACGACTCATATTAATTTTAGATAATGATATGCTTCTGGATAATGAAGAGTTGGCGGCTTTACAGCCAAAAAACAAAAAGTAGGTCTTATAATTACTAAGCCTGTGTGAGATGTTAATAATATAAAATTGGCGTATATATGATTCCAACATATTAATGTGTATTACGGAGTCATATATACGCCAATTTATATATTTATATAAAAAACACCATCCTCTTTTTCGTAAAAAATCTGTCCGGATTTTGTTCATTATTTTATACAATAATATTTATAATTATGAGATTAAATAAAGCATAAGTCACAAAGTTGCTTTTTTTGACCTGTTGGTGTGAACTTAGTATTGCATTATGAATAAATATATGATAAGATTTCCTTCTTAGAAAGACAATTGTATTTGTGATACATACATTTGATATAAAGTGATCATTGAGAGGAGTGATGAAGTGAGGGAAGAGCAGTATTATATTGTAAAAAAGAAAGCACTGCCGGAGGTACTCTTAAAGGTCGTAGAAGCAAAAAGACTTATTGATTCGGAACGTGTAATGACGGTACAAGAGGCAACAGATGCGGTTAATATAAGCAGAAGCTCATTTTATAAGTATCGTGATGATATTTTTCCTTTTTATGAACACACAAGAGGAAAGACAATAACTTTTATGATGCAAATGGATGACACTCCCGGTTTGTTATCTAAGGTTCTCAATCATGTGGCAAAATCCCAGGCGAATATTCTAACTATCCATCAGACTATTCCGGTTAATAAAATTGCCATGCTGACATTAAGTATAGAGATACTGCCTCAGACCGAAGGTATATCCACAATGCTGGAGACGATTGAAGGTCTTGAGGGCATACATTATGTCAAAATATTAGCCAGAGAATAAAAATTGCATCACTTTGTATAACAGAAATGGAGGATTATCATGATTAACATAGCAGTCCTAGGATATGGCACTATAGGCTCAGGAGTTGTAGAGGTTCTTAAAACAAACGGGGAGAGCATCAGGAAGAGAGCCGGAGACAAAATTAATATAAAATATGTTTTGGATATAAGAGAATTTCCTGGCGATCCGATTATGGAAATTCTTGTTCATGATGTGAATATTATTTTAAATGACCCGGAAGTGAAGATTGTGGTTGAGGTTATGGGAGGAATTGAACCGGCTTATTCCTTTGTGAAGGAAGCTTTGCTTAAGGGTAAGAGCGTTGTAACCTCTAATAAAGAATTGGTTGCCAAGCATGGAGCAGAGCTGCTTGACATTGCTAAGGAAAGAGAGTTAAACTTCCTCTTTGAGGCCAGTGTAGGCGGAGGAATACCGATTATCCGTCCTCTTAATCAATCGCTGACGGCTGATGAAATTGTTGAGATTACCGGAATACTAAACGGCACTACTAATTATATACTGACAAAAATGAGTGACGAGGGAATGAATTTTGATGAAGCTTTGAAGGATGCCCAAGCATTAGGATATGCTGAAAGGGATCCGTCTGCAGATGTGGAAGGGTATGATGCCTGCAGGAAAATAGCTATTCTTTCATCCCTAGCCTATGGTATGCAGGTAGACTTTGAAGATATCTATACGGAAGGAATCGCAGGCATAACCGATGTGGACATTAAATATGCAAAAAAACTGGATGCAAGAATAAAGCTTTTTGCAACCAGCATTCGTGAGGACGATAAAAACGTATATGCTATGGTTGCTCCTATGATGATTAGAGCAAATCATCCCCTGTATAGTGTAGGTGATGTGTTTAATGGTATATATGTTCGTGGGAATGTAATAGGTGATGTAATGTTTTATGGAAGCGGAGCCGGCAAGCTTCCTACGGCCAGTGCTGTTGTAGCCGATGTGGTTGATGCCGCAAAGCATCTTAATAAAAATATCTGGACTATCTGGAGCAGCAAGAAGCTTGAACTTATTGACATTAATTTTGTCAAGCACAGATTTTTTGTTCGGGCAGACAGGAAAAAAGCTTCTATATCCGATATGAAGAAGCTTTTTGGTGAGATTACTGAAGTACCTGAGGTTGTAAAGGATGAAACAGCTTTTATAACTCCTTTGATTACTGAAAAGGAGATGAAGGCTAAGAAAGAGCATATTTCAGGAATGCTGGGAAGTATTCGAGTCAGATTTTAACAGATAAAACGAAAGGATTGTAGAATGTGAAATACATTATAATACTTGGAGACGGAATGGCAGATGAGCTAATCCCTATGCTTGGCGATAAGACACCATTAATGGCTGCAAACACACCTTGTACAGACTCATTGGCTAAGAAATCAGAAATAGGGTTGGTTCATACTATACCAAAAGGAATGAAGCCCGGAAGCGACACAGCAAATCTTTCGCTACTTGGATATGATCCGGTAAAATATTATTCCGGAAGGTCTCCTCTGGAGGCTTTAAGTATAGGCGTTGATATGAAGGATACGGATGTTGCCGTCAGGTGCAACTTGGTCACACTTTCAGATGAGGGTTCCTATGAGGATAAAATCATAATAGACCACAGCTCGGACGAAATATCCACTGAGGAAGCGGCTGTCCTGTTAGATGCAGTAAGAAAAGAGCTTGAGGATGATGAATATAAGTATTATGTGGGAACAAGCTATCGTCATCTGACAATTTGGGACAACGGAAGGGTTATACCCTTAACAGAACCTCATGATATTTTAGGCAGCAAAGTAGCAAAGTATCTGCCAAAGGATGAGAAGCTTAAAAGCATGATGGTAAGAAGTTTCGACATACTTAACAATCATCCGTTAAATTTAGAACGCAGTAATAAAGGATTAAAAAAGGCAAATTCAATATGGTTTTGGGGAGCAGGAACAAAGCCTGCATTATCATCCTTTGAGGATAAAAACAATAAAAAGGGAGCAATTATTTCGGCAGTTGATTTGTTAAAGGGTATTGCTGTAGGAGCCGGAATGAGAGTTATAAATGTACCGGGTGCTAACGGTACCCTTCATACCAATTATGAGGGTAAAGCAAGAGCTGCCCTAGATGTGCTTCTTAAGGATGATTATGATTTTGTATATATCCATGTAGAAGCTCCTGATGAAATGGGTCATCAGGGGAGTGTAGAGAATAAAATCAAGGCAATAGAATATCTTGATGAAAGAATAATAAAGCCTGTTGTAGAAGGAATGGAGGCATCGGGCAAGGACTTCAGGATGCTTATTATGCCTGATCACCCCACTCCAATCCGTCTTAGAACACATACCGCAGATCCGGTTCCATATCTTCTTTATGACAGTAGAGTAAATATAAATAACAGCTATTCTTTTAATGAAATTGATGCCATATGCAGTGGCAATGTAATTCTCAAAGGATATACTGTCATTGACAAATTATTTAATAATGAAGAATTGGAATAGACTAATACTTATTGTTAGGAGGCATCTATGCTAATAGTAAAAAAGTTTGGCGGAACATCAGTCGCCGATAAAGAGAGAATTTATAATGTGGCCCGAAGGATTGAAGCAGACTATAAAGAAGGTAATGAAGTAATTGTTGTATTGTCAGCAATGGGAAAGATGACCGATACCTTAATTCAGATGGCAAAAGATATAAACCCCAATGCCCCTAAACGGGAAATGGATATGCTGCTAACAACCGGAGAACAGACATCTGTAGCATTGATGGCAATGGCGTTAGATGCAATGGGGATACCGGCAGTATCATTGAATGCCTATCAGGTTGCTATGCACACCACATCCACGCATAGCAATGCAAGAATAAAGAGAATTGATACTGACAGAATTCGAAATGAGCTTCAAAACAGACGGGTAGTCATAGTTACCGGGTTCCAGGGGGTCAATAAATTTGATGATTATACGACGCTGGGAAGAGGAGGCTCGGATACGACGGCGGTGGCCTTAGCTGCAGCTCTTCATGCAGACAGATGTGAGATATACACAGATGTTGACGGAGTATACACTGCCGATCCCAGAATTGTCCCGACAGCCAGAAAAATAAAAGAGATAACATATGATGAAATGCTGGAGATGGCATCATTAGGTGCGGGAGTATTGCATAACAGGTCTGTTGAGATGGCAAAAAAATATGGTGTACAGCTGGTGGTTCGTTCCAGTTTAAATCATAACGAAGGTACAATAGTTAAGGAGGTAGTAAATATGGAGAAAATGCTTGTCAGCGGTGTGACTTCCGATAAAAACACAGCCCGGATAGCCGTAATCGGATTGGAAGATCAGCCCGGTGTAGCCTTTAAGTTATTCAATCATTTGGCAAGACATAATATTAATGTAGATATCATCTTACAATCCATTGGTCGGGATGGAACTAAGGACATCAGCTTTACTGTTAAGGAAGAAGATCTTGATGAGGCTATAGCTACTATAGAACGCCATCGTAACGGAAGCTTAAAATGTCAGAAAATTGATGTGGAAAAAGGAGTAGCGAAGGTCTCCATAGTTGGAGCGGGCATGATGACAAATGCAGGAGTTGCCGCTAAAATGTTCGAGGCTTTATATGATGTGGGCGTAAATATTAAGATGATTTCAACCTCTGAAATAAGAGTTACTGTGTTAATAGATGAAGCTCATGTGGAAAAGGCGGTTAATGCGGTTCATGAGAAGTTCTTATTGTCACAAATGTAGATGCTAATGGATTTGCGAGGGCGGTTTCACAATATGTAAGTGTCATGCCTTAAGATCTGTATTTATGCCGGTCAGGACACTTCCCTCTAAGGATTTTCTGTTGTTCTCATATGGATTGGTGGTGTCATATTTTATCTGTGACTTGGTAACTCCGCCTGACACATAGGGAGTATGACATTCAGGACATACGGACATCTTAAGGCTGACAGAGGCATATATTACCCTGCCGTCCTTCTTGCCGGCAGTATTATAAGCTTTGGTCACATGCTCCTGCTCATGAGCAGACACTATAGCATACGAGGAACGGGGAGAAATATGAGTAGGAGTTTTAAATGATACATTAGGATCATTCGAAGCATCTACATACTTTCTGTTTTTACAGGTCTGACATTCAGCCTTTTCTACTTTAAATACCGATGCTTTATCTCTTCCGACAGCATCAACATTCCTGACCTTGCCTACTGCTTCTGTCGGATTAACCATAGACACATTTCCAACCGGATAATTTCTTATCGGTCCAATCATAAATACTCCTCCTTCCCGTTTATCTGCAATAATTATATAATTAATTGGCATTATTGTAAAGTAAAGCGAAAAACACGTATTAAAAGTGTTTTCGTTGATTTTCATATATCCTTTTGGTATCATAAAGAAATACAATATTAGAAATTAGGAGCATGATATGGATATTTTAAAACAACTGAAAGAAGAGCTTAATATACGCCTGGAGCAGGTAGAAGCAGCCGTTAAGCTTATNGATGAGGGCAACACAATACCCTTTATTGCACGATATCGTAAGGAAGCCACAGGTTCTTTGGATGATGAGCAGCTCAGGAACCTTCATGAAAGGCTGCAGTATTTGAGAAATCTTGAGGATAAGAAAGCCCAGGTTTTAAATAGTATCGAGGAGCAGGGGAAACTTACAGAGGAATTAAGAAAGCAGATTCTTGAAGCTTCAACGCTGGTGGTTGTCGAAGATTTATACCGTCCGTATCGACCAAAACGAAGAACAAGAGCGACTGTCGCTAAGGAAAAGGGGCTTGAGGGTCTGGCCGAGATAATTAAAGCTCAGGAGACTGATAAACCTATCAGTGAACACGCTAAGGACTATCTCTCAGAGGAGAAAGAAGTAAACACAATAGAAGAGGCTGTTGCCGGAGCCATGGATATTATAGCCGAAGAGGTGTCTGATGAAGCGGAATTCAGAAGCTATATCCGTGAAGTCACAATGAAAGAAGGTAAGCTGACTTCGACAGCAAAGGATGAGAATGCAGAGAGTGTATATGAAATGTATTATAATTATGAAGAAGACATCGACAAGATGCCCGGACATAGAGTTCTTGCCATAAACCGTGGTGAAAATGAAAAAATACTTACTGTTAAAATCACTGCACCGGAGGAACGGATTTTTCGCTACCTGGAAAAGAAAATAATAATTAAAGATAATCCTAATACGAATGATATCTTAAGGGCTGTTTTTGAAGACAGCTACAAAAGATTAATAGCACCCGCAATTGAAAGAGAAATCAGAAACCATCTTACTGAAATGGCTGAGGATGGAGCAATTAAGGTATTTGGAAAAAATCTTTATCAGCTGCTTATGCAGCCACCTATTGCCGGACATACCGTACTTGGATGGGATCCGGCATATCGTACCGGATGTAAGCTGGCTGTAGTTGACAGCACAGGCAAGGTTCTTGATACAGAAGTAATATATCCTACTCCGCCGCAAAATAAAATTGAAGAATCAAAAACGGTTCTTAGGAGGTTAATTGAGAAATATAATATCACAATTATTTCTGTGGGTAATGGAACCGCTTCCAGAGAATCAGAGAAGTTTATTGTTGATTTCCTGAAGGAAATCAACAAGCCAATAAGTTATGTTATTGTAAATGAAGCAGGTGCATCGGTGTACTCAGCCAGTAAGCTTGCTACAGAGGAGTTTCCAAATTTCGATGTGGGTCAAAGAAGTGCAGCATCTATAGCCAGAAGGTTACAGGATCCATTGGCAGAATTGGTTAAGATAGATCCGAAGTCAATAGGTGTAGGACAGTACCAGCATGATATGAATCAGAAAAAGCTGTCGGATGCTCTGTCAGGAGTAGTAGAAAGCTGTGTAAACAAGGTTGGTGTGGACCTAAATACCGCATCCGTGTCCTTATTGGAATATGTGTCCGGAGTCAATAAGGCTATTGCTAATAATATCGTTGAATATCGGGAAGCAAACGGAAGATTCCGTAACAGAAATGAACTGTTAAAGGTGGCAAAGCTTGGTCCGAAAGCATTTGAGCAATGTGCAGGATTTCTTCGTATCCGAAATGGAGACAATCCTCTGGATGCAACCGGTGTTCATCCGGAATCCTATGAAGCTACGAATGCACTGTTATCAAAGCTCGGAATGACCTTAGATGACATAAAGCAGATTCAGGCAAAGGCTTCTGAAAGAAATAATTCAGATGAACGGGCCAAAAAGGAAATCTCTTCAAAGAAAAACAAAAAGAAATCAGGACTAGTGGTAAAAGCTCAAGATACAGCATTGGCAAAGGCGCTGGCTGCAGCCATGTCCGGAGCAACTGTTAATATGAATGAAGAAGCATCGAAGGATGATAAGGCGTCCCTTACTAACAAGGTTATACAGGAGTATAATGATTCCTTATTAAGCAGGAAGATCGGGGATAAGACTAAGTTATCCAAAGAGCTTGGTATTGGCGAAATCACTTTGACTGATATTATCAAAGAACTGGAAAAGCCGGGAAGAGATCCCAGAGACGAGATGCCTAAGCCTATTCTTCGGACGGATGTACTCGAAATAACTGATTTAAAAGAAGGCATGATATTAAAAGGCACTGTTCGAAATGTCATAGACTTTGGGGCTTTTGTAGATATTGGAGTGCATCAGGACGGACTTGTTCATATCTCTCAGCTGTCAAACAAGCGATTTGTAAAGCATCCTTTGGATGTGGTGAGTGTAGGAGATATTGTTGAAGTCAAGGTGCTTAGTGTAGATGCCTCAAAGAACCGGATCGGACTGACGATGATATTATAATATCACTTTGCTTATGCATATCGTATAAAAATTTTAGTTTTTGAATAATGTATTTGTAATGTTATATAATTGACAATATAATACTTAAGATATATGATATTAGTATAAAACAAAATAAATATAAGGTAAATCTTCGGGGCAGGGTGAAATTCCCGACCGGCGGTATAGTCCGCGACTCATAATGATCTGATTATTATTGGTTATTATGACTGATTTGGTGAAATTCCAAAACCGACAGTAAAGTCTGGATGAGAGAAGAGCAGCAGGTTATGCTCAGTTTTTAATGCCCCCGATATTTAATCGGGGGTTTATTAATGCAAAAGGCTTATTGCCTGCTGCACCTACAGCCGGGATTTTCCTTTAAAAAGGAGAGGTTAATTATTATGATGGATACAAACAACAAACAAAGAACAATCGGTCTTTTATCAGTCAAACCCATGATTATCATGGCTTTGCTGGGAGCAATGGCAGTTGTATTAATGCTTTTTGAGGTTCCACTATGGTTTGCACCGTCTTTCTATGAGCTTGATTTTAGTGAGGTTCCGGTTCTTATAGGTGCATTTGCATTAGGACCTGTCGCAGGAGCTGTTATTGAGATGATAAAGATATTGGCGAATCTGGTTATTACCGGAACAGATACGGTAGGAGTCGGTGAGCTTGCTAATTTTTTAATTGGATGCTCATTTGTAGTACCGGCAGCTATGGTTTATTATAGAAAAAAGACATTTAAAAATGCTGTTATAGGTATGATAGTCGGTACAGCAAGCATGGTGGTTTTAGGCGGTTTTATGAACGCATTTGTCCTTCTCCCTGCATATGCATATTTCTTTAATATGCCTGTCGATGTCTTAATTGGAATGGGAACCAAAGTGAATCCGTCTATCAAAAATATGTCAACATTTATATTCTTCGCTGTTATACCTTTTAATCTTCTTAAAGGAGTGGCGGTCTCCCTGATAACACTTTTAGTTTATAAGAGGATTAGCGGAGTGATAAAGTCCATAGTCGGAGTAAAGTGAATAATATTCAAAGATAGGATTTCTAAAATCCTATCTTTTTGTTATAATATACGCAAATAAACGGATTAGTTCATGAAAATCATTATGATTTGTATGACTTTATATTTAACGGAATGAGGAAATCGGATGATAATAGAGAGTTTTAGTCCGCAGGATACCTACGATATTGGATATAAACTGGGGAGCAAGGCGGTTAAAGGTCAGGTATACTGCATAAACGGTGATTTGGGAGTGGGTAAGACGGTATTTACACAGGGATTTGCAAAGGGAATGGGTGTTAGCGAGCCTGTGAACAGCCCGACATTTACTATTATTCAGGAATATGAAGGAGAAGATATGCCCTTTTATCATTTTGATGTTTATCGCATAGGTGACGTTATAGAGATGGAGGAAATAGGCTATGAGGATTATTTCTATGGTGAGGGTGTCTGTCTGATAGAATGGGCAGAGTTAATTGATGAAATACTGCCCGGCAAAAGGACAACCGTTAATATTCGAAAGAATCTGAATAAGGGGTATGATTACAGAGAAATCGAAATCTTACAGAACTAAGAAGGTGGAACATAATGAGAATACTGGCACTTGACAGCTCAGGACTTGTAGCTTCGGTAGCTATTGCTTCTGAGGATGTAATAATAGCGGAATATACAATAAATTATAAGAAGACACACTCACAGACTTTACTGCCAATGTTGGACGAAATAGTCAAGATGGTAAATCTGGATTTATCAGAGGTGGATGCCATAGCAGTTACAGCAGGTCCGGGATCATTTACAGGACTTAGGATTGGTTCTGCAACAGCCAAGGGTTTGGGATTGGCTCTGGACAAACCGATTATATCAGTGCCTACAGTCGATTGTCTTGCTTATAACCTCTATGGCACGGACAAAATGATCTGCCCGATAATGGATGCCAGAAGAGATCAGGTATATACGGGATTATATGAATTTGTAAATAATGATTTTATGGTTATTTCGCCGCAGAAAGCAGTCAGCATAGATGAGATAATAGATGAAATTAACGGGATGGGAAGAGAAGTAATATTCTTGGGAGATGGAGTGCCAATTCAAAGGGATAAGATAGCAGATTGTATCAAGGTAAAATATTCTTTTGCACCACTGCATATGAACAGACAAAGAGCGGGTACAGTTGCCGCACTTGGTTTAAGACAATATAAAGCGGGTCAATTTGAAACAGCGGCAGAACATCAGCCGGTCTACCTCAGGGTAAGTCAGGCTGAACGGGAACGGGCCCGGAAGGAGAAAAACAATGCTGATACGGAACATGACAATAGCGGATGTAGATGAGGTATATATAATTGAACAGGAGACATTTTCCAACCCATGGAGCAGAGCTTCTTTTATAGAATCCTTATCTGACCCAAACAATACTTATCTTGTTGCAACAGTGGATGGCAGGGTGGTTGGATATTGCGGTTTTTGGGGCGTTGCCGAAGAAGGGCATATATATAACGTGGCAGTAAAGGAAGGCTATAAGAAACAGGGAATCGGTTTTAGGATGTTAAAAGAGCTGATAGCACAGGCTGCCGCCAGGGGTATCACCTCCATGACTCTTGAGGTTAGGCGTTCCAATCAGCCTGCTATAAATCTCTATAAGAAGCTTGGCTTTACAGAAGCCGGGATAAGGAAGGATTTTTATACTAAGCCAATAGAGGATGCGGTAATTATGTGGCTTGCCCCTATACATTAATTCCCACTGTAAATATCTGAGGATAAGGTTTATAATGTTACTAACAGCGGGTAGCTGCTGCCGTGTATCAAATCAGGAGGGATAAGTCTTGAAAAAAGCAGTTTGTAAGAAAAGCGGGGACATGCAATTATACTGCAATTCATGCGGGAAAAAACTAAAGGTTGAGAATGGCATATTAAAGGAAGATGCATTTGAGGCAAAAAAAGAGTGGGGATATTTCTCTGATTGGGATACTCAGATTCACCGCTTTAATCTGTGCGAGGAGTGCTATAAGAGAATAACCGGTGAATTTGAAATTCCGGTAGAGGTTAGAACTAAGACAGAGGTCTTATGAAATATCAAAAATCAGAATCTGATGGTTATTAAATAGGTTAAGTATGATATTGGTATGGTATCACACTTAACTTATTTTGGTTTTATACCGAATAATGCCCATTACCGGGCTTAGAGCTGTTCTGACAGGACTGTTTTGTGACAGTCTCTTTTTTTCAGGACATATTTAAGGGAGCAAATAATAGAAAATAACGCTATAATATGTTATTATGCTTATATATTTATAATTATGTTGTGGCAGCAGCATCGATATAGTAGAATTGATTTTAGAGTAAACGGTGTTTTGCCGATAAATAATATAGACAGAGCTTATTAGCATAAGGAAAGGTACGGAATGTATTATGTTAGATGTATGTTTACTTGGAACTGGTGGAATGATGCCGCTGCCGGGAAGATGGTTGTCGGCTCTTATGACAAGATATAACGGAAAATGCCTGCTTATCGATTGCGGCGAAGGAACACAGATAGCGATAAGGGAAAAAGGCTGGAGTGTTCACTCAATCGATGTTATATGCATAACTCATTTTCATGGAGACCATATCAGTGGTCTGCCGGGACTGTTGCTGTCTATGGGCAACTCAGACCGCATAATGCCGGTATATATGATTGGTCCTAAAGGATTAAAGAGGGTTGTGGACTGCTTAAGAGTGATAGCACCGGAGCTTCCGTTTGAAATCATTTATATAGAGCTGACCGAGCATGAACATGAAATAGAAATATGCGGATATACTATCAAAGCATTTTATGTTAGGCATAACATACCTTGTTATGGTTACAGTATTCTGATAAAACGAGGGGGGAGGTTTTTCCCTGAAAAGGCAAAGGATAATGATATTCCCATGATGTTCTGGAATCGGCTTCAAAGGGGTGAGATAATTGAACATGAAGGGAAAATATATACACCTGATATGGTTATTGGTCCTGAGAGGAAAGGAATTAAGCTGACTTATTGTACCGATACACGACCAACCAAGTCAATTATTAAGAATGCTATGGGAGCAGATTTATTAATCTGCGAGGGAATGTATGGGGAGATTGATAAGGATGTAAAAGCTAAGGCATATAAACACATGACCTTTCGTGAAGCAGCAAAGATTGCAAAAGAGGCTGATGTAAAGGAGTTGTGGCTGACTCATTATAGCCCTTCATTGGCAAGACCGGAGGATTTTATAAATGAAGCAAAACGGATATTTCCTAATACAAAACCGGGAAAGGACAAAAAGACAATCATCTTGGAATTTGACAAAAACGAATAGATGTCTGATAGGATAGGAGGTAATGTATGAATAAAGCAAAAAAGCCAATATCAACGATATTTACGTTTATTTCAATTATAGCCGTCATACTTGTAATGATTTATGTTAATCAGACCAGGCAGGCAAATAAACAAAAGGAAACTTCCCTGGAGATTCTGTCAGAAGTCGAGAAACTTCTGGAGATGGATCTTGACAATGATTATCCCAAAACACCAAGAGATGTAGCAAAACTTCATGGAGATATGACAAGGCTCTTATATTCCGGGTTGGAGGATGGAGAAATAAAAAACCTCGCAATTAAGATAAGAGATTTGTATGATGAAGAATTTTTAAGTAAAAATCCTGAGGAACAGTATCTGACGAATCTTTATAGTGATATAGCTTTGTGGAATCAGGTCAATCGGCGTATTGAATATAATCTGGTGGCTAATAAGGAAAATGAGGAGTTTTACGAATTGGATGGTAAGAAATATGCCACAGCATATATATCATTTACCATCAGAGAAAAAAGACAAACATCAGAGCTTAGACGCTACATTATGAGAAAAGACGATGAAGGAAAGTGGAAGGTTGTTGGTTGGGAATATATACCTGAGCAATAGAATTGATGGAGAACAATATGATAAAAAAGGACATTAACGTATTAGCGATCGAAACATCATGTGATGAAACAGCCGCAGCAGTAGTAAGAAACGGAAGAGAAGTCAGATCTAATATTATTTCGTCACAGATAGAACTCCATAAGATTTATGGTGGTGTGGTACCTGAGATAGCATCAAGAAAACATATAGAGAAAATCAACCAAGTTATAGAGGAAGCTTTGAGTGCGGCTGAAACATCATTGGATGATATAGATGTAATAGGAGTAACCTACGGACCGGGTTTGGTGGGAGCGTTATTGGTAGGAGTCGCAGAGGCTAAGGCTATAAGCTTTGCAGCAAAAAAGCCATTAATCGGGGTTCATCATATTGAAGGTCATATAGCCGCCAATTATATAGAACATAAGCAGCTTAAACCGCCATTTTTATGCTTAATTGTGTCCGGAGGTCATACTCATTTGGTTCTGGTTAAAGATTATGGTGAATTTAAGATAATAGGAAAAACCAGAGATGATGCAGCAGGGGAAGCATTTGATAAGGTTGCAAGAGCTATAGGTTTGGGATACCCCGGAGGTCCAAAGATTGATAAGCTGTCCAGAGAGGGAAACCCCAATGCTATTATGTTTCCCAGAGCTCATATTGAAGGAGCTCCTTATGATTTTAGCTTCAGTGGGTTAAAATCCGCAGTCTTAAATTATCTTAATTCATTAGAGATGAAGAGGGAAGAGATTAATAGAGCCGATGTCGCGGNATCTTTTCAGGAAGCAGTGGTTGATGTTTTGGTAAGCAGAACTATTTTGGCGGCAAAGGAGTTTAGGATGAAGAGTGTCGCCATAGCAGGAGGGGTGGCAGCCAATTCTGCACTACAAAAAGCCATGTCCAAAGCCTGTGCAGAAAACGGGTTGGATTTTTACTGTCCGTCTCCTGTTTATTGTACGGATAATGCTGCTATGATAGGAGCAGCAGCTTATTATGAATATGTTAAAGGTAATTATAGCGGACTGGATTTGAACGCTGTTCCTAATTTAAGAATTGGTGAACGGTAAGACCGGATATCAAATAAGTGTTAAAATTATTGATTGACCATTAACGGTTACGCATAATTTAACAAGATACATCAGTTCACTCTTCTTAAAGATCAGCATATAAATATTGGGAACGCCTGAATTGGATTATTGAATAGGAGTAATAAAGAAAAATCATATTATTATGTAAAAGACAGATAAGATGGAGAAGAAAATGAAAAGAAAAGTTACATCAGTCATATTAGCGGCCGGACAGGGAAGACGAATGAATACCTCTTTGTCAAAGCAATTTATTATGCTGGAGGATAAACCTGTCCTGTATTATTCTGTTAAGGCATTTGATGAAAGTCCTGTGGATGAGATAATCGTTGTCTGCTGTAGGGAACAGATGGATTACTGTGTCTGCAATGTTATTGAGCCTTACGGTTTTAAGAAAGAAATCCGTGTTATTGAGGGGGGCGAGGAAAGATATGATTCTGTGTTTCGTGCTCTTAAGTCCATAGATCATACGGATTATGTGTTAATACATGACGGAGCCAGACCTTTCATATCCGTTGAGCTGATAAATGAAGTGATTGATATGGTAAAAAGAAGNAGGGCTTGTATANCNGCTNTGCCTGTAAAGGATACCATAAAAATTGTTGATGAGGATGGTTTTATAACAGGAACGCCGGACAGAGCAAATATGTGGTTGGCTCAGACACCACAGGCATTTGAATATTCTTCTATCAGAAGGGCTTATGAATTGCTGTTTAAGCAAAAAGAGTCTGACAGAAAAATAATTACTGACGATGCCATGGTTTATGAACGGTTTATTAATATGCCGATTAAAATAGTAAAGGGTGATTATTACAATATAAAGCTTACCACACCTGAAGATCTGGTCTTAGCTCAAGGAATAAGCGATAAAATAAGGAAGATGACGAAACAGAAGGATGATATGTTGTCGAAATCCTTTGAATTGTAATGAAATAAAGAACAATTCTCAAACGAATAAATGAAAACTACTTGACACAAAATAGCTGTGATGATACAATAGCTAAGCGACGTCAGGAGAGGTGTCCGAGTGGCTGTAAGGAGCTGGTCTTGAAAACCAGTGATTCCGCAAGGAACCGTGGGTTCGAATCCCACCCTCTCCGTTC
>JGI24710J26742_10001246_pt1 | contig 23560 bp, 22 predicted proteins | sample BioPla2DNA2_FD_26742 | JGI IMG/M metagenome (IMG submission 26742) | reverse complement strand
GCGTTGACGTTTAAGATCCTTCGCTGACGCTCAGGATGACAATAACGTGATGTGAGAGATGGGATGTGAGAAGTGAGATGTATGCTCGTATTCTTATCTTATGTACTAAGGGCATGAAAGACGCTTTTAATAATCTACTGCCATGGATTTAACAAATGCAAAGAATTCACGCAGATAGCTGTTAAGCATTATTACCCGCGGCGTCGGCGCCGGAATTGCATATGCTTCAAAACCAAATCTACGGGCAAGTATCCGGGCACGTAATACATGAAAGTCATTAGTTACAAAGACTATCTTTTCAGTTTTATCATCCGGAAGATTCATAACTCTTCTGGAAAACTCAAAGTTCTCTCTTGTGCTGGTGGATTTATCTTCTGTTATAATCTTATCTTTCGGTATATTACGGCTAATCAGGTACTCTTCCATAGCCAATGCCTCAGGGTATGGCTCATTAGGCCCCTGTCCGCCTGTAACAACTATATTTACATGAGGATTTTCTTCATAGTATTCAATTGCCTTATCCAGGCGCATCTTTAAAGCTAAGGTAGGCCTTCCGTCAGGCCATATACCGCAGCCGAGAACAATAACAGTGTCCACTCTTCCGGCCTGCTGTTTTCCGTGTGTGTAGGGATCTATAATAATCAAGGTTTCCACCACGATAAAAAATAAAATGCAAATGATAAAAACCACAATAAACGTTATTCTTAACCCTTTATTTTTAATAATGGGGCCTTTGGCGAATAGCAATACCGCAGAATATGCAAAACAGCAAAGCCCGATAACAGAGGGCATTACAACTCCAAAATTCCAATCGTTGGAATAATTATGTGCAGATACTGTGTTACTGAAAAGCAGTATGCCTGATACTATAAGAAATGCGGCAAAAAACCTTCTGCCGCCTTGCTTTCTGTTCATTGTACCTCTTATTATTTCCCTTCTGTAATTTCAATGGACTTGATTACGACATCCTCCAATGGCTTATCATTTTCATCTGTCTTAACTGCTGCAATTTTATCTACTATATCCATTCCTTCGTAAACCTGGCCAAATACGGTATGCCTGAAATCAAGCCATGGTGTGCCACCATGCTCTTTATAAAGCTCTATGATTTCTTTTGGGTAACCAGAGTTTTTAAGGTATTCAATTTCATCATCTGACATATCTTTTTTATGAACGATAAAAAATTGGCTGCCATTGGTGTTCGGGCCAGAATTGGCCATTGAAAGAGCTCCCCGGTAATTAAATAGATCAAAGGAAAACTCATCTTCAAAAGGTCCCCCCCAGATGCTTTCTCCTCCGGTGCCGTCCCCAAGTGGATCCCCGCCCTGAATCATAAAATCTTCAATTACTCTATGGAATATTAAGTCATCATAATAGCCGTTCTTTGCGTGTTCAACAAAATTTTTGACAGCCTTTTCTGCCTTTTCGGGAAATAATTTTATCTTAATATCACCCATATTGGTTTTAATAACAGCTTTGGTGGCCCCGTCCTGAACCTGCATAAACTGATAACCGGGCGTTAGTGTTATTTTGTTGGCTCCCTCGCCTATGGTTATAGTATTGGATTTTCCGCAGCCGGCAAATAAAGTAGCACAAAGAATAATCAGTCCGGCAGATTTTAATATATTTGTTATTTTCATCATAAACCTCCATATATATGTGCCCGATAAAAATTCTGGGCTTCCCATAATACGAACTAAAATATTATAGCACAAGAATTCATTTTTTTAAACTGTAACTTTATCACAGAATAATCCCTGCAAACGGGGTATATTATTATTAAAGAAATTTTGTGACAGGATTTTGAAGGGAGTTGTGGTTCCATGAGTATTAAACACGTTACGAAAAATGATTTTGATAGAGAGATTTCAAGTTCAACCTTACCGGTATTAGTTGACTTTTGGGCTCCATGGTGCGGCCCTTGCCGTATGCTGTCGCCGGTGCTTGATGAATTGGCTGGAGAAATGGAAGGTAAAGTAAAGGTGCTAAAGGTAAATGTAGATGAAGAGCCTGAATTGGCCAGTAAATTCGGTGTAATGAGTATACCTACTGTTATTGCCTTTAAACAAGGCAAGGCCACAAATAAAGTTGTAGGTTTCAGAAGCAAAGAAGATTTCAAGAATATGCTCTGATGGATTATTAATATAATAGATACAGTGATTACAGACAGGTAAACCCTGTCTTTTTTTATTGTTCTGTGCTATTATATGAATAATCGGAGGAAGTATTATGCTTGATGAAAAAGTAAAAGTGAACCTGAAAAAAGCTTTTCCTTTTATTAATGAATTAGGTAATAAGCAGGACAGCTTTTTTAATTGGCTATATCATCAAAAATTAGAGCCGGGTATGATTCTTCTGGACGAAAGTCGTGGCTGTTCAGGTGTTATTCTTGTTCTTTCGGGCACTATAAGGATTTATAAGTTGTCAGAAGATGGCAAGGAAATCACTCTCTACCGTATAGGGCGAGGTGAAACCTGTGTGCTTACAGTTGCCTGTATGCTTGGTACAGGAGATATCCCCTTTCCTGTATCTGCTGCTGCTGAACAGGTATCCGATGTTGTATTTATACCCATTGAAATATTTAAAAAATACTTTTATGAAACTCCTTCAATTCAGAAGTTTTTCTTTTCATCCATGTCCGCAAAATTTTATTCTTTATTGGGACTTCTTGAAAACGTTACCTTTAAACGGACAAGTGATCGTCTTGAGGATTTTCTGATCACTAAGACGGCAGGAGGAACATATCCTCTGTATGCAACTCATGAAGCAATCGCATCAGAGTTAGGTACAGCCAGAGAGGTAATAAGCCGCCTTTTAAAAGAAATGGAATCAAAAGGGCAGTTAACGCTAAACCGCGGAAAAATAATGCTGCATAAGGGCCGAATCTGATACATTTCTGTGTAACATAGTCACTGATATAATTTATTCTTTGGCATATGATATTCTCGCGAAAAAATAATCAGCTATGTTTTTGGAATAGGTTTGTAAGGAGTGCATCTATGAAAAAAAAGGTTTTAATTGTCGGCGGAGTAGCCGGTGGTGCTACAGCGGCAGCCAGGCTCAGGAGACTGGATGAACATGCGGAAATTATAATTTTTGAAAGAGGGGATTATATTTCTTTTGCCAATTGTGGTCTACCATATTTCATAGGAGATGTTATTACAGACAAAGAAAAGTTAACACTCCAGTCCCCTGAATCATTTAAAAGCCGCCTTAACGTAGATGTTAGAATCAGAAGTGAAGTTACAAAAATTAACCGGGGTAAAAAAACCGTAGAAGTAAAAGAAACCAACGGAAAAGTGTATGAGGAAAGCTACGATTATCTCATTTTGTCACCCGGAGCAGAGCCACTCGTACCCCCTATTGAAGGTGCAAAAACAGAAGCAGTCTTTACTTTAAGAAATATCCCGGATACTTACCGAATAAAAAATTATGTTATGCAAAACAACCCAAAAAGCGCTGTAGTTGTAGGAGCAGGTTATATAGGGATTGAAATGGCGGAAAATCTTCATTTGTTAGGACTTGATGTCTCAATTGTCGAGCTTTCTGACCATGTTATCCAACCATTGGATTTTGATATGGCCGCTGAGGTCCATAAACATATTCAAAGCAAAGGTGCAGCATTATATTTGAATCGTGGGGTAACAGGCCTTAATTCTCATAATGGAACTTATGAAGTTAAGCTAAGTGAAGGTAAAAGTATTTATGCCGATATGGTAATTCTTGCAGTGGGCGTAAGACCTGAAAGCAAGATTGCAAAAGATGCGGGGTTGGAATTAGGAGTCCGGGATTGTATTGTTACCGACAATCATATGAGAACAAGCGATCCATTTATTTATGCTGTCGGTGATGCTGTAGAGGTAGTTGATGTAATAACCGGCAATAAGGTTTTTGTACCTTTAGCCTCCCCCGCTAATCGTCAGGGGCGCATTGCGGCAGATAATATTGCCGGCAGGAACAGTACTTACGGGGGTACTTTGGGTACAGCCATACTAAAAGCCTTTGATATGACCGTGGCAACCACTGGCTGCAATGAAAAAGGCTTAAAAGCTGCCGGTATTGACTATGAAAAATCATTTACCTTCAGTGCTTCTCATGCAAGCTACTACCCTGGGGCTACCTATATGACAATAAAGCTGCTGTTTGGGAAAAACAGCGGAAAGGTACTCGGTGCGCAGATCATAGGATATAAAGGTGTGGATAAACGCATAGATGTTATTGCGACAGCTATAAAGGCCGGAATGACTGTATCCGATCTTACAAATCTTGAACTGTCCTATGCACCTCCCTTTGGGTCTGCTAAAGACCCTGTTAACATGGCTGGTTACGTTGCGTCTAATATAATTAACGGAGATATGAAGATTTTCCATTGGCATGATGTAAAAAACCTAAACCCTGAAAAAGTAACCATTCTGGATGTAAGAACCGGGATAGAGTTCTCTAATGGAAGCATTACAGGAGCCGTGAATATTCCTGTAGACAATTTAAGAGAGCGGATATCTGAACTTGATTCTAAAAAGCCAGTTTATGTATTCTGTCAAATTGGCCTTCGCGGGTATCTTGCTTCAAGAATTCTTATGCGGAATGGATTTGATAATGTATATAATCTTTCGGGCGGATATCGTCTACTGAAAACTGTGACAACTCCACTGAAGCCTTTTCAGGGTTTTGGCAAAAAGACACCTGGAACATAAGAGAAAAAAGCAGACGACGATTAGTCTTAAAGGGAGGCTATAAGCCTCCCCGTTTTTAAATGCTGGGAAGGAGGTTACCATCTTTTGTAGTAGTTTCCACGGCAATTGGCATAGTAATCCCCTCGGCAATCATAACGTTTTTCCCACTTGTCATCCTTATTGTCGCACTTGTCATGGTCGTACTTGTCAAATTTGTCAAACTTATTATCTTTCTTATCATCGATTTTGTCGTCGCATTTACATTTTTCCTTATCTTTTTTGTCTTCTTCATCGACACAGACAGGAACATGTTCTGCTCTGACAACTTTGAAGGTAATCTTTACAACGTCTTTTTCTAAAAGGCTGCAGAATACTTTTTGTCCTTTGCATTTAGTCTCGTTATGTAAGAAGTCCTTTTCACCTTCAACGAACGCTTCCAGTAACTCAGGAGTATCACATTCATCAATCTTATCGCACCCTATAGCTTTTATTTCAACAAAGCCGCCAAAGGGGATTTTGAAGGTAGCATGATGAATATCGCCATAGACAACTCCATCACAAACATCCTCCACGGTCTTGTAAGTGACGTTCTTCCAGATATAAGCATTGAAAATTACTTTACCCGGAATAACACTTGCATCTGTTATAACAACTTTTTTATCAATTTTCTCAATTTTATATATCGGAGGGCTGGACGGTGCAAGGCAAAGATCCTTTTCGACAAAAAACTGTTCAGATCCCTTACCGACTATAACAGGTACTTGAAGAATTTTCTTTTTCATTCTCTCACTCCTTTCTTTAAAATTTTATGCTTGTCTTGTCGAACAAGCTCAATACATATTATTCAGGCTAGTCCAAAGTTGCTACACCGCAATTCTAATTTTTCTTCTAATCCTCTTTTAAAAAGGATGTAAGGCGATCAGTAATCTGCATAATAAAGTACGCATGTGATTAAAACTATAACTGTCAGTCGAATTCATACAAAATTGATGCAGAATACTGAATCGTTGAAAAAATTAAAGAAAGGAATGCGAACATATGGCAAAAAAGGGTATGAGAAGACCGGATCCGGAAGCACCACATGGCACAGAAAGTAATAAGAAACAACATTTTAAAAAAAATGAGGTGTATCCTGTACCTGAAATTCAGGGAAAAGCAAAACACTCAAAAGAAAAGGCAAATCCCATCCGTTTTGACGGTAAGAAGAACACTACCTGGTCACAGTAAATGAAGTTGTTAAGGAACAGAAATGTTACGTACAAAAAAGGGAAGCATATTGGTGCCTCCCCCTTCTTTTATTAAATATATAAATTGCAAAAGATAGCTTAGCGTAAACCCATTAAAACAATACCTAATACCATAGACAAAATAATAATAATCGACATTATTGACGCAATAATCTGCCTGATTCTGTTATTCATATACTTAACCTGCTTCCACAAACCTTATTCTCTATCCAGTTGGATAATTATATTGTAACTCTGTTATTATAAAATTTCAATAAATGTGAACCCTCACCTGTCCCCTATGCAATAATATAAAAAAGTGAATAACGGTCTGTTATTTCGTCCCTTACTCACTTCTTAATATTTTGTTTCATATTCTCTTATGTGTTTATAAAACAATCAGAATTCAAGTCTTAGTTTTATTTTTTCACCACGAAATAAAACACTGGATATTTCAAATGGTTTTCCATTTTTACCTATAATAGTGTCTTGTAACAGCAACAGAGGATGATGTATCGGTATATTCAGGAGTTTTGCTTCTTCCTTAGTTGCTGCTACAGATTCCAATGTCTCTTGTGTATGCTCACGAATCAATCCATATTCGTTACTTAGTATCGTACACAGCTGCTCATTGACGAGATTTAGCTTATCAAGCCCGGGAGCAAGTTCAACCGGGATATATGAAGTATGAAGACTAAATGGCTCGTTTCTTACATATCGAATTCGTTTTATTGTATAAAGCAACGAATTTGGTTCGATTTCAAAAACATCACACATTTCTTTCGTACCAGTCTTAGCAGCAGCCTCTAATAATTTTGTAGTAACCTCATATCCCATCTTTTCAAGCTGCTCTCTAATCCCCGCATATGAAAGAGTATCAGCAATAATTTTGGGTTCAGATACATACGTACCTTTTCCTGGAATACGAAACAGCAAACCTTCTTGTACCAACTTTGTTATAACATTGCGTACTGTCATGCGGCTTACTCCGCACTCTTTGCTTAATTCGTTCTCCGAAGGTATAAGATCTCCCGATACCCATATTTCTTTTTCCAGTTTTTCTCTAATTAACTCTTCAAGTTGCACATAAAGCGGCTTCGAGCTTGAATGGTCTAACATAATACTCCTTATTGTTTCTTAAATAATATTGGTATATTTCGTATTGATTATAATACAGCGTATTATAAAAATTTTTACAAGTGTTAACAGAGACAAGTCTCTATTAACTTACCTTTCATGAATATCTCTCCAGGTTTTAAATAGTTCTCATGTTATTTGTTGATGAAGTCAACAACGGAATTTACAATTCCCTTCGCATCCAGCCCGTAAAACTCCAGTATCTCGTTATAGGGTCCTGAAGTAGCATAGGTCTTTGGAACACCAAGCATTTTTATATGAACGGGGAAGGTTTTGCTACAAACCTCGGAAACTATTGAACCTAATCCTCCCGGAATATAGTGTTCTTCAACGGTAACAATTTTCCCTGTCTTGCGGGCCGCGTATTCTATTAATTCTTCATCTATAGGATTAATTGTAGGCATACCAATTACCATTGGATTATAACCCTTATCTTCCAATACTTTTGCTGCATCAAGAACATTAGCGGTTAGCGATCCTGTTGAGATAATGGCTACATCTTGGCCATCTCGTATAAGATTTCCTTTGCCTATTTCGAAAGGCTTGCTTTCGAATAACTCCGGAATACTTTGATTTCCTATTCTCATGTATACCGGGCCATTATAGTCTAACATCGCTTTCACAGCATTCTCTATTTCACTTGGATCTTGCGGAGATAATATTACAACATCAGGAATCATTCGAATAATCGCAAAGTCTTCCAAGGAATGGTGTGTTGCACCTAAATCAGAATAGCTGATTCCTCCGTTGCGGCCGACAATCTTCACATTTTGTCTCATATACCCTATATCATTACGGAACATTTCATATGGCCGGGAAGTAACAAATGGAGCTATAGCACAAAATACAGGTATTTTGCCTGTCGTAGCTAAACCTGATGCTACTCCCACAACACCTTGTTCCATTATCCCAAACTCAAAATATCTGTCCGGGTATGTGGATTTAAACTCACCAAAACCTGAGCTGCCTCCGCTATCGGCTGAAAGCACAACAATATCCTCGTTAGTCTTCGCCGCTTCAAATACCGCAGAGCCAAATGTTTTTCTTGGGTCTCTTAGTTCTTTGCTCATTTGGTCTCCTCCTTAATTACTGCATCAAGCTCATTAATAGCCTTTTCCAATTCATCTTTATTGGGTTTCCAGTAATGATATTTGTAATTATCTTCAGCAAAAGAAATGCCTTTGCCTTTGATTGTATGAGCAATAATTGCCTTTGGTCTACCCTTTTTTGTATTTAAATACTCTATGGTTTTAACAATCTCTTCCATGTTGTTGCCATCAATTGCTGCAGTCTCCCAACCAAATGCCCTGAACCTTTCCCCAATTGGGTCCATATTCATTACTTCAGCTGTTTTACCACTAATTTGCAGTCCGTTATTATCAACAAAAACTACTAGATTATCTAACCCATAATGGGCTGCAGCAGCTGCAGCTTCCCAATTTGAGCCTTCAGGAAGTTCCCCGTCCCCCATAACTACATAGACTTTAGAACCCATATTGTTCTGTTTAAGACCTAAAGCCATACCAGTTGCAATGGAAAGCCCGTGTCCTAAAGCACCGGTATTTGCCTCTACTCCAGGGAGCTTGTGCATATCAGGATGACCAGGTATTTTTGAGTGCAAAGAACCATATGTATCTAAAATCTCCTCGGGGAAGAATCCTTTCTCTGCCAACGCTGCATATTGAGCCATGCATTTATGTCCAGCAGACAGGATAAATCGATCCCTTTCGGGCATCTTCGGGTTTTTGGGATCAATATTCATAAAGTGGAAATAAAGTGCTGTCACGATATCCATGCAAGAAAGAGCTCCTCCCATATGTCCAGCTCCACTTGCCTCTATCATGCGCACGACTTTACGCCGGCATTTTGCCGCAGTTTTTTCTAAACTTTTTATTTTTTGACTCTCCATTATTATTCACCCTTTTCATATTTGACAATTCTGTCTACTTTCGGTGCAGAACGTGAATTGGGATCAAATTGATTTTTTAAATATTCCTTAACAAAACATTTTGCAAGCTCAATTCCGGTTACTTGAGCACCCATTGTAATTATGTTTGCATTGTTACTCAATTGTGCCCTCTGGGCCTGATAAATATTATTGATAAGAGCCGCATATGCTCCGGGTACTTTATTTGCAGCAATGCAAACACCTATCCCGGTTCCACATATTATTATGCCTCTGTCACATACCCCTTTAGCAACGTCTTCTGCTAATTTAATAGCTGTGTTTGCATATATGGGGTCATCACTTCCATAGTCAACTACCTCATGTCCTAATTCTTTTACATATGGTATTAACTCGTCTTTGAACAATGTTGCATTTGGATCACAGCCTATAGCTATTCTCATAAATATCCTCCTATAAATAATATATTATTTGTCAGTCAGTGACATTACATGTATATACATGTGAATGTATACTATTTTTTCCTTTTTGTCAATAATAAATGTAATAAGGAGACATGTTATCAGGTTATATCTAGATTAAATATTCGATCATCTCTCAGGTGGTAAATAAGGATTATTATCTCGAGGCGGGGAATAAAATCCCCGCCTCGAGATTAAAGGGTTTGGAAACCGTATATATTCTTATATTATTTCCGGATCTTCATAATCCACCTAAGCGACTTTTTTAGACGGTGCATTGATAGTAGCAAATACACCTTTCAATTTTTCTTCCATCAACAACGCTTAGCTGGACTTCTTTTGATCATTATTTACAGCATTCATAAACCTGCGTTGATATGAAACCACCTGGTTTGCGCTGGTAAACCGTGCAAGATAACCTGGTTCTGCAGTTATAACAACACGATCTATAACATCGTCAAACTCAGGATCTGCCATCAATCTGTCAATATCAGGATAATTATAATCACCTTCCATGGAACAAATGATAAGACGTGTATCGCGAAGGTTATTATTCCGAAGCAGTCTCAAATTATGTCTCACACCATCAAGTCCGTCAGATCCCTCCGGATTATTATAATTTCTATACTCGATAATATCTTTTGCCATTTTGTATACATCAAGTAAATCACGTCCTGTTTCATTCTTGTTGAGATAGTCATTAGCTACCATGAAACTTCTGATATCTTCAAGATATTTCCGGTCTTCTGTTACTGCATACAGATCCAAGTTTTTCTTGAAATATTCCGTCTGTTTCAGACGATGACGTATAAAGCTGTTTATGAAATAAGGCTTAGCTTGCAATGCCATTGCAGTTTGATATGGTTCAAACATTAAAGTATAGTTTATGCGATAGCCGTGCTCTCTCAATTTCAGAGCGAGGTTATGCCCATGTAGCGCATCCGCTGTAGCTGGTTGGTTATATCTTAATGAAAACAGCTTGTCATTTTCCAGCAATTCATTTACGTTGTCGGTGTTTACGGGCCCAGTATGAGGAACCTTAATTACAACTCTGTATTCACTAAGAATCTCTTTAAATTGTTCACATTCTTCGAGTATTTTATCAAAATCTTTTTCAAACGGGTTATTCAACTCTACGCTTATGTCACATCCCGGTCCAAGGATTCTTCCGAGCTCTGTCATTACTTCTTCGCGTGTCTTAAACTTACCCCCGACATTTGCCTTGGGATTATTGATGAACAAATCATAAATTATCCCAGGATTGCATGTCAGATTACCTAATAGCGGTGCTATGGGAGCTACCTCATAAGGATTAGCAGAGTCGGCAGAAAAAATTACGCCCGTAGGACGTGGCATTCCATTTTTGTCATAAGAAATGTCTCGAACCAGGTCAACACATAATAGACCATCTTTTTCAAGACTGCTCTCTATACGGAATCCTGCGGGAGTTTCATCATCAGGTACGTTAAATGTCTTTATAACGTCCTTAAACCTCTCACTGACACCGACATACTCCACATCTCCTTTGAGTAGTGCGTAGTCATCGGCAGAAATAATCATGTTTTTTATGCGATTAACATAAGACTCTTCACCTTTTGCAGCAGGTGCATTCAATGAATTTAAGGTATAGTTTACACCAAGTGTACCCTCACCTTTAGAAAGATAATTCACTGTTGGCATATTCTGTCCCTCCATTATATTTTTATCTTTTTTTGAACTAAATAGTAGCAGTAATACCCTGTATATACAGGATATAATATTGAATCATTGTTGTCAATAGAATTTGAAAATAAAATCGGTGCCGATATTAAATGCATTTGCGTTGTATATATTAAATGAGCTGTCATCAAAAATTAATCAATCTTTGAGACAGCTCCTTTGATAATTAGCTCTGTTTCAATTTATCAATCCGGTTTACCAAACACTTACCCTCTTTTCAGGCGGCAGATACATTTTATCTTCCGGCTGAATATTATATGTATCGTAAAACTCCTGGAAATTTCGGATTACCATATTTGATCTTAGTTTATAGGGAGCATGAGTGTCTTGCTGTGCCAAAAGCTGGTACATCTTAGGCGTTGCAGTGTAGCGCCATATACGTCCATTGCTTTCAAAGAACGCTTTATAATCAGCATTAGGAATTTCTTTCATGATTTCCAGCACACAGGCTACGCCGCCTATATCAGCCACATTTTCAGAAAGAGTTAAATTACCATTTACAATTGCATTAGGTGCTATCTCCAGTCCCTCATACAGTTCTGCCACGCTTTTTGTCTTTTGCTGGAAGGTCTGATAGTCCTCCTGGGTCCACCAATTGTTCATATTCCCTTTTNCATCAAATTGGGCCCCGTTATGGTCAAAAGCGTGAGTTATCTCGTGGGCTATAATTGCACCGATTCCTCCTAAATTTTGCTCCCGGGAAGCTTTTTCATCATAGAAAGGAGGCTGGAGTATACCTGCCGGGAAAACTATTTCATTATTCAGCGCATTATAGTATGCATTTACCATTTGAGGCGGCATTAGCCATGCCGATTTATCAACTGGTTTATCCAGCAAGGTCTTGGTGTGTTGGGCCTGCGCAGATGTTATAGCAAATATATTGCCTATCAGAGAACCGCCATCCTTATAGCTTTTCATCTCTATATTCTCATATGGATCCTCCCATTTATCCGGGTATCCTATTTTAATAGTCATAGAATCAAGTTTTTTTATGGCAGCAGCTTTTGTATTATCACCCATCCAGTCAAGCCGCCCAATACGCTTTTTATAAGTTTCTATAATTTCATCTACCATATTTTCAACATCGGCTTTAGCTTCAGGAGAAAAATATTTCTCAACATAAACTCTTCCCAGATATCCGCTCATAACAGAATTCAGAAGATTAAAGGCAATATCCTCATCACTCATTGTACTGCTTAAGCCCAGGAAAACAGCATTAAACCCTGTAATTGCATCCTGAAGTTCTTTGGATAGAAGAGAAGCAGTATTAGTGATAAGTTTTGTTCGTACATAAGTTTTTAAAACATCAATATTCTCATCGCAAAGAAGCTCGCCTGTCTTGGCCATTAGTTTAACATCAGTTATAATTAAATTCTCAACAGCCCCATAACCAAGATCAGACATATATTTTCTTAAATCAACATTTGTAAATGATTTTGCTAACTCATCCTTAGTAACCGGATTATAGAGATTTTCAATTTTGCTTGCGTCCTCATTGCTTAGGGTGTTTTCTGCCAGGAGTGTTTCGAAGGCATAGACATTTTGAGCCTGAGCCACTGCATCCTCCTGACCAATTCCGGAAGCCATCAGCATCTGTGCAATAAAGCCTTCATATAAAGTTTTGACCTGAGGATCACCACTTAATAAGTATGCTGAATTAAGACCAGTTGTAAGACCCTGGCCATATAAGGTATATTTATTGCTGTCCAATAAATCACCGGAAGGGCTAAAGGTGAAAAGAGGATTATAGCCCGTCATATTTTCAAACTCGGCTGCATAATTAAGCAGTTCCTGAGCTGTCTTTACTTCATCAAATTTGTCCAAATACTTTTTAATAGGTTCTATGCCTTGTTTATTGCGGTTTTCCATGTCCAGTACCGTACTGTAGAAATCAGCAATCTTCTGTTCTATGGTTCCTTTTTTATATGTATCTTTGTTTTTATAAATCTCATTGGCTATTTCTTTTATTTTAGCATCATTACTGAGACTTACCTCTTCAAATGATCCAAAACCGGGATAACCGGCCGGAAGTTTGGTATTATTCAACCATTCATAATTAATGGAATAATAGAAATCATCTTTTAAATCAGTATTCTTTAAGTTTCTGACCCTATCCATAACAGCACTTAACTGATCTTTGGTGAGATGATCATTTGAACCGAAAAGACCGTTTCCGTATCCACAAAAGAGACCAGCTCTGACAAGTCTGTTGACATCTCCTGCCGCAGATGCGGGAACATCACTAAAAATCTGGCTCTCTGTAAGATCGGGAAGCTCCCTTATAGATCGGCTCAGAAACATAGCAAATTCAAGGCGGGTAACATTTCTCTGGGGATCTAATGTGGTGCCGGATCCTGCCATTATGCCATTTGTAACTGCAATTCCAATTTCATCTGTGTACTGGGCAGTAACAGATGCTGCATCGGCAAAAGTACTCAGATTATTTTCTGTCTGGTCTAAAGCCCCATATCCTACGGTGTTTAGTATACTTACCACCGCTTGCTCTCTTGTTACAAAATTGTCACTTATTGTGTCAGCCTGAACAGGCAGCATGCCAAAAGCAATGGCGAGACATAATAACATGCCAAATAGTCTTGCCTTAAATTTTTTCATTTTTTTCTACTTCCCTTCATAATATTACTAATATTATTACATATTACCTGAGGGTTTGTCTGTAATTTTTATTCTATTGCTCCAAATTTGTTATCAAAGTTTCAAGTATATTTACCACTTATACTACAAATGCTTTATATAAATTACTGTTCAGGTGATTTTAATGATTTTAAAATATATCAGATTGAAACCTACCATATATTTTTTTCTTAAAGAGACTGAGCCTTCAGATACTATAAGAGAAAAACTCTGTGACTCTGAAAAGCCTTTAATATGCTTTTCATCAATTCGTGATGAAATGGTAATGACAGAAAAAAGATTTCTTATTGCCGACAGAAAAGGAGTTTCCGGTAAAAAAATAAAGTTTATTTCTATTCCCTACAGCAGCATTACATTGTATACAGTTGGTATGGTTGGCGGCCTTGACCTTGATGCCGAAATACTTCTCAACTTAAGAGGCAATGTCAAAATTCAGCTGAGGTTTCTTCGGAGCAGACAAATAATGCACAGTATCCATAAAGCATATGAAATTATTACTTCATATTTTATTTGTAATACTTAAATATGGAAATACCATTTTGGGGATAAAAAAGGGAACCATCTTCCGATAACACATTTTGCAAGATAGTCCCCTGTATACAGAATCTTAAGTCTTCGATACTATAATCTTTTGTACTATATCAGCTACATCCTCACATTTATCCAGGGCAGATTCCAGCTGATCATATAATCGTTGCCACACTATTATCTTTTTTGCATCGGACTCAAATTCAAATAGAGTTCGCATAGCTTTGAAATAAACCTTGTCTCCAGCTTCTTCAATATTATTAATCTCAATAATCAAGTCATTGATTTTTTTAACTTCCTTCTTAAAATTCTTTAAAGTTTTCATCAATTCTTCAAGTTTAATGCAAGCATCAACAACATAGTCCATCAGTGTCTGAGCCTCTTCATTAACATTATTTACACACATCATATGGGTGATGTTGGATATTGAATCGATACTGTCAGTGATGTTTTCAATTTCCTTTATAATCTCAACAATATCTGAACGGTCTATAGGAGTGATAAAGGCCTCGTCTACCATCTTCAGGCAACGGTGCACATGGATATCGGCCTCATGCTCAATGGCTTTTACATTCTTAAGCTCATTATAATCCACAATCCCGTCATCATAAGATTTCCTCAAAGCTACCGCAGCTTTACGGGAAAAAGAAATGGAAATTTGAAACATATCAAAACAATCAACACCTTTGTTAGAAAAAAAACCCATTGTTGCTCCTCCTATCAGAATATAAAATTAAATAATTTGGCCATTACATAGCCTAATATCAAACACGCAGGGAAAGTTAATGCCCATGCAATCAACATTTCCTTGACCACATTCCAGTTGACATTCGATAATCTTCTTGCAGCACCTGCCCCCATAATGGCGGTTCCCTTGGCATTGGTGGTACTTAATGGTATCCCCAGAACAGTTGCACCAATCATACAAGCTGAGGCACCAATCTCTGCTGAAAAGCCCTGATACTTTTCAAGGCTGACCATATCCATTCCCATTGTTTTAATAATCCTGTGCCCGCCAATAGATGTTCCTACACTCATAATAACTGCAACAAGCAACATAATCCAAATAGGTATAAAAAGGCTATCACCTGGTGGGTAAACACCTCCCACTACCAAAGCCAGAGCAAAAACGCCCATGAATTTCTGGCCATCCTGAGCCCCATGGCTAAAAGCCATAAGGGCTGCCGAAAAAATCTGCCCCCATGAAAAGAATGTATTTGCTTTATGTCTGTTTACACCCCTGAATGTAAATGCAACTCCTTTGGTCACTAAAAATCCGGCAATAAAGCCTAAGACTGTTGCAACAACAAGACCGATAAGCACTTTCTTAAATTCATCCCAATTAAAAGCTTCAATGCCTTTAAAAGAAATTCCAGCTCCCATCAGACCGGCAATCAAGGCGTGACTCTCACTGGTAGGAATTCCATATCTCCATGCCGAAACAGCCCAGATCACAATGGACAGCTGTGCTGCCGCCAATGTAACAAGGGCATCTTGTCCGGTTCCTATTTCAATAATCTTTGCGGTGGTATTGGCAACTGCCGTACCGGTAAGAAAAACACCGGCCAGGTTAAATATTGCCGCCAGAATTACAGCCGCTTTAGGGCTTAATACACGAGTCGAAACAACAGTTGCGATAGCATTTGGGGCATCCGTCCATCCGTTAACAAAGACCGAAGCACATACTAACAGCAAAACAATGGCTAAAGCAAGCATAGACTTCCCCTTTCGTAGCGAAAACAATTCTCTTTATTGTTTGTATTTTAAGCAATAGATTAGTATTCTATTTAGAAACCTTTAACATTATATCAAAGGGAATAGGACATTGAAAGCAATAAAATAACAAAAATCTATTAATTTCTTATATTTTATTAACTTAATTTACATGGCAGCGAGCTTCAGTAGTAGCTGACGTTTGTCATTCCAGGCCCCTTTTGTCATCCTAAGCGATAGCGAAGGATCTTTCAAGTTGACACAAAAGATTCTTCATTCCGCTTCGCTTCATTCAGAATGATAGCGGAATGCTGCGTTTCGTTCATAATGACAAAGGCGAGTTGCGCAGCAGCATTAAAAAAGAGTCGGCGATAAATACCGACTCCTCAAAAGTGCAATAATTATATTTAGTCTTTCATTAATTCTTCATGTCGCTTAATCTTCTTGGTTGTGGTTTTAACAAACTCCTCATCCTGAAGCGAAAACTCCTTAACATGCTTATATATAACCATGCTTTGGTTTATTCTTTTAACCTCTTTCTCAATGATATCCTCAACGGTTGATCCAGGCGCTGAATCATCTTTAATATCTTCTTCAATTTTCTCTCTGTCGGGAACTATTTTGGCGCAAATAACAGTATCACCGTCAGACTGGCCCTTTCCGTAAACCAGAGATTCCTTTATATATAAGCTTCTGTTTAAAAGGGTTTCTATTTCTTCGGGAAAAACGTTTTTCCCATTACCGGTTACTATAACATTCTTTTTTCGGCCTGTAATGTGAACAAAACCATCCTTATCAATAAACCCGCTGTCTCCTGTATAAAACCAGCCACCCCTGATTACTTCCGCCGTTGCTTCCGGGTCATTATAATATCCCAGCATTACACTTGAACCCTTACATTTTATTTCACCGATACCATCTTCATCAGGACTGTCTATTTCCACCTGAAGATTAGGTAAAGGAAGTCCAGCCGCTTCGTCCTTATAGTAAACATCTCTATTTAATGCCACTATCGGGGCACATTCGGTAAGTCCATAACCCTGAACCAAAGAAATCCCCAATTCTCTGAAACCCTTTGCTATCTGAGGATCAATACCGGCAGCACCGCTGATAAACATTCTGATATGCCCGCCTAAAGCCTCATGAACCTGTTTAAACAGTTTGCGACGTATATCGATATTAATCTTTCTTAATGCATTGCTTAGACCAATAGCAAATTTTATTTTTTTCTCACCGTTGGTTTTTATGGCCTGGTTCATAATTTGCCTGTACATTGATTCGAAAAGCAAAGGTACTCCCAACACCATAGTTGTTTTAGATTCCTTAAGATTTTTGACAATATGTCTTAATCCTTCACAATAAGCAATGGTACATCCCCTGTAAATCTGACATAAAAAGCCGCAGGTACATTCATAGGTGTGATGTATTGGAAGTATAGATAAGAATATGTCCTTCTCGTCTATATATAACATAGAACACATATTCATAAGATTTTCGCAAATATTCTTATGAGAAAGCATTACTGCTTTCGAGGTATCGGTAGTTCCGGATGTAAAGAGCAGCATATTCATTGTTTCAGCATCAATCTCAGCATCAATAAACCTTCGGTCACCTTCTTTCAGCAGGTCATGCCCCTTTTGTAAGAGGAGCTTAAAAGATAATATATTACCATTGTCTTCTTCTGCGTCCATACTAATAAAATAGCGCAAAGATGTGTCCTTCTTAGTTAAGATTTCAACTTTTTCTTTTATACTTCCGGCATAAATAATAGCATCAGCCTTAGAACGATCTAACAAAAGCTCTATTTCATTTGGCGGTAATTCTTTATCCAATGGTACTATTACTCCAGTTCCATTAACAACGGCAAGATATGATACTGACCATTCATAGCGATTTTCACCGATCAGTGCAATCTTCCCTCCTTTTAACCCCAAGCTCATCAGTGCAGTTCCCAAGGCATCAACGTCAGTTTTATATTGCTTGTAGGATATAGGAGTATAATCTGCCTGTCCCTTAGGTTTAGACAAAAACGCTGCTTTTTCTCCATAAAGTTCAACACTGGAATTAAGCATATCCTTAAGATCCTTAATATGTCTAACTTCATAAAGTTCTAAATTTTTCATTCTATTTTACCTCCAAATAAGACTCAAATTAGATTTTGGCTGATAATAATTATGTATTATTATATATCACTGGTAAGAATTTTAAAATATAAACTTTCTTATCATATTTTATATTATATTTTTGTATAATAACGAATCATTGAATACTAAGCAAATAAACAGGGTAAAAATATATAATTAAAGGAGGGGGTAACAGTGCTGACTTTCAGAGAACTATATGACAGGTTGCTTAAGGCTTCCTATAACAAAAGCCTTAACGAAGAGATTGATAATATAAAAAAAACCGAGGAATTTAACGTGGATGATCTGGATTGTATTCTTCATCCTGAGAATTATCCATCAGTTATCAGAACAGATGCCTGTAACAGCTGCACAGCGGAGAAACCTGCATGTGAAGTTGCCTGTCTTTTTTCTGCCATAAAAAGAGACGGGGAAGGTAAAGTTGTTGTTGAACAAAAAGACTGCACCGGCTGTGGCCGCTGCCTGGAAGTATGTGAAAACAAAGGCCTGGTAGAGAGAAAAGACCTTATCCCGATTCTTGAGTTGTTGCATTCTAAATCAGTTCCTGTATATGCAATGATTGCTCCTGCCTTTAACGGCCAATTCACATTGGATGTAACCGCTGGAAAACTGAGAACAGCATTTAAATGCCTTGGATTCTACGGTATGCTTGAAGTAGCTTTGTTTGCAGATATTTTAACCCTTAAAGAAGCATTGGAATTTGATCGCACTATACAAGAAGACAAGGATTTTATGCTTACAAGTTGCTGTTGCCCGATATGGGTAGCAATGATTAAGAAGATTTATCATGATTTAATACCACATATGCCCCCCTCTGTATCACCGATGGTGGCTTGCGGTCGAGCAATTAAAAGAATCCATCCAGATGCGGTTACTGTTTTCATAGGACCTTGTATTGCAAAAAAGGCTGAGGCAAAAGAACCCGACATTAAAGATGCCGTTGATTATGTCCTTACCTTTCAGGAAATAAAAGCTAATTTCATGGAGGGGATGGGCTGCGTCGGCGGATGTGTCGGCGGACCTAAAGCACTTATTCCCTACAAAGAAGGCACTGAACATGTAATAGAGTATGGAGATCTTGCCACATATAAAACACCCATCGATAATCCTCATGCTATTGAGCTGTTGGAGCAGCTTGGTTTCCATAGAATCGAAGATTTACTGGAAAGAGATAATCTGTTTATTAGAAAATTCACCTGAGCAGGCAAGCACCAGTGTCATTGCTATGAATGCACCATGTGAGATCTATCGTGGTGCGGGTATCGCAGGGGAATTCTGAATGGTACGCAAGGGGTAACGGCGCATTTGCCCCCCTCTTCAGGCACCTCTCGTAAATCCTTCATTCTTGTAGTATTTAGGGGAAGACACAATAACACTCCTTACCGCAACGGTAGTGATAACTATAATGCCTCCTATTATTGAGAATATACCCGGGATTTCACCAATAATTAAGATAACCCAGATAGGATTCAGTATTGGCTCTATCATAGTAATCAGACTGGCTTCAAGAGCTGTGGCGCTCTTGATTGCCTTACTGTACAAAATATACGGTATTCCAAGTTGAATAACTCCCAATATAACAAGGTACAACCAGCCTTTTGTATCAGGAACGGCAGTAAACAGAAAAGGCAGGCCTGCCACTGCGGTGATGGCATTCCCCAGAATCACCGACTCTACAGGTGATCCATTCTTTTGCATCCTCATGAATATAGTAAAAAGGGCATAACTGATACCGCTTAACAAACCAAAAATATTCCCTGTCAGTCCTTTTGTGTCAATACTATCCAAGAAAAACAGCACCATACCACCAAACACCAGCACTATTGTAGCCCAGTCAATGGTCTTCGGCTTTTCTTTAAGCATCCAGGCACTAAGCAAAGCTACAAAAATAGGGGCGGTATATTGCAGAAGTATTGCATTAGCCGCTGTTGTAAGTTTGTTGGCAACTACAAAGCTAATTACCATTGAGGCATAGGCAACCCCTGCCATAATTTGGGGAAATGACCAGTTGAAATTTGGCTTTTTTACATACAACAGAATAATCAAACATGAAATAGCTGATCTCGTTCCCGATATAGCCAGCGGATGTGCATTTATGGATTTTATCAAAATCCCGCCGAGACTCCACATAGTGGCTGTAATCGCCAAAAAAATCATGGCATTTACTTTTTTGTTTTTATTACTCACAAATTAGACCCCTTTGCTGCAAACCTTACTTATAAATCATACAAGTTTTATCTTAAATAAACAAGCAGCAAAGAAGGTATCGTTATTTATTTTATCTGTGGATTTATTCTGTTTTTTGGCTCATTATAGCTGTTTAGGCTATACTCTGCCGGGCCTTCCAGTACATTTCCCTTATAATCAAATCTGGAGCCGTGGCATGGGCAGTCCCATGACCTTTCCTGCGAATTCCATTTTAACTCACAGCCCATATGTGGACATGTGGTATCTACAAGATAAATATTATCTTCTTCATCACGATAAAAGCCACAACGTTTCCCGCCTATATTTACAATTACGCCTATACCTTTTTCATCGGGAAGCTCTGTTTCCCCCAGAGTCAGCTTTCCAGAAATCAATTGAAAGACCATATCGGCATTTTCTTTTAAGAAATTGAATGAGACAAAGTCTTTAACCCGCATGTTAGTGAACAGCTCTTCGTATGGTGACGTACCCTCCACAATGAGATCCCTTATAAGGACAGCCGAAGCGATACTGTTGGTAAGACCCCATTTATTGAATCCCGTGGCTATAAAAATGTTCTTATTGTCAGAGTTTATATATCCCGCATACGGAATATAATCATGGGGTATATAATCCTGGGCCGACCACTCGTACTTTACCGCATCTGTGTTAAAAGTAGCTTTTGCATAATCCTTGAGGTTTTGATAGTGATTTGTATCTTTGTGTCCTACCTTATGGTTTTCACCTGATATTAACAGAGTTTTATCTTCCGGGATATGCCTTAGCGAAATAGTAGGATCCTCCGCATTAATAAAATGTGCATCCGGGAATGAATCCATTTCAATACCGATAATATAGCTTCTTTCCGGTTTAAGACGGGAAAAATAGAGACCTCTTCCATCATAACAGGGGTAGTGGGATGCAATAATAACATTCTTAGCTGTTATTTTATTCTTGCTCTTAGTCTCAATAACACATTCCTTGCCGGGATGAAAATCAATAACCCGGGTATTTTCGTATATGCGTGCCCCTTGTTTTATTGCTCTCTCAACTAATCCGTCCAGAAAACGTTTCGGATGGAACTGGGCTTGGTTATTCATCTTAAGTGCGCATAATACATTTATAGGAAGAGGGATTTGATTTTCAAAGGAACAATCCAGACCCATTTCCTGATACAGCTCAAACTCTTTCTCCAGTTTACTTTCATATTCAGGCGAATTTGTAAAAAGATATGCAGGAAGTCTTTTAAACTGACAGTCTATATTATATTGCCGGGAGGTGTCATCTATGAAATTAATTGCTTCGGCGTTTGCCTTATAGTATTTCTTNGCTATTTCCATTCCATAGTTTTTTTNAATTTTTGAATATATATATCCGTGCTGGGCAGTAGCCTTTCCCGTGTTTCTTCCGGAAGTACCATAACCGACTCTGTTAGCATCAATAAGTGTGACATTTAAGCCTGCCCTGGTCAACAGGTACAAGCAGGTAACACCGGCTAAGCCTCCGCCGATTATCAAATGATCGGTGGATATATCTTCTTTTAAAGGTTCAAAACTAATTCCCTCAGAACTTAACAGCCAGTATGGTGTATTCATAAATATATCTCCTTTAAGCGTTAATCACACATTATTGTGTGACAATTAAAGAAAATAATGCAAACACACCAAATAATTAATTGTTTCTTAGATAAAAAATCCAGACCAAAGCCATCTGTATTACAATGATTGTCGGAATCCCCAACATAAACGAGACATGCCTGGTCTTGTGGCGGAAAAGCAGCATAGACGCGTATATACCCACTGACCCTCCTATTGCTGCAAGAAGGAACAGAGTCTTTTCCGGTATTCTTCTCCAGTTATAAATAGCCGCAGTTTTGTCAAAACCTGATACTAAAAAGGACAATATATTGATAATTATGATATAAATAATCAGTGTTTTCATATAATCTCCAAACTTTTGATCGTACTTTATAATAACACTTTTGATATGTAAATCACAATCCGGTGGTGAGNCCACAGCGATTTAAAGTAGAGCATGGATAGTCTGCACGCCCGGGGTTGCCTTTTACATCAGTGGTGCGAAAAGTCTTAAAAAACCTCTGGCAATACGCTTTAACGGTTTAATACTTAGACAGTCTTCAAGGGTAATTTCCTTGCATTTTTCAAAGGTTTCTATAAAATCATTTTTAATAGCCTTTATTGATTTGGTTTTATACAACCAAACACCGCACTCAAAATGGAAATATAAACTTCGATAGTCGAGATTAATTGAGCCGACAACTCCTAAAACATCATCGCAAACAAATGCTTTTGAGTGAAGAAAACCGGGACTGTACTCAAAAATTCTTACTCCCGCTTCGATGAGAACTTCATAATAGGATTGGGTCACCAAAAAAACATACCATTTATCAGGAATGTGCGGAGTAACAATTCTGACATCAACACCACTTTTAGCAGCTAATTTAAGAGTGGTAATCAACTCATGATCCAAAACAAGATATGGGGTAAAGATATAAACATAATCCCTGGCTCTGCTTATCATATTTATATAAGTGTATTCACCTACCGGTTCATTGTCCAGAGGGCTATCTCCAAAGGGTTGTATATAACCGTCCGATTCATATAAACCATCGCATACCACACATGCTTTAAGTGAATCATAGTCTTCCGGTTCATTTGAAAGAAATGACCAGAGCTGCAGGAAGATTACCGTCATATTCCATGCAGCTTCACCTCTTATCATAATAGCAGAATCCTTCCAATGCCCATATCTTTCATAAACATTTATATATTCATCAGCCAGATTAATGCCTCCGGTAAAAGCCGTATGCCCGTCAATAACAATAATTTTTCTGTGATCTCTGTTATTCATCCTGATTTCCAGCAAAGGTGTAAATGGGTTAAACACATAACATTTTATGCCCTTTTCACGAAGTTCATTGTAATACTTATAGGGAAGTGTTGTCATACAGCCCGCATCATCATACATAACTCGGACATCAACGCCTTGAGCTGCCTTATCCTCAAGAATACTCAAAATGGTATTCCACATCAGACCTTCTCTGATTATAAAAGTTTCAATAAATATAAACTTTTCTGCTTTTTTTAACTCTTCCACAAATGCTACAAAGAACTCTTCACCGGATGAAAAGTACACAGATTCCGAATTGTTGTATACCGGAAATCCGGAAGCTGTTAATATATATCTGGACTGG
>JGI24710J26742_10001245_pt1 | contig 23561 bp, 26 predicted proteins | sample BioPla2DNA2_FD_26742 | JGI IMG/M metagenome (IMG submission 26742) | reverse complement strand
GAGTGTTACACCCGTTCCCATCCCGAACACGATGGTTAAGCCTCACAGCGCCGATGATACTGCTCGGGAGACTGAGTGGAAAAGTAGGACGTTGCCAGGTTTAATATGGCCCCTTGGTCAAGCGGTTAAGACACCACCCTTTCACGGTGGTAACAGGGGTTCGATTCCCCTAGGGGTCACTTTAAAAAGTAAAAGTCTAAGTATTCTTGCTTAGACTTTTACTTTTTTTATTAAATGTAATAAATACTGCTGCTATAATATGAAAGTTTCCTATTTAAAGGTGTATAATTTTTTGTTTATATCATATATTCAGTAATAGTAATAATATAAGATTGGAGGCAAAACTATCTTAATAGGATACTTGATTGATTTACTATAAAATTGTTCTATTATAAAGATAGTGGAGTATGAATGGGTAATGGAATTTTTAAGTGTTCTGATTTTGATAGTGATAGTATTACAAAATTAGAACAATACGCTAATGGACTTATATTAGTATTAGAAGATATAATAGAATTAATATCAAGCAGTAGTGATATAGATAGCTGTAACATTAAATTGTGGATAACCTTTTTATTATTTGTTATAAAGTAAGAGAATTGTTGAGAAAAACTAACAACAAACAATAGTTATCCACAACAAAACATAATAAGTTGTGGATAAGGTGGATAACTTATAAAAATTTCTGCAAAACTAAAGAATAATGAGGGGTAATTAAATGCTAATAGAAAAAAACATTGTAAAAGGAAAATTTATTAAAAGGCCAAATAGGTTTAAAGCTCATGTTTTATTAAATGGTGAGGAGCTAGTGGTCCATGTACCGAACACTGGTAGATGTAGAGAAATATTAAAACCTGATTCTACAGTTATACTTAGGGAAGAAAATAATCCTTCAAGAAAAACTCCCTATGATTTAATTGCTGCTTATAAGGGTGATATGCTCATAAATATTGATTCTCATATACCTAATAAGGTTGTAGAAGAAGCTTTGATAGCTAAGAAGGTGGAAGGATTAGAAGAATATGATTTAGTTCAAAAAGAGAAGACTTTCGGAAATAGTAGGTTTGATTTTAAGCTTACAAATACCATTGATAAGAAAGAATACTATTTAGAAGTTAAGGGTGTTACCCTGGAGAATGATGGAATAGCAATGTTTCCTGATGCTCCAACAGAGAGAGGAGCAAAGCATCTAAAAGAGTTGGTGGNGGTTGTGAATTCTGGAAAGGGTGCTGGTGTCTTGTTTCTAATTCAGATAGATAATATAGAAAGTTTTAGGCCTAATGATGAAATGGATAAGGCCTTTGGAGAAGCTTTAAGGTATGCTAGAAATAATGGTGTGGATCTATATGCTTATAATAGTATAGTAACAGAGAATTCTATTACCCTAAATAAAAGAATTCAGCTGATCTTATAATTTATATAAAAGGGATATATTGCATCAGAAGCAGTATATCCCTTTTATGTATGCTGGACATTAGCATAAGCTAATACATTTGTGGTAAAATGATTATAACATATGAAATATAGAAGAATAGGTAGGATATAGGTGAATATATGAAATATAATTTTTGTCCGAAATGTGGAAACAAATTAGTAGAGAAATATAGCTGGGATGAAGGAGGGGTACCCTACTGTATTAAGGATGATATAATGTTTTTTGATACACCTAAACCATGTATAATGGTAGCTGTAATAAAAGAAGATAAGATACTGCTTTTGAAGCAGAGNTATATATATAAAAACTCCAAGGTCCTTATTAGCGGTTATGTAAGCAATGGAGAGAGGGCTGAAGAAACGGTAGTAAGAGAAGTTAAGGAAGAGACAGGAATTAGTGTGAATAATGTAAAGTATCTTGGGAGTGAGTGTCTTGATTCTAAGGAAATCATTATGCTTACTTTTATGGCTAGTTATGCAGGTGGGGAAATTAATAAGTCACAAGAGGTTGAAGATGTGCAGTGGATTCTCTTAGAAGATGCTTTAGGTGAAATGAAGGAAGATGAAATAGGTAAGAGAGTTGTTAATAAGGTTTTAAAGGAAATTAATAATATTGCCTCCGATTAATTGTAAAGAATATGAGCATAATACAAATAGGAGGTGTTTATTTTGAATTTAAATGTAGGCGTAAACTTAGCTAAACAAATGAATAAACTTGTTAAACGTAAAAAGATGCCTTGCCACACTTATAATTGCTCTAATGAAGAAAATGGTGTTTATACAACAATATCTAAGGCTCAATGTAAAAGCGAAAATAAGGGAATCCTTAAAGGTAAGAGTGAATATTATGTACTTGCTGCCGGTGTTATAGGAGCAGTGGCGGCATTAGGCATAGCGGCATCAGCAGCTTCAATGGGAAATAAAAAGAAACACTTTCTGTGGTAAGTGTAAAGATATTACTTAAAAAGATTCAGCAGAAGCTGAATCTTTTTAAGTTAAGGTTAGATACTGCTATTGGATTTAAACTAATATATCTTTCTTGGTAAAATTCAAATGAGATATAATATAAGGTATTATTGTCCATGCTAAAAATATTAATACCACAAAAATTGGTGATGGCAAGGAACTTAAAGTTGAAATTTTTATTTCACCAGTTATAACAGTAGTAGTATTACCATATGTCATAAATAGAAAAGGTAATACTGGTTTTACATAAGGTATAACCTTCAAAATATTAATGGATACTAATAATACTATACTAATAGCTATAGAAGCTGAACTGCTCTTTACTAATGTTGAAATCATTAAGAAAAAGGAAGTAGCAGCCATTATATATAATACTTGCAATAATAGTGATTTTAACAGAACACTAAAGATAGTTGATAAATAAGAACTATTAAATACTGCTATAGCCTCTTTACCAATCATAGCGTTTACTGTAGTTATCTTATAATCCGTTCCTGCTACCATAGGATAAGCTGGATCTCCAAATCCAAATATAAGTCCCATAATAACAGAAGCAATAATCTCTATACCAATGATAACAATACAAGAGGTAGCAAAAGCAGTGATAAATTTAGAAGCTAGAACTTTTCCACGCTTAACTGGTCTTGTAAGTAACATTTTAAGGGTTGGTGGTGTACATTCTGAAGATACTGTATCGGAAGATATTATTATAACAATGATGGCCGTAAATAAGGAACCTAGAAAGGCTATAAGGTAACCAAGCATATTAATGCCTTTTGGACTCATCTCTGACATAGGTCTGATATCTTTATTTAATAATTCTTGGTACTCCAATAAGTTTTTTCTAATTTCTTCTTTTTCACCACTGTCATTAGGCAGACCGTTCAGTTGTTCTTTTAGAATATTAATAGTTTCTTCTACATTGATTCTCCAATTAGGGTCATCTTCTGAAGGTGTATTTTTTATAATCTCAAGACTAGCCTTAGCTTCGTCAAGATTAGCTTGAGCCAGATTTTTCTCTTCTTCGGTCTCTGCCTCTTCTAATTGTTCTTCAAATACCTCAATTATGTATTGCTGAGATTCAATCTGAGCTTCTTTAGTGGTAAATTTATAAGCTACACTTATAAGGAGACAAAGTAAAATACATAATACACCAAGAACGATTGAAGAGATTAGTACTTTTTTTCTTAATAGTAATTTCATAAATTCATTTTTAATTAACCCAATCATTACTTGTTCCCTCCTTCAACAATTTCCAAGTATCTATCTTCAAGATCCTGCTTCTTATTATATATTTCCTCTACAGGAATTTCGTTTTTTGCAAGTTCAAAAACAAGTTGAGGAGTTAAGCCTTTTTCTATTTCAATTACAAAGAGATTATCTTTTAAAGTAGAACTTTTTATAAATGATAGATCTTGCAGAACAAGTGAGCATTTTTCTTGTTCAGTTGTGGATAATACTATAGTATTTAAATTATTTTTTGGATCATCCTCTGATGGGACTATGGTTTCAATAGCTTGTATTTCTCCATTATTTATATAAGCTACTTTATCACAAAGTTGTTGAATTTCAGCAAGCATATGGGAAGAAACAAAAACTCCTATATTNCTTTCTTTCACTAGCTTTTTTATTAGGTTTCTAAATTCAATTATTCCAGAAGGATCTAGGCCATTGGTAGGCTCGTCCAGAATTAAAACTTTAGGATTAGACAAGAGAGCTTGGGCTAAACCTAAGCGCTGTTTCATACCTAAGGAGTATTTTTTCACCTTATCCTTTATTCTGTCCTTAAGTCCAACTAATTCTACTACTTCATCTATATCCTTTTGGCTGATATATTTATTTATTCTGGCCAGTTGGCGAAGATTTTCTAAGCCACTCATATAAAGGTATAATTCAGGGTTTTCTACTACGGCCCCAATATAGCTAAGGGCTTCTTCCCTTTCGGTTTGGATGTCTTTTCCCATGATCTTTATGCTTCCGTTATTTGGATGTATAAGTCCTACAATCATCTTAATAGTAGTTGTTTTACCTGCGCCGTTAGGACCAAGAAAACCAAAGATTTCACCTTCCTGAACTTGAAGAGAAATATTTTTTACTATTGGTTTATGACTGAGAGACTTAGAAATATTATTCAACTCTAAAACGTACAATTGATAAAACTCCTTTCATAAACAGCGTTTAAAGATATGTATTTTATGNTATAATTAACNATATGTTAAATATTATACAGTAATGAATTAACTGNTGCAAGGAAGAAAAAAATTATTAATACGTTTACAAAAAAATTGGATAACGTTTTATAATTATAAACGTATATATACTTGAATATAATTATCTTAGCTGTAAGGGGACATATTAATATAAACAAGATTAGAAAGAAGGAATGAGCTATGGCAAAGTATGTACCTGAAGTAAAAGGAATTTTAAGAAGTCATATTATTGAACTTCCTAATATTATAAGGGAAGCTAGTGGTATAAAGGTATTTGGAAAGAGATTGAAGTCTTTTATATTTACTACAGATGTTGCTGTTATAAAGAATACCAACGCAGATGCTATTATGTCAGTGTATCCTTTTACCCCTCAGCCATTAATAACTCAAACTCTAGTAGAAGCTGCTGATGTGCCAGTTTTTTGTGGCGTAGGAGGNGGAACTACTATGGGAAAAAGAGTTGTAAATCTAGCTCTAGATGCTGAATTTAAAGGAGCTATGGGGGTGGTAGTAAATAGTCCTATTTCTAATGAAGTTATTCAAGTTATGAGAGATACTATTGATATTCCAATAATAGTTACTGTCATATCTGAATATGAGGATGTAAGGGCTAGAATAGAGTCTGGTGCTAGCATATTAAATGTTTCTGCTGCCAAGAATACTCCTGCCTTGGTAAAGAAAATCAGAAGTAATTTCCCTGATTTCCCTATAATAGCTACAGGTGGCCCCTCTGATGAGAGTATTCTAGAAACAATAGCAGCTGGCGCTAATGCTATAACCTATACGCCACCTACAGCGGCGGATGTTATGAATATGCTAATGAATAAGTATAGGGACAGATATAAAGATGAATACCAAGAGTAAGAAGAATTTTGTATAAAATGGGTGATATTATGAAAGGTGTGGTATACTACTTTAGTGGTACTGGCAATACAAAATGGGCAGTTGATAANTTCAAAATGTATTTTAATAAATATGGCATTGATCTTGATAGCATAAATCTAGAGAAGGTAGGTTTTACAGAAAATCAATATGATTTTTTAATAATCGGAACGCCAATATACTTTGATGATACNCCAAGGATTATTAATAAATTTGTTAATGCTTTACCGGAAAGTCATAATAAAATCAACTGTATTATTTTTGCTACAAACACCTGGGGGAATTCTGCTGCCCTTGATCTATTAGGAAAACGTATGAAGAAGAAGGGATATAATCTTNTATCCCAAGTAAATATAATGATGCCTGCTAATCTAAAGTTTAAAAGCAAGGTAGAGGTCTTTAAGGATAAGACTTCAATTAAAACTTTGACTAGCGCAGCTAATAAGATAAAGGGTGTAGTTAAGGACTTTCTTGTAGATAGGTCTAATATAGAAAGCACTAGTAGGAGACAAGTATATATAAAAAAAGTAAAGGATATGGTTAGTAACTATAAGAAGAAAAACTTAGTTAAATACTTAAAGTCCACAGATAGATGCACAAGCTGTGGTGTATGTCTACGAAACTGTCCTTGTAGCAATATAACTTTAAATAATGGACAAGTAGTTTTTCATAGTAATTGTATTATGTGTATGAGATGTATGTGTATATGTCCTCAAGAATCTATAACCTTTAAGGGTTATAGATTGGCTAGAAATAAGAAATTAGTAGTAAGGAACTTAAATATAGTATAATGAAAGGTGTAACTTAGTTACGCCTTTTTTATGGTGGAATTTATTTTATATAAGGATATCTATTATAATAGGTTGATAATGAGGAGGAATAGAATGGCTGTAGGCGGAGATAACTGTAAGCATTGTCCAGAGTATAAGGAAAAGAAATGTGATGGGAAGGTAGATAACTGTCTTTGTAGAAGATGCCCTAGAAACCTAGGTAATTGCCTTATGTTAAGGTATTGTAGGGAAACAGAATCTGCACTAATATAAAATCTAAGATCTGACCTATAAAAGCTGCTTAGCAGCTTTTTTTTATATATAAATATTTTCTGCTAGCAATGGGAATAATAACTTTTAGGGATTTTAAAAAGAACCATAGATTTTATCTTGATATTTATGGAATTTTGGAGGTATCAGCAATGGTGTCAGAAGAGTTAAAAAGTATGGTAGCAGAGAACTGTCCTGGATATGAGCCTTATTTTACTATTAGATTCCTTAGTGATTCTTCTGTTACAGCAAGTTGTGAAAGTTGCAAGCATTGGGAAAAAGGAAGGTGTACTATAGATTATTTTCATAGTATTACAGAAGTATTAAAAAGAAACTAAGAAATTATTATATAGCACAAACTATATTGAAGAAAGGGTAGAAAGGTGAAAGAAAGGTTGTTTTCAGAAAAATGAAGGATTATAAAGAGTAAACTTCATAAAAATGCAAAATAAAAAAGTGATAAAAGTGAAGANAATTTTTGTGGACAATATACATAAAATGTCTATGACCAACGGACATATAAAAAAANGGCGATAAATCTAGTAAAAAACAAAAAAAACAGTGGATAAAGTTTTGACAAATGCATAATATTAGTAGTATAATAATTTATGGAATTTTAATAAATTGCAAGATATATTTTATAAACTTGTAGATGTAAAGTATAGTCAAGTAATTTTAACTATAGTAAATACATTTACAAAGCAAGACTATATAAATGGGGGGTTAATAATGTATCGAGTATTAGTAACAGATGGTATGGAGGCTAGTGCAATAGAAAAATTAAAGTCTCTAGGCTATGAGGTGGTAGAGCAGTTTTATGAGCCAGAGGCTCTTGGGGAAGCTTTACAGGAATTTGATGTAGTAGTTGTAAGATCAGCTACAAAAATAAGAAAACCTATTATTGACAAGGCTTTAGAAAATCCAAGATTAAAGCTTATAATAAGAGGGGGAGTAGGAGTAGACAATATTGATGTAGCTTATGCTACAGAAAAGGGCATTAAGGTTTCAAATACACCAAATGCCAGCAGTGCATCTGTTGCAGAGTTAGCACTTGCTCACATGTTTGCATTAGCTAGATTTGTTAATATATCTAATGTAACCATGAGAGAGGTGAAATGGGAAAAGAAAAAGTATAAAGGAGTCGAAATTGCAGGTAAGACTTTAGGACTTATTGGTTTTGGAAGAATTGCCAGGGAATTAGCTAAGAAGGCTAGTGCTCTTGGTATGAAAATAGTTTATCATGATATAGTAGGTAAAGCTGAAGGTTTTGATGACTATCAGTATTGCGAATTTGAAGAGTTATTAAAGAAGGCTGACTTCTTATCCTTACACATTCCACTAGATAAAAATAAGGGAACTGTTATTGGTAAGGAAGAAATTGCTCTTATGAAAGATGGTGCATACCTTATAAACTGCGCTAGAGGTGGAGTTGTTTGTGAAGAGTCCCTATTAGAGGCCTTAAATAGTGGAAAGATATCTGGTGCTGGCATAGATGTGTTTGAAGAAGAACCAACTAAAAATGAAGAATTAGTAAATCACAGAAATGTGTCAGTAACTCCTCATATAGGAGGACAAACTGTTGAGGCTCAGGAAAGAATTGGTGAGGAAATTGTTAGTATTATAGAGGAATTCTTTAAAAAATAATGATCTAGTTATTAGGAATAATAAGCGCATTGCTCTATAAAATAGTAGGGCAATGCGATATATATTGTTTAGGAATATCTTTTAGGGNAATGTTCTAAAGATGTCTTGTATTTTAATTTAAAAAACTGAGGTGAAAAGATAAATGGCGATAATTAGACCTTTTAAGGCAGTGAGACCTGTGGCAGAATTAGCAGATAAAGTTGCAGCTCTTCCCTATGACGTTATGAACACAGATGAGGCTAGGGAGATGGTGGAAGGTAATCCCTACTCCTTTCTTCATGTAGATAGGGCAGAAATTGATTTAGACCCATCTGTAAATATTTATGATAAGATTGTTTATGAAAAGGCTAGAGAAAATCTTAATAGGATGATTGATGAAAAAATCTTTATAAGAGATAAGGAGTCCTATTTATATATATACAGGCAAATAATGAATGGACGAGCGCAAACTGGTATAGTTGCATGTAGCTCTATTGATGATTATAGAAATAATGTTATAAAGAAGCATGAGCATACAAGGGCGGATAAGGAACAAGATAGAATCAATCATGTGGACTATTGNGATGCAAATACTGGACCAATATTTTTAACTTATAGAAGTCGTGATGAAATTAATAAAATTGTAGATAAGTACACTGCAAAGGAGCCTATTTATAATTTTATTGCAGATGATAAAGTGACTCATATGGTTTGGAAAATAGATAAGGAAGAGGATATCAAAGCCTTAGTTGATCAATTTGAAGCTGTAAAAAGTTTATATATAGCAGACGGACACCACAGAACTGCTTCTGCTGTTAGAGTAGGAATGATGAGAAGGGAGCAGAATCCAAACTATAATGGAGAAGAGGAGTTTAACTATTTCTTATCAGTTATATTCCCAGACAAGGACCTTCAAATTATGGATTACAACAGGGTTGTTAAGGATTTAAACGGTCTTTCAAGGGATGAATATATGGCTAAGGTTTCAGAGAAGTTTCATGTAAGTTTATATGAAGGAGAGGGGCCGTATAAGCCTGAGGAGAAGCACAGCTACGGAATGTATTTAGAAGGAAAATGGTATAGGCTTGTTGCCAAGGAAGGAAGCTATGATTCTAATGATNCTGTTGCAAGATTGGATGTATCCATATTGCAAAATAATCTTCTTAAGCCTATCCTAGGAATAGAAGACCCCCGTACCAGCGATAGAATCGACTTTGTAGGAGGAATTAGGGGTTTAGAGGAACTAGAAAGAAGAGNAAATAAAGATATGAAATTAGCATTTTCTATGTATCCTACCACCATAGCTGACTTGATGGCAATTTCCGATGCGGGAGAAGTAATGCCTCCTAAGTCTACTTGGTTTGAACCAAAGCTTAGAAGTGGCTTATTTGTCCATGAGTTATCTTAAAGACTCAAGAGAACAGGAATTTTATGAATTATTACCATAAAACTATCAGGGTTAGAGACTTTTAAAAGTCCTTAACCCTGATAGTTTTTATTTTTATAACTTACAAATATATTGAGCAGACCCAATGTAGTATAGTTCTTAAATAAATTGCCAATATTAAACTTAGTATAATTAGTAGGAGGTAATTTTCATGAAGGAAGTAAAAAAGGATATATACTGGGTAGGGGCTATGGACTGGAAGGTGAGACATTTTCATGGCTATGAACTTTCCACCCATAGGGGTAGCAGCTACAATGCCTACCTAATAAAGGATGAGAAAACCGTTTTAATAGATACGGTGTGGGAGCCTTTAACAGATAGATTTTTAGAGAATCTTAGGGAAGTTGTAGATATAAAAAAGATAGACTATATAGTAATGAACCATTTGGAGCCGGACCATTCAGGAGCTTTACCAGTGCTAATGNAGTATATACCAGATGCCACTATTATTGTGTCTAAAAGAGGGTCAGATAGTATAAAAGAACACTATCATAAGGATTGGAATCTCAAGATAGTTAAGCAAGGGAAAAAGCTTAATATAGGGAAAAGGGACCTGATTTTTATAGAAGCTCAAATGCTACACTGGCCAGACAGCATGTTTACCTATCTAAGTGGAGATAATATATTATTTTCAAATGACGCCTTTGGCCAGCACTATGCCTCTTCAGAACTTTACAATGATTTAGTAGATGAGGCAGAGCTTTATCAGGAAGCCTTAAAGTATTATGCTAATATATTAACTCCTTTCAGTAGATTTGTAACAAAAAAGATTGAAGAGCTTAAAGGTCTTAATTTGCCTATAGATATAATAGCACCTAGTCATGGTATCATCTGGAGAAAGGATCCTATGAAAATTGTGGAGAAGTACTATGAATGGGCCCAAGGAAAGTCAGGAAAAAATGCAGTGGTAATTTACAATTCTATGTGGGGAGCTACTCACAATATGGCAGAGCATATAGGTAAAGGTTTAGGGGCAGCAGGGATAGAGTATAAAATATTTAATAGTGCTACAGCTGATAAGAACGATATACTGGCAGAAGTCTTTAAAGCTAAAGGGGTTATGCTAGGTTCGTCAACGGTGAATAATGGCTTGCTTACATCCTTGATGCCTATTATAGAAGATTTAATAGGACTAAAATTTTCTAATAAGATTGGGGCAGCCTTTGGCAGCTATGGTTGGAGTGGAGAATCTCCTAGATTACTATCAGAATATCTAAGCAAGGCTAAGATTGAAGTGGTGCAAGAAGGGCTTAAAGTTAAGTATATGCCTGATGATAAGGAGCTTGAACAATGTTTTGATTTTGGAAAGAATTTCGGTAAAATTCTATTAGAAAAGTGTTAATGGGAAGGCTTTTAAGTCTCCCCATCATCTTCAATATAGATATTGTTTTCGTAATGGTCATCCCCATCATCTAAGTCCTCTTGAAAATCATCCTCATGATTATTATCTGTAAAGGGTAAGAGGGCTTTTTGCAATTGAGTTAAAAAGTCATCTGTGTCTTCTAGGGGCGGTGCTATGTTTTCTCTTCTTTCATTTTTTCTAGATTCTTCTCTAGCTGTTGTTTTCCTTTCCTCATATAAATCTTCCTTAAGAGAGGATGCCGATTTATAGTCCATATCAAGGATGTAAAAAATAAAGCTATAAATTTTTCTGCCATCAACCAACTCAAAATATGCATCACCTATATAAATATCAATATTGCTTATAGCTTTTACGTCACCATCTATTTCTATATGTGTATTATAAGGAAGATATAGCTCTACTTGAATTGTTCTCTTAGATCGATTTTCAGGTATATAGCATACTTTAAGTTTTTTAAAGCCGTCTAAAATTATTACACTACCCTTGGGACCCTTTATTATTCTATGATTTTTTATATCTACACTGACCCCTATATGAGTAAGTTCCTTTACTCTAGGCCTGTTGCTAGGTATAAATATATAGTCAATATGGGAATGCTGTAACAGTTGTCCCTTGACCCTCTTAGGTAGATCTTTTTCCTGAGTAATACCTGTTACGCTTATAAAATTACGGAGCATATCTACTAACCTCTTAAGAAGTGCTTCTCATTATATATATTATTTTTCCTCTTATATTATTCATANAGTAGCTGACTTATTCTGAACAAATGTGGGGTAAATGTCATATTTTATACTATGGTCTATCTCTAGTATTTTTCAGGATTATAGATTAGGAGGAAATATAATGAGTTTACCAATAGATAAGTATTTAGTTATGACAAAGGAAGAGGGCTTTGAAAGCAACAAAAGAAGGATAAGGGTAGTGGTTAAGGATTGGGATGGTGCTTTTGCTGATAAGGCATTAGTAAAACTATACTCAGAGAAAAAGGACAAATCATTACATCTTTTAGGAGAAGGGTATACAGATAAAAAAGGAGAAATTATTATAAATGGCCTTAAGAAAAATAAAAGTTACAAGCTAGAGGTTATTTATCAGGGAGTAGTTGAGAATAAGTTAATAGAAGCTAGAAAAGTAGTTGAAGATGAGTACTATGAAGATTATGGATATGATGATGAAGATCTGGAGGAGTAGATCATAAAATAGGTATAAAACAAAAAGTTAAAAGGCCTTTTCCCCGGCCTTGCCGAGGAAAAGGCCTAATTTGTTTTGTGAAATTTTAGCGTCCCTCAATTTAATCATCTTTTCATAAATTAAAGCTATCCAGTATTTGTAGAAATNGAAAAACTCTATGTGTGGTTGAGTGTCTAGATCGAACCATTCTATAGCCTTCTTCAACAATTTTAAGGCGTTCCTCTTCATGGGCTAAATAATATTCAGCCTTCTGGGCAAAATTATCTTCATTTATATCTACAAAGTGAACACCAGGAATGAAACCTAGGTCTTTTAATTCCTTAGAAGCAGGTGCTAGTAATAGAGTTTTACTGGCTAGAACTTCGTAATATTTTATTAGAGGATAGTGATAGATAGAATCGTCTGTGATGAATATTTTCGCTCTGTTTATTTCTTTAGCATAACTTTTACCGAAATAACTGTCTTTGCCTGTGTTTGTATAGCCGGGATGAGGCCTATAAACGAAACCTTTTCTGCCTTTAAAGTGAAGACGCATAGTTTTTCTTAAAGGATATACTTTTGAAATCATGCCCATCATTAGAATATCAAATCTTTTTCGTAAACCATAATCTTTGAAAATATCAGTGTTGACAAAGTGTGGTATCCAATACATATATTTTCTAAATTCAAAGTAATCCTTGTAAAAGGCATCCCGGTAGATTGAAAAAATGATTTTTACATTGTTATCCACAATGTATCTTTTTCTTTCCTCTGTTTTATAATGTAAATCGTGCATAATAATGCCGAAAGGAATTTTTAGAGAGGAAAGTCCAGTGATTTGAGGAGATCTAGTATGCTTCATATCGTTAATTAGAATAAAATCTGGCTGTAAATTAAGCTTGTCTAAGATTTCCTGTATATTGCCGGGTTCATACCAAAGAGTTAGATCTGAATATTTGGATAATTCTTCAGAAAAATATACCGTATTTCTTTCAATATTGTTAGTAAAGTCTTTGGTAATAAATAAAATCTTATATGGTTTCATTTATACCACTCACCTTTTTAATATTTACTATATTTTTTATAAAATCTAGGTGTTTTTTATAGTAAATATTAATAAATTTATTGTATCTGCTTTGTAAGTCCTTGTAGTTTAATCTTATATATTGGATTTTTTCTAATATGCTTTCTGCTTTTACCTTATCTGTAGGAATACATAGTTTTGTTGAATTTATAGAATCGCAAAAATCGTATCCTTTTAAGCCGTAACTGAGACAAATAAATGGCTTTTTATATGCCATGGAGAGAATATTAGCATGGAGCTTGAAGTTAATTGTAAATCTACACTTTTTAATTAAGCTGACAATTTGATACACATTATAAAGTTTATCTATGCATCTTACTTNTTTACCTATAAAGTCATTGGCTAAATTTTTACAAGCGTCTATATCTTTTCCCCAAACGGGATATATAACAATCTCATATCCACTGTTTAGCAGGCTACTAATAACCTTTTTAAGTTCTTCCTTAATAGCTTCTTCGTTTTCTCCTAAAATTCTATTAAAGGAAGTCCCCCAGTTTACTAGTACTAATTTCTTGCTTGGTAAAATATCATTGAAATCTTGAAAGTTTGGGATCTTTGGAAATACCTTATCGAATATTATGCCAGGATCACCTATGGTTTCTACCTTTTCCGAGTTAATTATATATTTCGTAAGGTTTCCTCTTACCCCGCTAGCTATAGAGTATTCCATAAGAGACTTGTAATAAGGGTTTGAACCAACAGTCATATTATTTCTTTTTTCAGTATAATCATTAAGAGTCTTATCAGTGTAGTCCCTGGTTCTCACATCTATACCACTGCCCCATATGGCTATAGGAATACCTTGCTGTGCAACCTTTAGAGAATATAAGACAAAGGGACTTGCAGAGGATTCTGTATGCTTACCTAGTAAAGAACCTCCACCTAAAACAACTAAGTCATAATATTTTAAATCCACCTTTTTGTTAGAAAAGGGGCAATAGTAGTTAACAATAATTTCAGGTGAAATATTTGAAATCATCTTTCTAAAAACATCATATAATAAGTCATCACCGATATTACCGTAGCCTAACCAACCTAAATATAATATTTTCTTATAGTTCACTACTTCAACTCCTTAAGGCTTTGGAATTAGGATCCTATCAAAGCACTTTCTATAGTTTTAATACTTGTATGTTATTAGCATATGCATTGTATAAGGCTAAAGTGAATATACTGGGCCAATTAATAATAATTTTTTGTAGAAATATGAGGAATTTTACCTGTAATATATAAATGAAATTTTTAGCCTGTTTTACTTGTTATGAAGTAGAATAAAAGATTCAGCTAAGCTGAATCTTTATCAATAATTTATTCCTTTGAAAACTTACATCTTATAAAGTAGTTTTTTTGCTCCACTTGTTTCATGACCTAAAGCATTAACTGCCTCTTCAATAGCAGCGTTAATTAANAATTTAAGATTTTCAGTAGGCTCTATATTTAGTATTTCTAATACATTATTTACAACTCTATCTGCAACTTCAGCTCTTTGATCTTTTTTTATCTCCCCTGTATGATAGAGCTGTTCAGCGTTACCTACAGCTATTTTTGCCCACTTTGCAATGATTTCAAGAATATCCACTACCTTGTTATCTGGCAGTGCCTGATTTAAAAGGTCTACAGTATAATTAGCTTTGTTTACAACCTTATTTGCAGTAGCAAAGTAAGAGGTCAAATTTATCCCTCTCTTTTTTAAGAAGGGGACTAGGCCAACAACAATAGCAATTACCCCTATAGTTACGGCCAAGATTATGATATAAGTCGATAATTGACTAGCCATGGAAGTTTCCTCCTTTTACTTTTGTATACTACAGTATATTCTGGCAGAAAGGAGGGTGACATTGATTATAAGCAGGGAATTCAACTAATATAGCTAGTTTTTTAAAAAAATACTGNCTTAAAGGAGAGTCGTGACAAAATATCGGGCCTATAACAATATAAGGAGATTCCACTGCAGGAATCTCCTTATATTTACCTGTTTATTAAATATTGTTTAACATTTCCTTTAGGATATGTAAAGAGTTATCAACAGCTATAGGAACAAATTTATCAAAGTCCATGTGGGCTCCAGTGTTAGCATTATCAGAAATTGATCGTATTACAACAAAAGGTATAGAATTCAAATAGCAAACCTGTGCAATGCTGCAGCCTTCCATTTCACAAGCCAAGGCATCAAATTGAGACTTAAGCCAACGTACCTTTTCTATATCTGCAATAAACTGGTCGCCGGAAACTATTCTTCCAACAAGGCTCTTGTGATTTTTAATATTGCTAAAGGCTTTTTTAGCTGCTTCAACTAAAGCTTCGTCACATTTAAATTCATAGGTATCCATTCTTGGAACCTGGCCTATTTTATCGCCAAAAGCAGTGGTATCCATGTCGTGATGGACTAAATTTGAAGCAATAACTAGATCACCAGGAACTAGATCCTCACCGATTCCTCCTGCTACCCCTACATTTATAATTTTATCTACATTAAAGTCATCTACTAAAATTTGAGCACAAACAGCAGCATTAACCTTACCGATACCGCAGGTTACTACAACAACATTTCTCCCCCAAAGCTTACCTGCAAAAAACTCCATTTTAGCCTTGCTTAATTTATTTTCTATGGTCATTTCATCCTTAAGTTTTCTTACTTCCTCATCCATGGCGCCTATAATACCAATAATCATAACTACCTCCAAAAATATCATACATAATATTATAAAAATACAGAAAAGGATCATTAATGTCAAGGNAAAAAACCTTATACATAGTTCAAAATNATGCTATAATTAGTATATCTATAACTAAATAAGAAGATTTTTGATAAGAAGAAAGGAAAGGTTTTATGGACTTGATGAAAAAAGGGGTATCTGGGATTTTAAAACTTATAGCTACAATAATAGTTGTTGTAGCAGTGGCGCTTGCATTAATTTTTGGCTATAATATGCTGCAATTATTTATATTTGCTAGAGGAGATTATTTACTTTTTGTAGCTAATGGCTTAAGTTTTCTGCCAATAATGATAATACTTTTTCTTATTGAATATAACTATTACAATATAAAAGAAAAAAATACTAATAAGAAAAAGAATAAGGAAGTACAAGCTCCTAAGCCTTCAAAAGCAAGGAGAATTGTAAAGCTAATATATGCTACTGTAATTATTGGATTCATATATATAGGAATTACAAGTTATTCAATCTTATATAAGGATAGTATTAAAGTAGCTTCAGCTACAAAACCTGCAGGTATTATATATAAATATAATGATATAAACAAAGTAAAGGTTGGAGTGAAGAGAATATTTGATGGCTCTTATTCTGTATATTACAAAGTTATCTTTAACAATGGTGATAAGGCAGAATTATTCCACGGCAGTATGTTTGAAGAAAAAGGTGGAAGACATGAGGAGATCTTAGAAAAATTAGATGAACAATTAAAAGAACAAGGTGTTGAGAAGGAAGCAAATAAGAAAAACTTTGATAAATATGCTAGTGGATTGGACAAGGATTTTGTAAGTAAGGTAGAAAAATTATTTGATTAGTATTATCTTCTAATGAAATTGTTGAAAATTTAGCTTAATAATGATATTGTTTATACATAAAAAATCAATTTGTTGGAGGTTAACTATGGCACAGGTAGAAAGTTTTTCTTTAGATCATACAAAAGTTAAAGCTCCTTATGTTAGAANGGCTGGAGTATATACAGGGCCAAAGGGTGACAAGGTGTCAAAGTTTGACTTAAGATTTACTCAGCCTAATAAGGAATTTATGAACAGTGCAGGAATGCATGCATTAGAGCATTTAATGGCAACTTATATGAGAGATTACTTAGAAGATATAATAGATTTATCACCAATGGGCTGCAGAACAGGTTTTTACTTAACTGTATGGGGTGAACCTGATGTGAAGGATATAATTTCAGGCNTAGAAAAGACTTTAAAGGAAGTGGTTAAGGCTACAGAGGTTCCTGCCACTACAGAGGTACAATGTGGAAATTACTTAGAACATTCTTTAGAGGAAGCTGTAGGCTATGCCAATAAGCTTCTATNTCAAGGCATAAGTGATAAAGTATTTGGATAAGTATAAAATACAAAAGAAGAAAGAGTTTTACTGTAAAAAGGAGAGATATAAATGGCCCAGCATGCACTGTCAAGAACGGAGCTGTTGATAGGTAAAGAAGCTTTAGATAAGTTAAAGGCTAGCAAGGTAGTTGTATTTGGAATAGGCGGTGTAGGTAGTTTTACTGTAGAGGCTCTAGCAAGATCTGGAGTAGGAAAGTTAGTCCTGATAGACGATGATACAATTTGTCTTACCAATATAAATAGGCAGATACACGCCACTATTAAGACCATAAGTAAAAGTAAGGTTGAAGTTATGAAGGAAAGAGTCCTTCAAATAAATCCAAGGTGTGAAGTTACAACCTTTGAAACTTTCGTAAAGGAAGATAATATTAGTGAAATAATTTCAGAGGATACAGACTATGTGGTAGATGCAATAGACACAGTATCTTCAAAGCTTTCATTAGTAGTATGGTGTAAGGAACATAATATTCCAATTATAAGCTGCATGGGTACAGGAAATAAGTTAGATCCAACCCAGTTTAAAATAAGCGATATATATANGACAAAAATATGCCCCTTATCTAAGGTTATGAGATACGAGCTTAGAAAAAGAGGGGTAGATAGTCTTAAGGTGCTATACTCTGAGGAAGTACCACGAAAGCCTAAGGATGATGAGGTTGTAACTTGTAAAACTGGNTGTGTATGTACCGGCGGTACTAAAAAGTGTACAATTCGAAGACAGATCCCTGGAAGCATATCCTTTGTTCCACCAGTAGCAGGAATGATAATTGGAGGAGAAGTGGTTAAAGATCTAGCAGGGATTAATTAAAAGTTATATAAAAGGATGCAAGGCTGTTAGGTTTTGCATCCTTTTAATTTATCAAGTTCAGCCTTTTTAATCTGTGTTATATTTTTATACAGAAAGACTATTAATTTTTCTATTATTTCGGTTTTCTTTTTATCCATGTCATGATCGTTAAAGCAAACAAGTTTTAAGCTAGCCAACCATTTAGTAACTTTGGATTCATGCCAATCTTCCAAGTGTTTGATACATTCATATGGAATTTCTTCTTTCTGCCAACGCTCTCTAATTCTAAGCCTTGTTGCACTTACTAAAGAAGATATTCTAAAAAATAATATTTCTTTATTATCAGAATATATTGTGGTAAATTCTATATCAATGTGATTAAGAAGTGAAGCCCATTCCTCAAATTTGATTTCAAGCAAGCGCTTAAAGTTTTTGTCTTCTATTGTGGGAAGGGCGATATTAAGCATATCATTAATTTCTTCAAGATAATCTTGACGCTGTGTTGAAGATAAAACTAAATTTGAAATTGGAGTGTTTGAAATTTGTTTTAGAATAAAGTCTACTATCCCTTTAGGTAATGGGACGCCTAGAAGTACAAGGTTTTCTAGGGAACTGGTAGCTTCAATAATTAATAGGGTGCTGGCGATTATATTAGTTAGTAGGGTGGTAGAATAAAAAGAAGAAATTCCGATTTCAACTAGTCGTACAACAAGAAGGCACAAGGAGTAAAAGATTATTTTTTTTAGGCTTCTTTTTAGGCCTGTACTACTGAATTTTANCATTTTCATGGCATAAAGGCTACCTGTGATAGTATCAATTACTATCATTATTGAAAGTATAATTAGCTCTGTTTTGAAAGGAGAAATAATAGATAAAAATAAGGCAATAAGAATTTTACTTTGCAAATTATTGTTTCCAAGTTTAATCATATTATTCATAATAATCATCCAATAGAATCCCCTCCGTAATACAATATATTCTATAAGTCGACATTTGGACACTCTTTTATCAAGAAAAAGGCTAAGGAAAGCTCTTATAACTTCCCTTAGCCTTAAGTGCATNTTAGCAAGATTATATATGAATTAGGCTTAATATTGTTCTAAATCAATTTCCTGTATGTATTGATATAAAGAAGGATATACATTCAACTGAGACATTAATTTCACATACTCATCCATGGCAGCAGGATTTTCCTTCCGGCTTTTTATAGCCCTAATCATTAGATTTTTTGGAGTTTCTAGAGGAGATATATACTCCACAACAGAAACATCATAGCCTTTAGCTTCTAACATTAGTGACCTCATTCCATCGGTGAGGACATCTGCCATTCTGGCCTTTAATATTCCATGTTTTAATATGCCTTTAAAAGGTTCNTAGCTATATTGGTTTAAAAGTTCCCTTTGGCAGCATGGCACTGCAATTATAACCTGTGAATTTAATCTGACACCAAAGGCAAGAGCCATGTCTGTAGCCGTATTGCAGGCATGGAGAGAGATTACAATGTGAATATTTTTACTAGTCTTAAAATCCTTAATGTCCATGGCATGGAACTCCATNTTTCGATAACCTAGATTATCTGCCATTTTCTTTGATGCCTCAATAACTGTAGGAGAATAATCGATACCTATAAAGTGGCACTTTTTCTTCTTCACCTCTGTTAAATAGTAATTTAGTACAAAGGTAAGATATGATTTACCACAACCACAATCTATAACATTTATGGTTTCCTGTGAAGGCAGCCCATCAATTATTCCCTCAAGCAATTCCACGTAATGGTCTATTTGATTATACTTTCTTATTTTATCGTTCTTTATTTTTCCTTCTTTACTCATGATTCCAATCTCTTTTAAAAGAGAATCTGCCCTACCAGGCTTGATGTAATAATCCCTGTTTAAAAGAGTAGAAGTTTCAGCAATATGAGTATTATTTGACTGAGTTTTTCTTTCTTCAATTTGGTCATCCTTAATATCTGTTGTAGTCATCTTCACATTTTTATTATCAGCAGATATCAAAAGATCCGTCCCTCTCTCCCTATAGAGCAGAGATAGTGAATCATATTGGCAGCATTCTTCTNCTATTTTTTTGCAGAGTTTTGCCATTTCTAATAATTCTGTTTTTCCTCCAAAGTTATAACTTATCTTATCTTTATCATATCGACCTGATCCCTTAAACTCTTTTAAACCTGCAGTATAGGTTACATAAATACCTTTAAAGATATCCTTGTTTTCTTCAAATCTGCTTTCTAGGCCCATAAGGAAAAGTTTAACTTTGTTTATAGATTGTTTGTTCATTATTTATTCCTCCTTGCCCCAGGGGCCTACCATATATGTGGAATACTGCCCCAGGGATATGCCATATATGTCTATTGAAATTCTATTACAGATGTAAACTCATTAAGATAGGGTATACCTTTTGANTTTAGCAGATCAACAGTGGTTACTGCAACTTGATAAACAGGCTGAAAATTAATTGTATTATTATTCTTAATACCATAGCCTAAAAAGGCGTGTATCATATAATGTTTATCACNACTTTTACCAAGGTACATCATAGTATGTCCGGGCATAAAGAACAAGGCGCCAGGATTTAATCTATCAATAGTTTCAATTCGCTGATCAAAGGATTGACCTGCTGTAAATTTAATAATATTATCAGAGCTTATTTCTTGTTGGTCTGTATTCCTTGGAAGATAGATTCCGAAGCTTCTATAGATTGAAGAGGTAAAACTGGAACAGTCCCGTCCAGAGTATTTATCTCCCCAATCATAGGGAAATCCTTGAAACTTAAAAGCCTGTGTAATTATATTATATGTAGTGTAGGGTAAATAGCCTAAATGTACATTCATAGACTTTCCTATCTTTTCTTCTATAAACTCCAGCTTGCCCTCAGCATTTCTTATTGGCAGCTTTAGCAAGTAGTCAGGGGAATTATTGTTTTTCTCTGCAAGGGGGATTTTAGATCCCATCATAAATTCAAATTCATGGTTATTGGACTTAACTTTTAAATTAGCTGCAGTTACTATAATAAAATCATTACTGTTAACATAGTTAAGAAACCTTTCTTTATCTTCCGATATAGCAAGGGCACTACTGTGAATCCAGCCCCTATAGTTATAAGATTGAACAAAATACCAATCCTTATTTGCATTTTCATGAAGAATTATTACAGGTTGGCAAGGATTTATGCCGGTCTCTTGAAATCTATCTAGTTTTTGATTAGAACTGCTACTATAAACAGATAGATCTGTTGGAAAACTTCTTATAGAAGACTTTTTTACTGTAATAGCCCAACGTATTTTATTATCTTCCTTAATAGAAGATTTATTTATGTTTTCATCTATCTTATTGTAGAAATCTTTAGTTAAGGGAGTACCATTATAATTATACATAGTTTTACTGGGGAACTTGTACTCGTTTATCATCTCAAGTAAATCGGAAGCTTTTATGGATTCTGGGTATCTTGATAAATCATAAACTGTATCAACATTATCTATTATGTAGCTATTAATTTTATCTATCTCTTCCTTGGTAAGTAGTATTTCATTGTTTTCATAAATGCTTGTCCAATAATTAGATGTAATTTGAGCCGTAGTAACATTTGGAGTCTGAACTCCTTTACCGTCTTGAGCAAAGGTCTTAAAAACTTCTTTACTTATACTATCATCTTTTTCAAGGTCCTCATTCTTATTGTCATCTATTATAGTATGTTTAGGGTCATCTTTAACAGACTTATTTGTCTTATTATCTTCTTTCCCTGCACTTACATAAACAGTAATTCTATTTTTTATCTTTATACCTAGAACTACTGTTGTTGCTACTATGAATACAACTGTTAATAATAAAGTGATAGGTTTATGTATAAAATGCTTTTTAATAGGAAACACCTCCCAAAGAGTATATGTAAAATTATAACATTTTTAAAGAGCTTACTCAATGGAAGTATGAAGGTTAATATAAATTATAATTCAATTAATTTCTTGAATAAAATCATTAATAGTAATATGATTTTATATGTAGTTTTATTTTAAAATATTATTCATTTAGAACATATAGGGGAGTGGAATAATGACAAACAAGATAGCGTCTATTGAAAATGTAGCTGGCCAAGATGATCAGTATATAATTAAAGACTATACTGGAATAACTGCAGGTAGAATTTTTTTAGTAGATTACCAAGCAGAGCATCGAAGTTGTATCTTTAGAATTAATTATTATAGGAAAGATGATAGTTCAATACTTAAAGAAGCTCTGAGAATATTTCTTGAAAAAATATTTCATTCCACCAGTACTCATAAAGTAAATATATTAATTGATGAAGAAAATGATATATTACCATTTACCAGTTTAGGATTTACTTTGGAAGGGATCTTAGATGAGAATATAGTGTCTAAGGGATTGTATAAAACTGAATTAGTATTTGGAATTATTGATGTAGACTTTGAAAGATTTCATAAGTCAAATTTACTAAAGTTAAAGGGACGAAATATTGAATTAAAAATTCTCACTCCTGAAGATTCTAAAGCTATGTTGGATTATTATATAAGAAATAAGGATTTTCTCCAAGCTTTTGAACCTAGCAGGGAAGAATCCTTTTATAGCCTGGAGGTACAAAGAATAATTTTAATAGAAAGCTACAAGCAATATATAAATGGAACGGATTTAGCTTTTGGAATATATAAAGATAATATGATTATAGGAAAGATAAAATTAAGTAATATAATCATGGGGGTTTTTAGAAGTTGTAATATAGGTTATTCTTTAGATAAAAATTTTGAAGGTAGAGGGTATATGAAGGAAGCAGTAAGGCTAGTTATAAAGTATGCCTTTAGTGAAATGGACTTGCATCGAATAGAAGCATCCACTTTATTAGATAATGTAAAGTCCCAAAGAGTTTTACTAGCCAATGGATTTAAGGAGTTAGGAGTAAATAAAGATTATTTACTTATAAATGGAGATTGGAGAGATCATAGAACTTTTTATATAATAAATGATAAAAAATATTAATACCTTTGGAGCTAATAAGTAGAGATCCTTTGCTTTATCCTTATAGTGCAAGCCTCTACTTATTTTATAGATNTTTACTATCCATAAATTTCTAAAACAGATTTGGTGAAAATATTATTGACACAGGTTTTTTACCGTGGTATTATAAACAAGTCGTTTCGGTGAGCAATTAGCACCAGCGAAAATAAATAAAAAAAAGTATTGACACAAGAAATAAAACGTGTTAATATTAATAAGCTGTCTAGTGACAGTGAAAGTTTTTAAATCTTGGTCTTTGAAAATTGAACAGAGGTTAATGATAATTCTTTACAGAATAAATCATGGTCAGCGATTCTTTTGACAAGCGCAAGCTTGAAAAAATTATTTAGCGATAGGCATAGAATTGAAAAATTCTATGTAGCTAGAGATTCAAACTTTTAAATTGAGAGTTTGATCCTGGCTCAGGACGAACGCTGGCGGCGTGCCTAACACATGCAAGTCGAGCGA
>JGI24710J26742_10001243_pt1 | contig 23589 bp, 23 predicted proteins | sample BioPla2DNA2_FD_26742 | JGI IMG/M metagenome (IMG submission 26742) | reverse complement strand
GAATCATCTTCCATTATAGCCTCTGCCCACCCATGACAAAAAGAAGCCGTGCATCCACAGCTTCAACCACAGATGCAACAGCTCCTTTGAATAAAATAAATTATAAAATTAACTCCAAATAAACCAGTTTAACAAATATCCACTTATTACTGCAGCCAAGGTAAAGGGCACACTAATTTTCATAAATGTCGGCGCACTCACTTCATATCCTTCCTTACGTAAGATACCGATTCCAGTGATATTAGCAGAAGCACCAATTGGAGTGAGATTTCCTCCCAAGGTTGCACCAATTAACAATCCAAAAGATCCCAATCCTTCCTCTGAAAAAGAAAAAGTCCAAAAAGCTCATCTCTGCATGGGATCCCAAAAGAATTGAAGTGGTATCACCTACTAAGGTAGCCGCTCCTTGCAGGTTCGAGGAAACTGCAATAGCAATCACACTTGGAACTGGTGATATTTTTAGTTTCTTTGCTATGGTTACAGCTACTGGAGCAACCATTAAAACTGTGGCTACATTATCCACGAAAGCAGAAATAATCCCTGCAAATAAAGCCAAGGATATAATGGCCACTTTACATTGGGTGTCTTTGCTATAATGATATCTGCTAGTTTTGAGGGCATCTTTGAGTCAATAAACAAACCTACGACACCCATGGTACCTGCAATCATCATGATAACATTCCAATCTACTGCAAAAAAACACATCACTGATAGGTAAAATTTTAAAAATCACAAAACACGCTGCTGAAGCCAGTGCGATATAAGATCGTATCTTTGGAAATGATAATAATAATATGTAAGTTAGTACAAAAAGTATAATAGCTGTTGTCTTCATAGCTTCCTCCTAGAGTATTTTTCCATCTTTGAAATTTTCGTACATTTCTTCAAAACATTATAAGGCTAATACACTTGAATTACAACTGTTATAAAATAGAAAATGTGCTGTCGTATGTAGCGCAAGTCACAACAGCACAAAAATAGTGAATTATTTATATATTTTTTCCTTGATTACTCTCAATGCCTCCTGAAGTTGATTATCTTCTTCTACCGGAATAGTGGTCATCTGCTTTAATTCATCCTTTAACTCAACTTTTACATCGGGCTCTATCCCAGTACCGTGAATATTACGCCCTTTTGGAGTGAAGTACTTTGATATGGTCAATTTTACTGCAGTGCCATCCGATAGTGGGATTACTTTTTGAACAATTCCTTTTCCAAAGCTGGTGGTACCGACGATAGTTCCTTTTTCATAATCCTGAATTGCTCCTGCAAATATTTCTGAAGCACTGGCACTATTTCCATTAATAAGTACTGCCAAAGGTACATTGATTTGATCGGGATTTTTAGCCGGCTCCTCTAATCGGTTACCGTATTTATCTTCTGTATATACCAGCAATCCTTCCGGTAATAAGCGATCTAACATTTTTACTACCCCAGATAATAATCCTCCCGGATTATTACGAACATCGACTACCAATCCTTGCATCCCGGCCTTTTCCAATTCAGTAACCGCCCTATCGAATTGATTAACAGTTACCTCATCAAATTCCAATATGGTAATAAGGCCAATCTTATCATCTAGCATCTTATATTCTACCGTAGGCACTTTAATTTCCCGACGTACAATATTAAGTTCTATCGGTTCTGAAACATTCTCACGTATTACCGTAATATTGACTGAGGTACCCTCTTTTCCCTTCATACGACTTACTACTTCTGATAAATCAACTCCGGTTACTTCCTCATCTTCTACTTTATAGAGAATGTCCCCTGGCAAAAGACCTGCTTCATGCGCTGGACTGGATTCAAATGGCTTCACAATTGTAATAATGCCAGTTTTGGCATTCTGACTCACCGTGGTACCAATACCATGATAAACCCCAGAAGAACTTTCCATAAGAGCTTTATATTCTTCTTGGGTATAATAAGTAGAGTATGGATCTTTGAGACTTTTCATAAAGCCTTTATAGATTGCATCTGCAAATAAATTTTGATCCACTTCCTCTAAATAGTATTTGTCGATCAACAATTCTAAAAACTCAAGCTTCTCTATTATTTGGGTGTACTCCGAATTTGCCTCATTTGTATCATCCGTCTCGTCATTGATAGATTCAAACCGATCATCCTGGTTATAGCCATCTGTTTTCGTATCCATAAATAGATAGACTGCTCCCAGGATCGAGAAAATCAGTAATGCACCGCAAAGACCTGTCATTATACCAGTATAAAAATTCTTCTTCATATTGTCCTCCTATCTCCCCGATGTCTCAACTGGGCTTCGGAAGTACATTTCTCCATACATATGAATGAATAACGGTGCATAAATATCATCTATTTAAACACCGTTATTATGTAGGTAAGGTAAAAGGAACCTACCCTATCATTCTGTATTCACGAATCGTATTCCAGTAGCACCATTAATAATCCAGTTGTTCCATGTACTTCATATATTTTACAACCATTAGTGCGATTTTAAATGTAATGGCATCTTCAAATACACGCAAATCAAGATTCGTACTCTTTTGTAATTTATCCAAACGATAAACCAAGGTATTTCTATGAATATACAGCTGTCTAGAAGTTTCAGACACATTGAGGCTATTCTCAAAGAATTTATTAATGGTTGTTAAGGTCTCATCATCAAAATCATCCGGAGATTTGCCTTCAAAAATTTCTTTTATAAACATTTTACACAAAGGCATAGGCAATTGATAAATAAGTCTTCCGATACCTAGATTATTATAGGCTACGATATTTCTTCCATTATAGAAGATTTTTCCGACATCAAGTGCCATTTTGGCTTCCTTATAAGATCTAGAAACATCCTTAATCTCATTTACTATGGTTCCATATGCCACATGCACCTTGGTCATTGCCTCAGTATTTAGCATATCGAGAATAATCTTTGCTGTCTTGTTTAGATCCTCGTAAGTTTCATTCTGTTTTACTTCTTTCACTAAAATGATATTCTTTTCATCCACAGCTGTAATAAAGTCTTTTGTTTTTCCTGCAAAAAGGCTCCTTACAGTTTCAAGAGCATTGACATCCTTTTCGTATTTTGTCTCAATGATATAGACAACCCGTCTAGCTTCTGTATCGATATGAAGTTTTTTTGCACGATTATAGATATCGACCAAAAGCAAATTATCAAGGAGTAGATTCTTGATAAAATTATCTTTGTCGTATCTCTCTTTATAGGCAACCAAGAGATTTTGAATCTGGAAGGAAGCAATCTTTCCAATCATAAAAACATCTTCGCTGTCACCCTTTGCTAAAATTACATATTCTAATTGATGCTCGTCAAACACCTTAAAGAATTGATAGCCTTGAATCGCTTGACTATCGGCTGGTGATGCAACAAAAGCAAGCACTGCATTTTCATATTGTTCAGCATTATCAATTGTGGTAGCAAGGACTTTTCCTTCTGTATCCATAACACAAATATCAATCCGTGTAATGCCCTTTAAGCCATCTATAGTATTTTGAAGTATCTGATTGGAAATCATACATTCACTCCCTTTATATATTATATTTGAGTTTTTCTATAAAATACATGTTTACAAAACATATTTTAACATTGAATTCGTAAGAAGTAAACAGAATTCATAAAATTATCATAATTTTTTTCGTATACTTTTATCAAAACCCAAGATCAGGAATATTGTTTATTAATTAAACAATATTGTTCTGTTATTGTTTTTTCTATTTAATTCTATATAATTCCACCTTTTACCTGTCTAAAACACGAGCTTTTCCTTTGAATTAAAACTGTCTTCCTTACGTCCCCCAATGAAAGCATAACCAGCTTGCTGACAATATATAGGCCATNAGGTCAAGTTTTGAAGTGTGATTCCATTGAATTATACTCCATTACTGGCTTAGAGCCAAACAAAAAAAGGGAACACTAAGTGTTCCCTATATAAATACAATTATGTCATATATTAGTTAGTAATAACCATTTCGGTTTCTTTATCAAATACATGCATTTTTGACATATCAAATGCTACCTTAACATTATCATCAGGTCTAGCAGTTGTACGAGGATTTACACGAGCAGTAATCTCTAATGTATCGTCGATTGTGAGATATAAGAATACTTCTGCACCAAGTAACTCGTAAACTCTTACTGTTGTATCGATTATGCTATCTGGAGAACTGCTGAGGAACATCTCTTCATCATGGATGTCTTCAGGACGAATACCGATAACAACTGTCTTATCAAGGTAACCACCATCAATAACTTTTTTCGCTTTTGCTTCAGGAAGTCTTAATTGGTTCTTACCAAATACAACATATACATCGGAGCCCTTCTTAGTAACTGTAGCATCGATGAAGTTCATCTGAGGAGATCCCATGAAACCTGCAACGAAAAGATTCTGTGGTCTATCGTATAGGTTCTGAGGTGTATCTACCTGCTGAATTAAACCGTCTTTCATAACAACAATTCTAGTACCCAAGGTCATAGCCTCTGTCTGGTCATGAGTAACATAGATGAATGTTGTCTGTAATTTCTGATGTAACTTAGAAATCTCGATACGCATCTGTACTCTTAGCTTAGCATCAAGGTTTGATAAAGGCTCATCCATAAGGAATACTTTAGGGCTACGAACGATTGCACGACCCATAGCAACACGCTGTCTCTGACCACCGGATAATGCCTTCGGTTTACGATCTAATAAGTGTTCAATACCTAAAATCTTTGCTGCTTCATGTACTACTTTATCGATTTGATCCTTTGGTACTTTTCTTAATTTAAGACCAAACGCCATATTGTCATATACAGACATATGTGGATACAACGCATAGTTCTGGAAAACCATTGCAATATCTCTATCTTTAGGTTCAACATCATTTACTAACTTATCGCCAATCCAAAGTTCACCTTGTGTGATTTCTTCAAGACCTGCAATCATACGTAAAGTTGTGGATTTACCACATCCTGAAGGACCTACGAAGATAATGAACTCTCTATCAGCTATTTCGAGGTTAAAGTCCTTTACCGCCACAACACCATTTGGATATTGCTTAGTAATATTCTTTAATGATAAACTTGCCATTTTCTATCCTCCTACACTATTCTTTTATTATATCTTGTACTACTACTTATATCGATATAGTACACCATTTAGCACTTTTACACCATATGTTATTTTACCAAAATAGAATTTACCCTTTTGTATAATTTGTATATATCTTTTTAAAATAGGTTGTTTTACCGATAATCCATGGATAATTTTATAGATTTACTGTTTATATTCTATAAACCCTTCCCCCATAACCTCTCTAACATCCCCGATTATTACAAAGGATCTTGGATCAATTTTCTTAGAAATTTCTATAATTTTTATAATTTCTTTCTTGGAAACAACACAATAAAGCATCTTTCTTTCCTTCTTAGAATACATTCCTGTAGCTTCCACACCGGTTACCCCTCGATCCAAGGTAACCATGATTTCTTCCGCTATTTTCTCATAATCATCGGATATGATATAGGCCATTTTGGCAAATTTTAGTCCTGATAAAATACCATCGGACACCTTAGATGTTATAAAAACAGCAATAATCGCATAAAGAGCATTGTTAATCCCAAAAACCAGAGCACCTATGCAAATAATTGCACCGTCTACAAAATTCAAAATTTGTGGAACCGAGATATGTTTATATCGGTCTTGGATTAAGGTGGCGACTAAATCCGTTCCACCGGTAGAGGAAGATACCGAAAAAATCAAACCAATACCAGCGCCTCCAATGGCTCCACCAAAAATCGATGCCAACAATTTATCATCAAAATTTAGATCATAAATAGGAACCACCATCAGGGCAAGGGTTAGAGCAATGGTTCCAAGGATCGCAGAAAAGATAAATTCTTTCCCTTTCATTCGGATAGACAAAATATAAAGGGGGATATTACTCAATACAGTAAATAACCATATTGGAAAACCTCCTTCCATAATTGGCTCTGTTAATTTTTTTGCAACAATAGCAAGTCCAGAAACACCACCAGTAACCATTCCTAAGGGTTCATACACCATATTGATAGAAACAGCCATTAATAATGCCCCTGCAATTATTGTAAGAAACTTCATAACTACTTTTAATCTCTTATCTTTTACCTTACGCATTATAATTTCTCCTCAGTTGCAACCATCATATTTTTCTATTACTCGTATGATAAACAATTATTTCTTTGATTATGCATTATATGAAATTACTGAATAACCTTCCACATTTTATCATATCAAAATTTTATTATCAATTAAATTTCCATAAAATAAGGTCACCCTATCATCATAGGGAAAGAATGATTCTTTCGTAGTTTTCGTCCTTATGCTATAATTGTAAAGTAAAATGGTAACCAAGGTCAAGAATGGTTTAAAATGGTTTAAAATCAGNAATCAAGGGACTATTAATGGTTCTCTGAATAGGTACCAAGGATAACAAGTAAGAACTAGAAGAAAGGTGGTGCAAGAAAGTTCATTACCGTGATAAATGACAACAAATGAACTTTTCGATAGATGAATAAAAAGACTGTTTTGGTTACAGGGTCTTCTCGGGGAATTGGGAAGGCTATTGCTGTAAAATTTGCAAANGAGGGATATCAAGTAGTCATTAATGGAGCTCATCAAGAGGACGTATTACAGAATACCAAGAANGAAATNGAGTCCTACCAAGTACCCTGCCATGCTTTCCTAGGAGATCTTGGACAATATGAGCAGGCAAAAGAATTATTTACCCAAGTTAAACAAAGATTTGGTAATGTAGATATCCTCATTAATAATGCAGGTATATCTTATATAGGACTTCTAAGCGATATGACTCCCAATGAGTGGGACAAGATTATAAGGACAAACCTAACATCCGTATTTAATTGTTGCTCACTAGCCATCCCCCATATGGTAAAGAATCAATTTGGTAAAATCATAAANATATCCTCCGTATGGGGTAATGTTGGGGCTTCTTGTGAGGTTGCTTATTCCGCTTCCAAAGGTGGAATGAATGCTTTTACCAAAGCCTTAGCCAAGGAACTAGCCCCTAGTAATATACAGGTAAATGCCATCGCCTGCGGTGCAATTGATACACAAATGAACCATTTTCTTGCTGATGATGAATTAAGGCAATTAATTGATGAAATACCTACAAACCGTTTGGGTCGACCAGAGGAAGTGGCTGATTTGGTATATTATTTAGCTAATAAGAACGAATATCTCACTGGACAAGTAATTCAACTGGACGGTGGATGGATATAAATAAATAGGGTGTACGCCTGATCCACTTGTGGTTTAACTCCACAAAGATGCGATCCTTATGTACACCCTATGTTTATATAAGTTTGTATATATCTTTTAATCAAGTTATCTTTTAATACAGATCCTATTCTTTGGGAACTATATTCTTGTCAATTTTTCAAAACAAGATATACCAGTTCCTTCGCTTTCTTGGAGTAGGCGATATAAAACTCATTTAAGTAAAAGATTCCTCACTAATCTTATTNATTNAATTTATTTCAATCAAAGATATATCCTACACCTTTTAATCTATTTTTAAAATAAACTGGAGTATCCTCTTAGCGCAAATCTCCATTTCTTCTCGCGTTAAGAGTCCCTCTTCTTTTGCTTTTAAAAGCTTCTCTGGAAATCCTCTTGCCATTTTCAAATCGTTTCCAGCCTTAACTTCTTTATGGTGCTCGCCAAAGGTCCACCAATCGGTTGTAACCATGCCTTGATAACCCCATTCATCTCGTAAGATATCTTCTAAAAGCTCTCTGTTCTCCGAAGCTCTGCAGCCGTTAATCAAATTGTAAGAAGACATGATACACCAAGGGTCTGCTTCTTTCACTATAATTTCAAAAGCCTTTAGATAGATCTCTCTAGCTGCTCGTTCTGACACCCTAGAATCACTATTTCTCCGATTGGTCTCTTTGTTATTGAGCGCAAAATGTTTTACCGCCACACCAATGTGTTGGGATTGTATTCCTTTCACCATATAGGAAGCCAGTATTCCTGTTAAAAATGGATCTTCGGAATAATATTCAAAGTTACGACCACACAAGGGACTTCTATGAATGTTAATGGCCGGAGTTAGCCAAAGAGCTATGTTATTTTCCTTCACTTCCTTAGCCCCTGCTTCTCCCACCTGATATAAGATTTCTCTGTTCCAGGAGCAAGCCAACAAAGTAGCACATGGCCAAGCCGTAGTGTTTACACCGCATTTTGGAGGGATACGAAGTCCTGCTGGGCCATCTGCTGTCATAAGATTAGGAATCTCATACTCTGGCATATTTCCCAGTCCACAAGTAATCGCCACTCCTACATTGGGCTGTCCACCTAGTAAATGTGCCAACTCCTCATCCGTCATTTGCGCCATGAAATCTTCTAATGACATTTTTCCATCGGCCACCTCAGTGAAGGGACGAATTCCTTTCTTATGAGGCTGATGCCACTGGTTCAATCCATCTACCCCACGGACATCAGGAAAATATCCCTCCTTTTCAAGATGAGGTGAACTTTGTATTTCATAGACTTTGGCAGCTTTTTCTTCGTTGATAGGAAGTTCTTCATAAGTGCCATCGGCAAGCATTCTTTTCTTTAATGATATAGGAGCGATTTTTTCTGTTAATTGTTTTACGATTTTATTTTCTGATAAGACATAAGTATAATCAAGTAAAGTAACATTTCTAACAGAATTTCCAATATAAAACAGATATTCCCCAGCTTCCAGAACGTAGGCTGACTTTTGGATTTTTCCTAAATCATCATAAGATGCAAGATCATCCATAGAAATCTCCAGACTAAGTGTTTGGGTCTCTCCAGCTTTTAACAAGCGAGTTTTTTCAAAAGCAATTAAGCTTTTTGCAGGTTTCCCCAAAAGCCCTTGAGGAGCACTTCCATATATCTGAATGACCTCTTTACCCTCTCTGCTACCTACATTTGTTACAGTAACTTGTACTTGGATGTTGCCATCCTTTTCCTCTACTTTACAACAGACCACTCAAATATGGTGTAGGACATTCCGAAACCAAAGGGATAATTCACCTTATCATAGGCATCTGCGATTGTTTCAAAATATCGATATCCCACATAGATGTCTTCCGTATAATCAACATAGTCATCGGATTCATGAAAATTATAGGAAGAAGGATAATCTTCTAATCTTTTCGCAAAGGTATCGGATAGTTTTCCAGAAGGATTCGCAAGACCACATAAAAGTTCTGCTGCTGCTTTTCCTCCTTCCATTCCACCCTGCCATGCTAGGAGTACAGACTGAATTCGATNGTCCTTAGCAAACCATTCGGTGTCAACCACACCTCCAACATTCAAAANCACGATAATNTTAGGGAAATATGCCTTCACCTTATTTACCATAGCTTTTTCAGCATGGGTCAAATAAAAATCTCCATCTTCAAAAAGTTCCTTAGACCTTTCCAGCAAAGGCTCACCAGACTCTTGTTCTTGCTTTCTATCATTATCGTACTTACTTTTCCGATCCCAACCTTCACCGGAAAAACGACAAATGGATATAAGAGCAGTATCCGTATAGGCCCTTGCTTCTTTATATAATTCGTCAGGTAACTCTGGTTCTATAGTCATACCAGGAGCCACACCATTTTCATATTGTTTTTTTACATTCTCTTGATAAAAATCAGATAATTTCTGATAGATATCCACATATCCATCCAATTCCTTAAGACCATCATATAGATTCTTAGTGTACTCAACCGTTACATCACCACTACCCCCGCCGCCTTTTACATAATCAAAACTGCCTTTTCCAAACAAAGCAAGCTTGCTTCCTTTACGAATGGGAAGGAGCTGATGATTGTTTTTTAAAAGAACCATACCTTCTAAAGCGGCTTTCCTAGATAATTCACGATGCTCTTTCGATGCTGTAACCCTTTCACCATTATCACCCAAGGGAAGATTCGGTTGATATAGCGACCTTTGCCATTTACCCATAGTTTCTCCTCCTATATTGATTTTCTTAATTTCATATTATCGATTCTAACTATGTATAACAAGGCATTTTTTGACTTGCATATAGGTCAATTTTGACTTACTATAAAATTAGCTGGAAAATCTAAGATCTATTCTTATCCATGGATCTTGTTAGTTTGTATATTTGCTTTATATAATATTTAGAAGGATGGATGTTTTCATGAGTACCCATGAAATTGTAAGAACCAAATCACTATTAAATGTATATTTTGATGTTTGCGAAACCACAAATCACATTGTTCCAAGCCATTGGCACAAACATTTGGAATTAATATTTATTCTTAGGGGAACCATGCATGTGATCAGCAATGAAAAAAATCATACTTTACATACCAAGGATCTCTTCATCGTGAATTCTGGTGACATTCATTACACCCGTAGTGTTGGAAAAACAAAACTTTTATTGTTGCAAATTCCTTATGAATTCCTCAACCAAATCATATTCCAATTTGATACCATTCATTTTACTGAACATTTCTCATATGATCAGTTTCAAGAGGATGCCCATTATCAAAGCATAGTAAAACATTTACTGGTCATGGAAGAACTGTACATAAATCAAGAAGAAGGTTATCAGTTTCTCTTTACCAGTCACCTTCACCTTCTTCTTCATATTTTATATACCAATTATACTAGCCGTCATAACATGGAACAGATTACCAAAGAGGAAAAATCCCTTGAGCGTATTAAGGAGATTATTGCTTATGTGGAAGAACATTATATGGAGCCACTTACCTTACAAGAAGTGGCCGATTTGTTTGCTTTAAATCCCGAGTATTTTTGCCGGTATTTTAAAAAGAACACAGGCTTTACCTTTCTCCAATATGTAAATATGGTTCGTTTACCTCACATCTATGAAGACATCATTCAGACTAAAGATAGCATAACTCAAATCCAGGAACGTCACGGATTTAGTAATTATAAAATAATGAATCGCATGTTTAAGGAGCTTTATGGCTGCCTTCCTTCCGAAGCCAGAAAAAATTCTATACAGCGTTAAATCCTTCAGAGGATTACAGGTTGTTAACTTGTGAATTATCTGATGCTGAAAATCTTGTTTTACACAAAAAATACGCCAGATTGGTTTCCCAATCTGGCGATCTGTATTCTTCGTGAAAATATTTTCAGTATGTTGACAAATATTATCTCTTTGTTAACGCTTTGATAGCTTGAAAAGCCCGAGAATAAGGGATTTGTGGTTGGTAGTGTTGCATATGTGTTTTATACGCAGGACTACCCACACATTCCCTAAACCTCTCATAACTTTTACAAAGAAAGGATACTCATTATGAAAATACATTTTGCTTATTACAACCAATACAAGAACGGAATCGACATTGCTTTTGCAGACAATACGCTTCTTTTTCTCTCATGTGCAGAAGCAGAAAGGAATCTTCACACTACGCCAAATTCTCAAAGGCTTATCGACAATCTTGCGATTGATGAGCCACTCAAATATGCTGCACTGGCTCTTGATGGTGAGTTGCAGGCATGGGCTGATGCTATGGATGAGGATTGGAGACCTTAATAAACTATAGTGATTTCACTCTTTGATATAAGTTTAGCAATTCATTGATATCCATATCCAAAATCGGTTCATACATAAAAGAGTTTAAATGTATATTCTCCGGCGTCATAATGTTAACTTCATCCAACATCTTCACCTTTTCATAATTACCAAATTGCGAATATGCATTATACAATTCACGCGTTTGATTCGAACATTGTTCTAAAAATAACTTAAAATCATTATTAGTTCCAGATACAATATTATGACGGACTTTCCAAGTTATTGTTCCTGAATAATTATCTATTTCTTCAAGCATGAACACTTCAGCTTTATGCCGTATTGCAATTGCTAAGATTATTTTATTTTCTAAATCAACATCTTGATCACTAATTGCATCCGCAACATCATAAATTTTATCCATCACTTTATCTGATAGAGTAATATTTTTAAATCTTTCAGTTCCCAAATATGCTTTATATAGTTTCTTAAGGGTATCAAACGTTATGTTATTAGTATTATTTTTCTCATGCAGTAAATGGGTAAGTAACAGGTAGTCACTATCAATCCCTGCAATTCCGCCTACATTTTTATCTTCTCCATATTCAATTAGATTTCTTACAAATGGAATAAGTGCTACAGTATTTTTTAAAATCAAATTATTCTTCCATGCGATAAATGGTTTATCTTGATATTTTTCTTCTTTTAATTCTATACTATTTCCAACACGTTCAGCAGACAATCTATCTCTTCTATTTAATCCCAATCGCATTGATACTGTACGATAAAAATCGAAATTATGAGATAGAATAATTAATCGAAAATTTGGATTTGTGGACATTTCTCGTAAATATTCTACAATGGCATATTTATTTTTATAATCAAAAGAATCTGCTATATCATCAATAATGAATAGCATTTCCTTGCCCGTCGATTTAATTCTTTCTATATCAAATATGATATTTAACAGATATAAGGCTCGTTTTTCCCCTTGGCTTAAAACGTCAATATTTTCTAATTCACTTCTATCCATTTTAACGACTATTTGATCTCTCTTAAACGAAAATTGAATTCTAGGAATACTTTCCCCTATTATTGAGCCCTTCATATTGGATATTTCCATTTTATAAGGAACTGTAAATCTTTTTTCAAATATATTTAACGCATTTTTCCAAGGCGTATCGTCTAAATTAATAGCACTAATTTCTGATTCTAGTTTGTGGTATTCAGTTAATAACTCTCCAAAAGCATTACCTTCACTTTGTATATATGATAGCCATAACTGCACTCTCAATATATCCAATTTTTCCTTCTTAAGATATCTTATAATCTCTGGATTGTTTTCGATTACATCTTTCAATATCAATCCTTTTGCATCACTTAGCATCTTCTCAATCTCAGAAAAAACAGGAACCATTTTAATCTTATCTTCAATCTCTTTTATTTTCGCTTTCAATTCCTGTGATTCTTTTATTTCAAATCCACCGTCAAGAAAAAGATGATTATTTTTTACAAAAAAACTATCATTTTCTAATGATTTTGTTATATTCTTTAGCTTAGGTAGAGTAAAGTTTCCTTTTTCCAAAAATTCAAACTCAGAATATATCTCATCACTTTTCTTACAAAATTCCTCTATCTTTTCTTGAAACTCTGTTGAAATAATCTTTTTAATAACAGAATCATCAAATATACTATTATACTTAATAGCTGCACAAAAATAATCTATTGTCATTTCATTTAATGCACTTATATTCAACAAAAAACTATCCTCATCAAAGCCAAAATCTTTTACTATTTGAGGTTCTAACTCATATACCTTCTTTCCCATAGAAGTTTTTGCTACTTTGAGTCCTGACATTTTCTCTAAGTTTTTCAAAAACTTATCTTTTAGTTTTAGAACGTTTGATATTCTTACCTTTATAGTATCATCAACCAAAAGTGAAGAAATACTATTAGATTCATAAAAGCTCTCAAACGACTTAATTACAAACACATTGTCTTTTGATAAAGCAACTCCATCTGCCTCAACATCCACAACACCATTTAAATCAAAAATTTCATCCTTAACATCTGATATTTTTCCATCTTGCAGTTTCTTAAATGTTTTCGAAAAAGAGGTTTTCATCAAGCCATTTCTTGCATATACACAAATTGCATTTGTTTCAGCAAAATCGAACTCATGATGTAATTCTTTAATTCCATAGCAATTTTGCAGATTACATGTTATCTTTTCCATGATATATCCCCCTATACAAAAAGATTTTTCATAACTCCATTCTCCATGTCATCAATACTGAAAATCGTATCCATAACCTCGAATGTCTCTCTTAGATTACCTCTAGCACTCTTCCAACCTATTCCGTCAGTAAACCACACAAATGTAAATCCATCTATAGTATCAGCCTCCTGTGAAAGCATCTTATAACTTCGTGCAGTTTCGTTAAGCTTCGATCCACCGCCACCATAGAAGTTTGTTTCAATAGCATAAATCATCTCGTCTGTTTTAATTACAAAATCAAATCTCTTTGCAGCTTTGCCCTGATTTGAAAGTGCGGATAAATCTATATTCCATTNAGCTTCAATGTCCTTCAAATACATTTCTTTGAAGTAATTCACATTCTTCTTAAATCCNGCTGCCACAATATACTTTTCAACCAAATCTTCCATTTGGTGCCCACCACGATTTTTACGTCCATTAGAATCTAATCCTGTTTCAATTCCCAATGCATAATCAACTAAGTTATTTACAAGATGATTTGCAATCATATCAAACAAGCCTGTTTTACGCATAAAAACCTTATATTGCTCTACATCATAATTCATAGTTTTGAAATTATATAAAAATGCACCATCTTCATCCTGTGCATAAATTTCATTCCCACGAACTGCAAGCAATAACGGAACACATTTTAATGTTTCCGGATACTTTTTTACTATCGCTTCAAATTCTTCTTCAATGTTCTTGGAACCAATAAGTGAATTTAATATATTCAATTCCACCTTAATTTCTTCAACATTCTTAACAACCTTCTCAAAATCTATGTAATAATCGTAACTAGAGATGCTAGCACGAAACTTACCAAGCCACTCATCAAAATCTCTCATCTATTAATGCTCCTTTATAGTAATATCTATTTTATCTTCGGAAAATTTCCAAATTGCCTTACATGGATTGTACGAACCATCCTCAGCAATTAATCCAGATTCCTTATACAAATCTGTTACACCTGCAAGATATCCTCTATTCTTTGCTACCGTTAATTCTTTAGGTGACAGTCCATTAAATATAACCTTAACTTTATGTGCGTCATCTGGTAACAGATTTGTAATAGCTTTCGGTAATCTTAATATTCTTGCTCGAATGTCATTAGCCGAAATCTGTTTATCTACAACCAGCTTAACCCCTTCATTTGTTTCATCTATTGTTCCATCTTCTTTTACCAAATCATCTGTTTCATCCTTTAATGCATCCATTGCATTTTTACTGAATACAGGTGTAAATACAAAACCAATCTCGTTATCAATGCAGCTTTCAACAAGTGATTTTCCATCTATAAGAATTATCGGACGTGACGGGTCTGCGTCTACAAATTCTTCTGTCTTTTTTGAATAATTTGCAGTTGTAATAAATATCCCCTTACTGCCCGAAGGCATCACGCCTCTAAGTGCCCTGACTTTTTCAATAGGAATTGTCGTTCCTGGTTTATTTCTCTTTGCCTGAACAAAATAATCAACAGCATCTGCCCCAGCGAATCCACCAACACCATATCTTACCGCCTCTAAGTCAATTCCGCCATCCGAAGAACGCTGTGTGACAACAACCTCATCAAGACCAATCTTTTCAAGATACACTTTTAAAAATTCCTCAAATGCATATCCACTTTCAAAATATCCATAAAACTGTTCCAAAAACTCACTTATCTTCTCATCAGATATTTCAATATTCTTTCGCATCTCCGTAAACCTTCTCCAATCTCCTCTTGGATATCTCCAAGTATTCTTCACTTACATCTATTCCAATAAACTTCCTTCCAAATCGTACCGCCTCTACTCCTGTAGTTCCTGAACCACAAAAAGGATCTAAGATAACTTGTCCTTCCTCCGTCGATGCCAGTACAATTTTTTCAAGCAAATATTCCGGTTTCTGTGTAGGGTGCTTGCCTTCTGTTTTCTCCGACGGTTTAGTTAGTGCACCTGTCCACACATCCTTCATCTGCTTTCCGCCATTCATTTCTTTCATTTTCTGATAATCAAAAAAATGCCGAGACTTCTTATCATTCTTCTTAGCCCATAAAATGGTTTCCGTAGAATGTGTGAAGCATCGACATGCTAAGTTTGGTGGTGGATTTGTTTTCTGCCATGTTATGTTATTGATTATCTTGAAGCCTTCCTGCTCCAATGCCATACCAATCGAATATATATTGTGTAATGTTCCTGATATCCATATTGTGCCATTCGGCTTTAGTACTTTCTTACATAACTTAATCCACTTTCTGTTAAACTTATGTTTTTCTTCGACACTGGTTCCACTTTCCGAAAGCTTATCCCATGAGCCTTTATTTACTGAAACCATCTTTCCACCCTGACAGGTAATGCCATCATTACTTAAAAAATAAGGCGGATCTGCAAATATCATATCAACAGATTCCAGTTCCATTTTTGTTAGAATTTTAAAGGAATCACCTAGTATTAACTGCGATTCTTCAGTCTCGAAATATAATGGCACTTTTTTTGTAAATAAGTTCTCCATTATCTCGACTCCCTTAGTAATTGCATATAATCACTTCTTCGCCAACTCTGTTAGATGCATCTGAATTAATCATTCGTTTTACACTTACAACATCTATTTTATAGCCTTTGTTACCATACAGCTCATTTATCAAGTCTGTATTATGGTTTGTGAGCATACAATAGCAACCTCTATCTGTCAATTCATCATAAAGCTTTGCTAATCGCTTGTGACTTTCTATATCAAATCCCTCTTTTGTATATGACTCAAACGAAGTAGGATTCAATGGAGCATATGGACTATCCAGAAATATAAAATCTCCCTTATTTGCATCCTTACAAGCAAATTCAAAATCACCATCTATAATGGTTACTCCCTGCAAATACTTTGAAGTAGCCATAATAACCTCTTCATCTACTGAAGCCCTACGACTATTGTTATACGGAACATTAAATAATCCTTTGCCATTTACCCGATACAAACCATTAAAACAATGCTTATTGATAAATACAAACAATGCAGCCAACTCCACATCATACTCTGCTTTCATCAACTTGTCATTGTAATGCTCTCTGAGAGAATAATAATATTCCTTGCCATCCTCCCACATTTCCTTATCAAGCTTACTCACAGCCTTTAGGAATTCTTCCGGTGCGTTACATATTTGCTTGTAAGCATTTATCAATGCTTTGTTTATATCATTTATCAGAGCATTTGCAGGTAGCAATTCGAATGTGACTGCACCACCACCCACAAATGGCTCATAATAATTATTATACTTTTCAGGCATTCTCTCCTTTATCTGCAGAATCAACTGACGCTTACCGCCAGCCCATTTCACAAATGGAGCTACACTTGAATTACTCATTTTGATTCCTCTTCTCTATGTCCGCAAAAGGACAATCTTTTACATATCTATTATACTTGCAAACATACAAAATAACAACCACAACTTTCACTCTTTGTGAATTATCTTACTTCTGAAATACAAAAATATACTCATGTGCAAGAAGCAGAAAATTATTGTTCTGTTTTTCCCAATAATCAGTAGAACGACAATTATGTTGCTCTTTAATTATAATTTCTTTATTCGTAAATCCTGCCTGTAAAAAGCATTCCATCATACGAAACCCTAACGGAATTACCTTTCCATATTTTCTTACATCCCCAATCATTACAGCACACATTTTTCCTTTTTTCAAAACACGATATGCTTCATTTGCAACCTTATTCATCTCATTTAAAAATGATTCCACGCCAAGCAATGAAATATCCCCTTCTATCCCTTTGCTGTATTTGATGATATTGGCATATGGCGGATGCGTACAAATAAAATCAATGCGACTATCTTTTATAAAATGTAAATCTGTAGCATTTCCATTTCGTGTAAAAATTTTTGAACTTGTTTCACATTGGAATTGTAGATTTGTTTCAGATATTGAAACGGATTGCGGATTGATGTCAACACCTACCGCATGACGATTGAGTAGCTTTGCCTCTACCAAGGTTGTTCCACTACCCATAAATTGATCTAAGATCCAATCACTGGGATTAGAATAACGAAGTATCAGATTTCTTGGTACATATGGTGACCAATTTCCTCGATACTTTCCTGAATGTGTTGCCCAACTGCCCCTGTCTGGAAACGACCAGACTGTTGTTGGTTCAAGCCTAAAATTATTTGGTTGTAAACTTATAAGCCATGCCTCCTTCTTATATTGCTTGTTATATTGTAACCCATATTTTCACAAAAATCCATAACAATTTTCTTTCACTATAAGTGAATTTATATAGTCTGCATCTCATGAGATAATATTCACAAATAGTGAAAGAGGAAAATATATGCATTTTGATAATGATACTGACCTATATCGTGTTATAGGTGCAAATATAAAATATTACAGAGAACAGGCAAAATTAACACAGGTACAACTTGCCGAACAGGCTAAAATCAGCATCAGCTATCTCTCCAAAATCGAAGCTGCGGGATGTGATAAGAGTCTGTCTATTTCGGTGCTTAATCAGATTGCAAATGTACTTAGTGTTGAGATTAGCGAATTTTTTAAGGAGGACGAGACAAATGCTAAGACAAGCTAATCGCTTCGGTGGCGGAGCTAACACCAATAGAAATGGACTCCATTTCGAACAAACAACATCCCTAAATACAGCGTTACAAAATGCTGGATTCATCATTGACAATAATTGCGAAGTATACTATAGAAACCAGTTGCTAGGTTACTCTATAAATCAAGATGAATTTTCTACAGTATTTTTGAGACAAAATGGAGTTAATGACCGAGCCATCAACTCCAAACGCTGGAAACCTGATGAAGCCTTTATTAATGAACTTGATAAAACTGTTTACATTATTGAAAAAAAATTTCAACATACCAGCGGTTCAGTTGACGAAAAACTAGCTACTTTTCCATTCAAAATCAGAGAATACAAACGACTTTTAGATCCTATTGATTACGATTTGGTTTATATGTATCTCTTGTCTTCTGATTGGTTTAATGCTCCCAAATATAAAGATTATTATGACTATATGGATGAACTTGGTTGTCCTTATTACTTTGATAGTTTACCATTAAGTGCTATCGGTTTGTAAGCATTGAGATTTCAAGTAATTTATATTAGGAGGTGTTTCAATATGGCTATATGTAAAAAACAGCATCGATATTTAGAAGGATTTAATGAACTTCCCGAAGCTCAAGACAACAAATATGGTGGGAGACATATTTGTGCCGCTTGCGCTTATGAAGAAGGATTAAATGACGCCTTACAAGGTAATTCCCCACAATCAGATCTTTCTCATTTACCCGATAGTCAAGCAGGTACTGTACGTCACAAGAGTGCTATTGACGCATATATTCTTGGCTATAAATATGGTAAAAAAATCAGTTCTTAACAAATCAACCAATTTAATAAGGTATCTTGAGCAATTGCCCAAGATACCTTATTTTACTCTTCATCCAAATATGTGTCTCTTAAATTCCCGAGCAACATATTTCCCCTGGCTTTATTCCCCTCACCATCATATACATTAAAGTCATATCCAGGAAACTGTTTCTTCAACTTATCTTTAAACTGCGAAACATTATAAGAGTTTTTTGTTGCTTTTGTTGCTTTATAGTTATAAGGAAGCTTTACCTCACTTCTAACATTTTTCCCATCCTTTACAAAATCAACATTAACTCCCTCAATATTAAATATCGTTTTTTCTACATATTCTGTCTTTGGCATCTTCTCACCTCCTTTATCATATGATTGTTAATTAATCTATATCACCTGTGAGAAAATTTTACAAGTCCAAAATTTCATCTTCCCTCATACGCTTCCCATAATCTCCTCTGTTCCGCACTTATCCTCAATATCTCCTGCAAATCCCTCGCCATAGCTTCGACATTCGCATCTATCTGCTCCACAGTACCTGTACGAGTACAAGCTTTAATTTCATGCTGTACTTCTTCTTTTGAATACATCTCCTTCGTTTCCACATTCATATATCCAAGTGATGTATAGCTATATCCATCCCTTGTATCTCCGAATACCGGAGCAACTTCCCCTTTGGAAGTATTCCACCTCATAAGCCTTGGGAACCAGCATAATCCCTCTTTTATCAGTTCTTTAAATGCCTCCAGCAGTTTTCCTATTTCATACAAGATTCCACGAAATGAATTTCCGGCATCAATTGTTTTATCCGCTTCCACCTGATTAGCATATTCTTCAATTGTAGGTGCAAATAATCTGAATGATGATACAAACGTTTTGATTCTATCAAGCAACACCACTGCTTCTTTTGCCTTATCTGTAGTATATTCAATCTCCTTATTTACAGATTGAAGTTCTAACCGTTTTCCTTCCAATTCATTGGATATACGCTGCGATTCTCTCTTATCCATATCCGACAATGACTTCTCAATATTCCTCTTACTCTCAAGATATGAAATCTCGCATTCCAGTTTTTCCTTCTTATCCGTATATTCTTGTTCCATAGCCTCATTTTTCTTAACAATGGCATCTGTTTTCTCATTTAGTTCCTTAGTCTGTCTACGCTCCAATTCCTTATAAGCAATTTGCGAAGCAAGCAACTCAATATCCGCATCATGAACCTGTTCCTGTAGCTGCTCCAGATACTTTGTTTCTTTTGCCACTTTATATTCTGCTACAGATAAATCATGATTTCTTCCAAGACTTTTTTCTGATAAATCTTCATGTGTATGATATCTGAAGCACATCCCTGCTTCCTCTCGTAATTTATCCTGTAAAATTACTGAAAGTGTTTCCGGTGTAAATACATTTCTCTTAGAAACCTTCTTCCTAAGTCCTCTCTTAGCACCTTCCCACACTGGGACTCCTACCACATGAACATGTGGACTGGCTTCATCAAAATGAATTACTGCATTTGCAATTTTAAATTCCGGCAACATTTCCTCCAGTTTTCCAATCAAAAAACTATACACATAATACATTCTATCCTTAACATCATCATTCGCCTGCCAAAACTCTTTATCTCCACATTGGAAAATGATTTCAACAGCCATATCCTGTTCAAGCCCTGCAACATGTTCGAAATAATCATTAATCTTTCGGTCTGCTCTCTTTTGTTTTTCATTGTATTCTTTTATCACTTCATCAAATTCCTGATGATAAACATTCTTTACATCCTGAAGCAAATCATCTGTTCCTCGCAAAACTATAATATTATCTTTGCTATAATCATCTGATTTGTACTTTCTTAAATTGTGTTTTGCCACTCCAAGCAATTTACTCTTACTTGTGATAGCACTTTTCTTGTTGCTAATGTGTGCTGTATACGACGTGTTTCCCATAAGCAAATCCCCTCTCTTATCTGTAAAAATTTCTCTCGGAGCATATGCTTATCATCTTGGCTCTGCCACAGATGATAACCCCCTAGCAGTTTTGGCAAACCAAATCTGCGGTGGCTCTCCGAGGGTTTCAAAATTAACTGTTACAACTACCAAGAGTTTAATAATCTGTTCTTTTAAGAAATACAGACTCTAAACTCTTATAAGAATTTAGAATCTGCTTTTCCAAACATTCGGATTATTAAACTCTTTCATCAGGCATAATCCATGTCCAAAAACTTGTTCCATCATCTAACTTACTTTTTCCTGAAGTAATTCCCAGTTTCTTTTTAGCAGATAAAAGAGTATTTCTTTTAATTCCTCTTTTCGCTGCTTCCTGTAAAATATCATTTGATGCAATCTCCTTCGATAAGCCAACGAACTCTTTGATAAAGTTTTCTGCAATATCTAGTTTCTTTTTGCCTCGTCCTTCATTTCCCATTAACAGTTCATCAATGGTAATGTCATATGGACCGATACAAGTCATCCCTCTATCTTCTGTCATTTCAAATCCGATGGCATCTCCTGTTGGAGCTAATGATGATTTATCGTGCGCCATTATTCTTATATTAGGTTTATCACGGAGCCTTGCCACCAGCAGAACACTTCTGGCAGTTGCCTGTATATCAATAGAACCAAGTCCTCTGTATGTTGATTTGCTGCCAGATGCCTTATTCATATGACCAATAAGAATAATTGCACAATTATGCTTTTCTGCTATTATTCCAAGATGCTTTAGCACCGGTCTTATTTCATTTGCTCTGTGCATATCAACTGTAGCTCCGATATATGCCTGAATCGGATCAAGAATGATTAACCTTGCCCCAGTCTCGATTATTGCCTGCTCCAGCCTATCATCTGTCATTGATAATTCCTTATCTGTCTCATCAATAACCCGAATCATGGAACAATCTGCTCCTGCTTTTTCCAATCTGGGCTTAATCGTATCTTCAATTCCATCTTCTGCTGTCTGATATATGATATGAATTGGCTCATATGCTTTATCATCATCACAGGGAAGTGGCAAGCCCCTGCTAAGGGCTGCCGCCAACATCAATACGAGTGTTGTCTTTCCTTCTCCCGGATCTCCTTCAATTATGGTTATCTTTCCATAAGGTATATATGGATACCATAACCACTCCACTTCTTTTGAAACCACATCCTCCATATGGATAAGTTTCAATTCTACATTCTGCTGTTCATTCATAAACTTCCTCCTTGTCAAACTGCTTCTTCATTAAAGTAACCTGTTTCTTCCCATACTCTCTTATCAGGGCAATAATAGCTATATTCATTTGAATTTCCCACTTTTATTGCTGCTCCGAATTTGAGTATTCCTTGTTGTAATCCCAGCCTTACATACTGTGCATCCTTCCCTATTGCACTTGCAATTTCCTTTATCGGTACATTTCTTCCTGTAAAGGCTGGTAAATCAACCTTGTAAATAACTTCCGGCATCAATACCACCTCCTTTTATAGAGCACTTCTTGCTCTGTTTGTATTTTGCATTATACAGACCTTTTATTGCTCTGTCAATAGTTTATAATTTAATGTTGACTAATAAATATTAGTATGTTAGATTTACTATTACAGGAGGTTGATGCAATGAATACAGGTAAAAAGATTAAATTAATACGAACTTTTCGTGGATTAACTCAGAAAGAGCTTGGAGAAGCATGCGGAATACACGAAGTGGCAATCCGCAAGTACGAACTTGGAAAGAATCTTCCAAAGCCGGAACAACTTCGAAAGATTGCAGAAGCGCTTAATGTAAATGTGAATTCATTAGTGGAATTTGATATTGAAGCTGATGGAGATATACTACCATTACTATTTGCAATTGACGAAGTTTTTGATGTGTCCATTAAAGAGGTTGATGGAGAACCCGGAATATTCTTTTCCAACAAAAGTCTCATACAGTTTCTAAAAGACTGGCAGGCAATGAAAGAATTACTTGCTTCCGGAAGCCAGACTCCAGACAACTATGAGATTTGGAAAACAATTCGTCCAAGTGTAACAAAGGTAACCCACGAATAATAATCATTTTAGACCTTTGCTATCAGCTTTCTAGTAAATAGCGAAAGGATGGTGCTTATGAAGTTACCCAACGGATACGGAAGCGTTGTAAAACTTTCCGGCAAAAGAAGAAAACCTTATCAAGTGAGAAAAACTGTAGGCTGGCACTACGATGAGGCGAAAGACAAACAGGTTCAGGATATGATTACAATTGGATATGCAGCTACCAGAGCTGATGGCTTGCAAATGCTTGCTGATTACAATAATAATCCATTTGATACCAAGGCTGCTAAGATGACATTTTCAGATGTCTATGAAGAATGGTCAAAGCGTAAGTTTCCTACTATATCTGAATCTAATGTAAAAGGATACACAGCATCCTATAAATCCTGTGAACCCCTTTACAACAAAATTTTCAAGGATATTAAATTAGTTGATTTGCAGACTGTCATTGATACTTGTGGCAAGAATTTCCCC
>JGI24710J26742_10001242_pt1 | contig 23596 bp, 17 predicted proteins | sample BioPla2DNA2_FD_26742 | JGI IMG/M metagenome (IMG submission 26742) | reverse complement strand
CGGCGCTCATTCTTTTCGCGATGATCATCTCGATGGCTTTCAACATATTGCCCAACGTTACATCCGTTTTGGTTGCCGCCCTGCTGATGATCGTGACCGGTTGTTTCAGAAACGTGGAAACGGCCTACAACTCTATTCGTTGGCAGAACATCGTCTTTTTCGCCGCGATGCTTCCCATGGCGACCGCGATGAATAAGACCGGGGCATCGGCAACGATCTCCCACGGTCTGGTCAACTTTATGGGCAGCCTGGGACCCCACGCGGTGTTGGCAGCACTCTATGTTGCCACGTCGTTTTTTACCCTGTTTGTCAGCAATGCGGCCACCGTGATTATCTTCGCGCCCATTGCCATCCAATCGGCGATAGTGTTGAACGTGAGTCCCTACCCGTTCGTGTTGGCCGTGGCCACGGCCGGGGTAATGTGCTTGGCGAGCCCATACGCCACGCCGCCTAATTCTTTGGTGTTGTCTCCGGGACATTACACGTTTGGCGACTTTATCAGGGTAGGACTCCCGCTCCAGCTTATTTACGTTCTCGTGATGATTTTCGCGCTGCCGCTGTTGTACCCATTTTGATCAGGACTACTTAATGACACTTCCGCTTTTACGGTCATTATCAAGGTAGCCATGATTATTATACCCATTTTGATCAGGACTACTTGATAACCCTTATTTTGTACACATCAATTTCTGGAATTATAATCCTTTTGTCTGGATTTAGGCAGTAGATGTTGTGGGTCCACCAGCTTATTTCACCTTTGGTATACCCTCCGGGTTTGTTTTAATATGTTGTTCATCGTGAGCTGTTCGGTAAAAGTCAAGATACAAAAATAGATGAAAATACAGCTCTTCACAAGCGTAAGGGATAAAAACCAGGAAAAATATATAGAGGAATGATAAACAAGAAAAGCCTCTGTCTCCCTTCACAATAACCCTTAAGATATAATAAATAATCCGCCGTAATAATAAAAAAACCACCATGGATTAAACAAATGATTAAATCATTTGTTTAATTTGAGAAGGAGGGCTATATTTATGATTCAAAACTAAAGGTATTAGGTATGGAACCGTTAACTACCGAACAAAAAATCATCAAGGCTGCCAGTAAGCTCTTTACACAAAAGGGGTATGCGGCAACTAAAACGCGGGAGATCGCCGAAGAGGCGGATATTAACCTGGCGCTACTTAACTACTACTTCGGGAGTAAAGAGAGACTTTACAAGGAGGTGGTAAAAAATAACCTGGGGATGCTTCTGGAGGTAATGATCCCGATTTTGTCGGACGAGAAGGTGTCGTTGAAAGAGAAAGTGGTGACCATCGCCGAGAACTACACCCAACTGCTTCTTGAACATGAGGAACTCCCCATTTTTATCCTTAACGAGTGGACGGTGAACGAGGATCTGTTCGTGGATATCACACGTGACGCACGACTCTTCGCGAAACCGGTGATTGAGAAGCAGTTGAAGGAGAACGGGATGGAGGTGTCCGTGGATGACTTCATCGCTAACTTGTTGAGTTTGATCATGTTCTCGTTCGTGGCCAAGCCACTGATCGTCTCGTCGGGATTGGTAGAAGAGGGAGAGTTCGCCAATTTCGTGAACCGACGAAAGGAGAAGATATGGGAATGGATGACCAAAATTAACCAATAAACGAATAGTTATGTACGCTGAACTTACCAAATACAGCAAACAACTCAAGAACATCGGGTTTATCTGCCTTGTCTGGCTTATCGGAGCGCTTTCGCTGGAAGCAAAAGGGCAGGTTATCACGCTCGATCGATGCCAGGAGTTGGCACGGGAGAACTACCCGGCCCTGGTTCGATACGGTATCATCGAGAAAACCAAAGAGTACACCATCGCTAATGCCAACCGTGCCTACCTGCCGCAAGGGAGCTTCAGCGCGCAAGCCTCCTGGCAGTCCGACGTGACGAAAATCAACCTGGATTTGCCGGAGGGGATGCCGCCCATAGAGGTGCCGGTGCCGGATAAGGATCAATACCGGGTGGTAGCGGAACTGAACCAGTTGATATGGGACGGGGGACAAATCGCGGCACGAAAAAAAGAGGTGGAGGCAGGTGCCCAACTAGAGTTGCAGCAACTGGAGACGGAGGTGTACGGGTTGAGGGAACGGGTGAACAACGTCTTTTTCGGTATCTTGCTGATGAAGGCGAACCTACACCAGCAGAGCACCCTGGAGAACGAACTGCAACGGAACCTTGATAAGGTGATGGCCTACCTGGAGAACGGATTGGCCAACGAGGCGGATGTGAGCACGGTGAAGGTGGAACAGCTAAAGGCCAAGCAGCAACGGGTGCAGCTGGAATCGGCCCTCGAAGCGTACGTCCACGTGTTGTCGGTGCTCACCGGCGAGCCGATGGATACCGGAATGACTTTCGTGAAACCGGAACCGGGCACTGAGGCGACCATCCAAACGCTCCTGCAAGCAACGCGCTTGCCGACCAACCGACCCGAGTGGGCGCTATTCCAAGCGCAGGAGAACGCGATCGATTCAAAACGATCGTTGCTCAACGCGAGAAGCCGACCCGTCATCGGGGCTTTCGCGCAAGGTGGGTATGGCAAACCGGGACTGAACATGTTCGAGAACGAGTTCGAACCCTATTTCGTGGGGGGTATCAAGCTCACCTGGAACTTCAGTTCCCTCTACACGAGGAAGAACGACCTAAGGATGATCAACCTGCAAAAGGAGGCGGTGAACGCACAACGGGAGACGTTCCTGTACCAATTGGACATGGAGATCCCACGCCAACGGGTGGAGATGGAACGATACAGGAAGACAATGGAGGAGGACGATGAGATTATTCAACACCATCGGATCATGCGGGAAGCGGCAGAAGCAAAGGTGGAGAATGGAACGCTGACCGTGTCCGACCTGATGAAGGAACTCCTCGCCGAGGAGGCAGCAAAACAGGCTAAAACGCTGCACGAGATACAGTACCTGATGTCGCTCTACGCGCTTAAAAACACGGTCAACATGGAGTGATGAATGCGAACTCATACGGTAAGTAGCACAGATGATTAATTTGAAAAAAGAAACAAATGAAACTAAACAGAATCATTATTTTGACCATATCCATACTTATGGTCTTCACCCTATCCTCTTGTGGTGCTGGGGAGACAGACTTTGATGCGACCGGTTCGTTCGAGGCGACCGAAATTATCGTGTCATCGCAAGCGAACGGGCTTATCCTGGAGCTGAACGCGGAGGAGGGCCAGCAACTACAGGAGGGTGAGCTAGTGGGAGTGATCGATAGCACGCAGCTCCACCTGCAGAAGCTGAGCCTTTTATCGAGCGCGAGAGGGGTACGGGCACAGCAACCCGATATCCGTAAGCAGACGGCCGCCATCCAAGAACAGATCAACACCCTGGAAAGGGAACGAGAGCGGGTGGAGCGACTGATCGAATCGAACGCGGCGAATCAGAAGCAACTGGACGATATCGTAGCGCAACTGGAGGTGCTGCGTAGCGAACTGGAAGCCCATCAAACCATGCTAAGGCAGAGTAGCGTGCAGGTATCTGCGCAAAGTTCCACGCTGGAGATACAGATCGCCCAACTGGAAGACCAACTGGAGAAAACCAAGGTGAGGGCTCCCATCAGCGGCACCGTGCTCAACAAGTACGCGGAAGCGGGAGAGCTGGCCGGCATGGGAACACCGCTCTTTAAAATCGCGGATACCGGGAGGATGTTCCTCCGCGCGTACGTGACGAACGACCAGCTGGCGAAGGTGAAGCTGGGCGATGAGGTCACCGTGCGGGTAGACGACGGGGAGGGAGGCGCACGCACCTACACCGGGCAAATCAGCTGGATCTCCGACAAGTCGGAATTCACACCCAAAACTATACAGACCAAGAATGAACGGGCCAACCTGGTCTACGCGATGAAGGTGTCGGTACAAAACGACGGCTACCTGAAAATAGGGATGTATGGTGAGGTGAAGTTTGATTAACGGGGAGAGAGAACAGGGCAAATAATAAATGTAAAGACGGGGGCTAAATAAGAAGCAAAAAGGTCTAACGAAGATGATTGTTGTAGAAAACCTACATAAGACCTATAGCACGGGGCTCGGCAGAAAAGGTAAAAAGGGTAAGGACAACGGTAACGGCAAAGGTGACGGTGATCGTAACAGTAACCGTAACGGCGACGTGAAAGCGTTGAACGGGGTCACCTTCCGGGTCAACAAGGGGGAGATACACGGAATCATTGGCCCCGATGGAGCCGGTAAATCGACCCTCTTCCGGATTTTAACGTCGCTGCTCCTGCCGGACGAGGGTCCCTCCAAAGTCACCGTCGCCGGTTACGACGTAGTAAGGGACTTCCGGGAGATTCGACAGATTATCGGTTACATGCCGGGCAGGTTCTCGCTTTACCAAGACCTTACCGTGGAGGAGAACCTGAACTTCTTCGCGACGCTGTTTAACACGACCGTCAAAGAGAACTACCACGTCATTAAAGATATTTACGGACAGATCGAGCCGTTTAAAGACCGACGGGCCGGTGCACTGTCGGGCGGGATGAAGCAGAAACTGGCCTTGAGCTGTGCGCTGGTACACAGGCCCACGGTCCTGTTCCTGGATGAGCCGACTACCGGGGTGGACCCGGTATCGAGGCAGGAGTTTTGGGAGATACTCGACAGGCTGAGCGAACAGGGAATCACCATCCTGGTCTCCACCGCCTACATGGACGAGGCCAACCGCTGCACGCGCATCTCGCTCATGCAGGCGGGACGGTTTATGGCGACCGATACACCCAAGGGGATCACGGAGAGCTACGATGAGCTGTTATGGTCGGTAGAGGGGGAACGGATGCCTGCGCTGCTCGCCGAGTTACGCGCACACCCCGACGTGAAAACGGCCTTCGCGTTTGGCGACAATCACCACGTTACCGTAAAAGAGAGATTAAGCGTGGATGCACTGAGAGAATACCTTACCGGCAAGGGATTCAACGAGGTGCGCGTCACCCCAATAGAGCCTACCGTGGAAGATGCTTTCATGAAAGCATCCATGGAGGTGTTAAACGGTAACGAGTAGCTATGCGGTGTTCAGTCAATGGGTATAGGATAACGACGTAGTGAAATTACAGGGCAAATCTTAAAAAGGCGCGTGAAATTCACGCTTGATATATAGGTATAGAATAAGAACGAAGTGAAGTTACAGTGCTAATGGGTAACGTAATCGAAGTAAGAGGGTTGACAAAGCGATTTGGCAATTTCACGGCCGTGGATCGCATCTCCTTCAATGTGAAGGAGGGGGAGATTTTTGGCTTCCTAGGAGCGAACGGTGCCGGGAAAACCACCGCTATACAAATGCTGTGCGGGATAAGCAAGCCTAGCGGGGGAACGGGTACCGTGGCCGGTTTCGATATAAACAAGGAGAGCGAGAAGATAAAACGGAACATCGGCTACATGAGCCAGCGCTTCTCTCTTTACGAGGACCTGCGGGTATGGGAGAACATACGGCTCTTTGGTGGCATCTATGGCCTGTCGGAAAAGGTGATCGCCGAAAAAACGGACGAGCTATTGGAGCGACTGGATTTCGCAAGCGAACGGAACACGATGGTGAAATCGTTACCCCTCGGCTGGAAGCAGAAGCTGGCCTTCTCGGTCGCCATCTTCCACGAGCCGAAGATCGTATTCCTTGATGAGCCGACCGGCGGAGTGGACCCGGCCATGCGGCGGCAGTTCTGGGAGATGATCTACGATGCGGCAGAGAGGGGTATCACCGTCTTCGTGACGACACACTACATGGATGAGGCGGAGTATTGCGACCGGGTATCCATCATGGTAGATGGCCGGATCGACGCGCTCGATACACCCAAAGAGCTGCGAAGAACCCATCATGCGGCCTCGATGGAAGAGGTGTTTACCCAACTGGCCAGGCAGGCGAAAAGAGTGGAGTAGAGCGCGGAAACGGGTGAAAAAGAGAAGAAAGTGAGGGAAAGAAACAAGAGAAAACCGAATAAACATAGTAGCAGGGGCAGATGAAACAGTTTATAGCGTTCGTGAACAAGGAGTTCCGCCATATCCTAAGGGATAGGCGAACCATGCTCATCATCCTGGGGATTCCCGTGGTGCAGATCCTACTGTTTGGTTTCGCCATCAACACCGAGGTAAAGGACCTTCATGTGGCCCTCTACGCTCCCTCGCCAAACGGGTTCACCAACGGCATCACCGAAAGATTGCACCAGAGCGAGTACTTTACCTTTCGGGCCGAGCTGGATGACCCTATAAAGATGGAAGAGAGCATGCGGAAAGGGAATCTCGATATGATGGTGCTGTTCGACACGGAGAGTGAGGCGGTGCAACTGATCATCAATAGCAGCGATCCCAACCGTGGATCGATCGCGGCGACCTACGCGATGGCCGTCATAGGCGGTTACCAGCAAGAACTGGCCGGGATCACGAGGATGCCTTTCCAAATAGAGGTGGAGAACCGAATGATCTACAATCCCGAGATGAAATCGGCCTACATGTTCGTGCCGGGCATCATGGGACTGGTATTGATGCTGATATGCACCATGATGACATCGGTGTCGATCGTGCGGGAAAAAGAGCGAGGTACGATGGAGGTACTACTGGCATCACCGTTGAAACAGGGAACGATGGTCTTCGCGAAAACAGTCCCTTACCTGGCGCTCTCCCTGGTCAACTTTACATCCATCTTATTGTTGAGCTACTACGTGCTAGGGGTTCCCATACAGGGCAGTTTAGGGACGCTCACCCTGATATCGGTACTCTACATCTTCCTCTCGTTGGCGTTTGGCTTGCTGATATCCACCTTGGTGCGAAACCAGATCAACGCGGTGATCATCTCGGCGATATCGGTGATACTTCCCGGATTATTACTTTCCGGGATGATCTTCCCAATAGTGAATATGCCGCAAATATTGCAATGGCTGTCCCATATCGTTCCTACGCGATGGTATATCGATATCGTTAGGAAAGTGATGATACAGGGACTGGGATGGGCCGTGATATGGAAAGAGACGGCGATATTGATTGGGATGTCGCTCCTGCTCGTGGGAAGTTCTATCCTGAACATTAAATCGAGGTTGGAGTAAACGAGAAGATCAAGCGCGTAACATGAGCCGCAAACAGAGAATCGTTACATAAAATATTGGCAATCAAAAACAGGATGAAGACATTGAAGTTCCTTATAGAGAAAGAGTTCAAGCAGATGTTCCGCAACCCGCTCATCGCTAACCTGATCATCTTCTTTCCGACGATGGTGCTCTTGGTCTTCCCCTGGGCAATCACCTTCGAGGTGAACAATATACGGGTCGACGTGGTGGATCACGGGAAGGGTAGCTACTCAAAACGACTAACCGACAAGGTGGAGGCATCGCCTTACTTTATATTAAATGACACCCCACCCGATTACGAAACGGCCATGCAGGCTATGGAGAGAGGGGAGATCGATATGATCGTTGAGATTCCGACCACTTTTGATCGCGATATCGTGAAACAGCAGTCGTCAAGGGTGGGATTGGCGGTCAACTCGGTGAACGGTTCGGTGGGGCTCCTGGGCAGCAATTACATGACGCAGATCGTGAACGACCTGTCGAGGGAACTGGCAAGTGAACTGCTACACAAGACATCCCATGCCCAAATGAAAGCACCTCCCTCCCTACCCCGCCTCACCATTGAACAACGCTACCGCTTCAACCCCCAAATGGATTATAAGCTATTCATGATTCCCGGCTTTTTCGTCATCATCCTCACCATTCTCTGCGGAATCCTTCCGGCATTGAACATCGTGCTGGAGAAAGAGAACGGGACCATTCACCAGATCAACGTCACACCGGTACACAAAGCGTGGTTCATCCTGGCCAAGCTTATCCCTTACTGGACCATCGGGCTCATCGCCTTTATCATCGCCATATTCGTGGCTTACCTGATTTACGGCCTATGGCCGGCGGGCAGTATCTTTACCGTCCTATTTTCGGGAATCGTCTTTATCATCTCCGTGTCAGGTATGGGCATCATTATCTCCAACTACTCCGAGACCTTGCAGCAAGCGGCCTTCCTGGTGATTTTTTTCATCTTGATCATCATCCTGTTGAGCGGCATGTTCACGCCAATATCCAGCATGCCGATATGGGCCCAGGCAATCGCCGCGATCAACCCGTTCACCTACCTTACCAGCGCGTTGCGAATGATTTACTTGAACGGGAGTAGTCTGGCCGATGTATCGACGAACCTGCTCATGTTGGCCCTGTTTTCACTCTTGCTAAACGGCTGGGCGGTACTCAGCTACAAGAAGCGGGGTTAACAGTTGATCGCCTTCGTTTTGAAAGCAAAAGCAAACGTAAAAACGGGAGCAAGTTCATTGTTAATTGTTCATTGCTCATTGTTAACTATCTCCTTGAACTGCTTCCGGTAGGTCTCCCCTATCGGCACCTGCTTCTTACCAATGCTGATCCGGTTCTTTTGGATGCTGGTTATCTTATCCCGGTGAATGATATAGGAGCGATGCACCCGCATGAACTGGTCCGCCGGTAATGTCTCTTCGAGCGATTTAAGGCTCATTAGTGATAAAATGGGTTTCGAGTCACTCTCGATGTAGATCTTTACGTAATCTTTTAGCCCCTCGATGTAGAGGATATCTTCGTACAGCAGGTGGAGGTACTTATAGTCCGACTTAACGTAGAAGCCAACCTTTTCCCGTTCGGGGGGGGATGACTCTTTAGAGGCACTGGTCATCTCAAACCACGACAGCGCCTTTTTGGCAGCAGTGAGGAACTCGGAAAAGGAAAAAGGCTTAAGGAGGTAATCGATCGCGTTGACCTTGTATCCCTCTACCGCGTACTGGCTGAACGCGGTGGTGAAGATAACACGGGTAGAATCACCGATGACACGGGCGAACTCCATGCCGCTCACTTCGGGCATCTGTATGTCGAGGAAGATCACGTCCACTTTCTCACCGGCGATCTGCTTCATGGCCGAAAGGGCGTTGCTGTACTTCCCGGTCAACTTCAGGAAAGGTACCCGCTGCACGTACGATTCCAGCAACGATAACGCCAACGGCTCATCGTCTACTATCCAGCAATTCAATATCATCTGCATGCCTCTTTGTATCGATTATCAACACGGTGGTATACATTTCATCCCTTATCTCGGTTCGCCAACTGTAGTTGCCGGGATAGAGCAGTTCAAGTCGTCGCTTTACTAATTCCAGCCCAATCCCGCTGCCACTTTTATCGGATTCCGATTTGGGGAAGTAGCTGTTGCTGCAGACGAACTCCACCCTTCCGTCGTCGTGCTCCACGAGCGAGATGTCGATGAACGACGGTTTATCGCCACTGACACCGTGCTTGAACGCGTTTTCTATCAACGATATGAAAATGAGTGGGGAGATCAACGTCTCCTTCTCCTCGAAATAGGCGAAATGGGTGTTAAGCTTCACGTTCTCGGACAAGCGGATACGCATCAACTCGACGTAGTTGCGCATGAAGTCGACCTCCTGGCGAAGCGGCACGTAGGCTTGGTTGTTGTCGTACAACAGGTGGCGCAGCAACTTGCTCAGATCAACCACGGCTTGCTGGGCTTTCGGTGGGTTGAACTCGATGAGCGCGTAGATGTTGTTCAGCGTGTTCAACAGGAAATGCGGGTTAATTTGATTTTTAAGGTTTTGAAGCTCAGCTTCCGATTTTGCCTTGGCCAGCTCCTTCCGCTCGTTGTCCACCTCAAGCCAACGGATGGTCATCTTCAGTGCCAGGCTAAGCCCCGTCATGAAGAAGAGGGAGGTGAAGTTACGTACTACGAACGGTAGGGGTATCGCCCTCCTTCGCATAGGCCAACGGGGCATCATATCGGGTAGCAAGGCAGTCATCCACCCATGGCTGTAATGCATCAGAAAAGCCGTACCCACGATCAGGAGCAGGTTATAAAGGATAAATTGCTTGGTTTTACCCTTGAAGAGAAGCTTTTCGATAAGTAGGAAGTAGTTGATGTAAAAAACGAACATGAACCCCAGCAAATCCGGCAAGGAGCGGATAAACAACCTCCAATTAAAGAATCGCTCGGAGTCCATGAAGAAATAGGGAAGGAAAAAGATCACTCCCCACAAGAGAATATGAACTATAGCATTATTCCACTTGTTTCTCTGGTTTACTTTTAGCATTTGGGTCATTGATCCGAAATTTTGATTCTTTTACATCCCGGGGGGTGGCCCAAGTGGCGGTCCAAAGCCTCCTCCACCGCCCATGCCACGTCCTCCACCTCTGCCCATACCGTCTCCAGGTCCCTCACCCCTTCGCGGCATCATATCTTGTTGCGTCGCACCGCCTTTAAATATGTTGAACCGGTAGACGAAATGCACCATGAAGTAGCTGGTGAGCGTGTTGGTCGTTGAATCCCTTATATAGTTCGAAGTCACGCTTCTGCTGATGTTGCTTCGTTGTTGCAGGATATCATATATCTTTAAACGAATGGTACCGTTCTTTTGTTTAAATAGTTGCTTCTGAATGGACGCGTTCCATAACCACTCGTTCTGCTCAAACCCATCTGTATAACCGGAGTTGGTGGCGTAATTAATATCGCTCTCTATCGTCAAATCCCAGGGCAGGTAGAGGGTAGCGTTCGCGCTACCGCCATAGTTAAAGTACTGTTGATCACGTTGTCCCTCCAGGCTGTTGGTCACGTTATTGAAGTTTACATTACCCCGAATACTAAAGTCGAGCAGGTCAGACCGATAGTTCAGCCCCATTGTCTCCATTAGGTTGACCCGCTGATTGAGGTTCTTCTCGATCACCGGTTCTTCACTCCCTTTCGTGTAGTAGCCGGAGAACCCGTTAGAGCGGTTGTAGCTAGCGAAAGTCATGGAGAAGATGGAGAACTTGATGTTTTTCAAAGGCACGTTAAACATCACCCGTCCGTTACTATTCCAGTTACCGCTCACGTTCTTGAACGTGCTCTCCTTTCGTCCCGTGGAGGGGTCGGTTATGGTAGACGAAACGATGTCGTTGGTCATGTAGTTCATGTTGCCGAACGCCGTGAAGGAGCTGGCCTTCTCGGGATTCGAGGTACGGTACTGAAAGTTAAGCCGATGGGTGAAAGAGGGTTTCAAGTCGGGATTCCCGTAACTCAGGTTCAACGGGTCCGATACGTCGACAACCGGCGAGAGCTGCGTGACCGAGGGTTGATCGGTATTCCCGAAGTAACGCAACCTCAAGTTGCGGGTACGGCTCCACCGGTAATTGAATTGCGCCATGGGTGCGTAGTTGACCACGTTCTGTTGGGTATCATGAATCTGCTTCGTGCCTATGAACGTTTTACTCAGGGACTTGGAGGGCTGTACGGAAAAACCAAGTATATAGTCGTAGTTCTCCCTGACAGAGCGGAAGTTGATCTCAACCTCCTGGTTCGAGAAACGGTTCTCAAGGCGCTTGCTGTATGCCGAGTCAAGCACGGTGTAGTTCCCCTGATCATCCAACGAGCGGGTATCCCTATCCGATTCGGAAATATTTTGCGCGTATTGGTAGGCCAGCTGGATGTAGTTGGCCCTCCCTACCGGTTCCACGTAAGAGAAGAACGCCCGCCACGAGGTGTTATTACTCGTGTTGGTGAACCGCTGATCGATGATGTCATCGGGACGAGAGCCAAAGTAATAGGTGTTGGAGAGGTTACTACCGTTGTTTTCCGATATCCCCCGGTCAGCACGTAGGTGGGCGCTGATAATACGCCCCTGAGGACTGATTTGGCGGCTGAAGTCGATATTTCCCCCAAGGTTGCTCCCTTTCCCTTCAGACAGGTACCTGGAGTCACCTTGGTTGATGGTATCGTTGTTAGATTCACGTTGGGTAAAGTAGTCGCCCGTCGCGTTACGATTGTTGTTATAGAGTGACGCGTTGGGCCGGAAGATGATGGTAGTGAGTGAGTCGGGTTCCCACTCCATGCGAAATTCCATGTTAAAGTTCTGGCTTCGGTTGTTGGTCACGTTCTTCTCTTGTTCCAGCGTGTTACCTGTACTCAACAGGTTCCTGGTAAACACGTTCGAGCGGACATCGTTATCGGTATACCCATAGCGAGCATTCCCACCCAGTTTGAAGTTGGTTGCAAACTGCTTGCTGAAGTTGCCGCCCCCGTTAGCCGAAGTGGAGATGCCACTTTGTCCCCCGAACATCATGCCGGGGCCTCCACCCATTCCTCCTCCCATTCCTCTTCCCATCCCTCCTCCGGGTCCACCGGGTCCCCCCATCCCGCCGAACATAGACGACGCGATATCGGAGAAACCGATGCTATTGGTATTGTTTACACCCCCTAAGAAGGTGTATTGATCCGTATCTTTCATGTAGTTGACCATCGCGTTGGTTTCATAACGCTCCTTGCTGCCATATCCCGCGAAGGCATTACCAAAAAGCCCCTCTTTCATACCCGGCAGTACGGTGAGGTTGATCACGTTCTCCTCTTCCCCGTCGTCGAAGCCAGTCATTTGTGCCATCTCGCTCCTCCTCTCCAGTACTTGAAGCCTGTCGACCATCTTCGCGGGTAGGTTCCTGGAGGCGACCGTCGGGTCGCTACTGAAAAACTCCTCACCGTCCACCAATATCTTCTTGATCTCTCTTCCATTGACCGTTATCTTTCCATCGCTGTCCACCTCCACGCCGGGCATCTTCTTCAACAGATCCTCTACCACCGCGCTTTCCGTCACTTTGTAGGAGGCGGCGTTGTACTCCAGGGTATCACCCCTGACCACGATCTCGGGCGCTTTGGCGGTGACCACCGTCTCGGAGAGGAGAATATCGTCACGAACCATGGGTAGCGTACCTAACTCGACTTGGGGGTTGGAGTTATTTATCTGAACCTCTTCAAAAAGATCGTGGTACCCGATGAATGAGACTTGCACGATGTAGGAACCGTTACGTACCGGGATTGAAAAGGATCCGTCATCGCCAGAGGCTTTCCCCGTTACGAACGCGCTGTCCGCTTTCTGTAATACCCGGATGTTCGCCTGCGGAATGGGCTGCTCCGTCTCCTGATCTACCAGCTTACCGCTAATGGCGCGAGCCACTTGCTGTTGCGCTTGTGGCTGCTCTATAATTCGCTGGTTTGTCTCTGTTCGCCCCTGTCCTTGCACCCCTGTCTGGCCCCACGTAGTGGACGTTGTGGAGATCATGCACAACGTCAAAAATAATAATAATAACCTGTTCATCTTCATTCACGAAAAATATTGACATGTTTGTCTGCCATATGCTTTGTTGCACGGTACAAAAATAGGCTCTGGAAGCAGCAACGACAAAACAAATAGATAAACCTCGGGATTTTGTCGACCAACTGAACGTTTCAAGCGATTAAGCCGAGCAACCCGATCGCAAAAGGCAAAGAAAACCGAGTTTATACTTCATTATATGCAAATTATTTATAATTTTGCCCATTGAGTTAAAGTCATATACAGGAATATTATCATCAAAAATCACCGAGATATGTTAAAATCATTACGAAGTGAAGATTGGGTTTCCACCCTTATGGGTATCATGATCTTGGTTTTGGTTGTGCTGCTTCCTACAGTCATGAAGAACACCCTTTACATGTCCCTTATCGTGGCCGCTCTTGCCTACCTGGGCTACCTCTTCATGGGTAACAAGGACAAGGGGCAATTTTTCCTCTCGTTCATTGGGATTTACCTGCTGGCACTGTTAGCCGGTTACATCGCGGGGATCAGTAAAATCAAGGCCCTTGGGTTAGAGTCGGTCTTCTTCGCCGTGTTAATCGGGTTGTTTATTCGCAACACGGTGGGTCTGCCCAAGTGGTTGGCATCTGCCGCTAAGAGCGAGTACTACATCAAGGCGGGGTTGGTTATCTTGGGAAGCTCCATCCTTTTCAACGAGATCATGAAGGCCGGGGCTTTGGGGATGATCCAGGCGGTGGTCGTGGTCATCTCGGTATGGTATTTCAGCTTTTGGGTATCCAGGCGCGTATTCAAGATCGATCAAGAGATGTCGATGTTGCTTTCGAGCGCGGTGTCCATCTGCGGGGTCTCGGCCGCTATTGCCACGAGCGGGGCTATCAAGGGTGAGCCTAAGAAGCTATCATTCGTGATTTCGCTGGTGTTGATCGTGGCCATTCCCATGATGTACCTCCTACCCTACTTGTCTAAATGGATAGGGTTGAGTGAAGAGGTAGCGGGTGCGTGGCTTGGTGGTACCATCGATACTACGGCGGCGGTAGTCGCCTCGGGCAAGTTCATCGGTGAAACGGCCGAGCAGTACAGCGTGATCATCAAGTCGGCGCAAAACGTGCTACTGGGCGTGGCCGCGTTCGTGATCTCCATCTACTGGTCCTTCCGGGGCACGAACGTCGATATACGACCCTCCGGCAAGGTACTTTGGGATCGCTTCCCCAAGTTTGTCCTTGGCTTTCTCCTCGCTTCGTTGGTATTTAGCTTCGCGTTCGATGCTGAAACGGGTAAAGTATTGTCGAAGGTAGCCAACGGGGGTGCACGGAATCTTCTCTTCTCGCTAGCGTTCGTCTGCATCGGGCTAGAGACCGATTTCCGTTACATCTTCAAGAAGGAGAATGCACGTTACATCTGGTCGTTCCTTACCGCTCAATGTTTCAATATCATTGTCACCCTGATAGTGGCTTGGCTGCTATTCGCCTACTTCTTTTGATGCAATGCAGGGCAGGGGTTAAGCTGTAAACGGCAAACGTTCAACCTATTCCCAATCGAGGATCACTTTTCCACAGTGTCCCTCCTCCATCACGTCGAATCCTTTTTGGAACTCGTCGATGGGGAAACGGTGCGTGATGATAGGGGTCAGGTCCAGTCCCGAGATGATCATCTGTTCCATCTGGTACCAGGTTTCCCACATCTCTCGGCCATAGATCCCCTTGAGGGTAAGCGCCTTGAATATAATGGCGTTCCAGTCAACGGTGGTGTTGTTCGGCAATATACCCAGCAACGATATCTTGGAGCCGTTATACATGCTGCCAATCATCTCCCGGAACCCGGCTGGTGATCCCGACATCTCCAGTCCCACGTCAAACCCGCGCATGCCCAGTTGTTTTACCGCGTTGGCCACGGTCTCTCCCTTGGATACGTTGACCGTGAGTGTTGCACCCATTTCACGGGCGATTTCAAGCCGATACTCGCTCAGGTCGCTCACCACGATATATCGTGCACCGGCAAAGCGGCAGATGGCGGTCGCCATGCTCCCGATAAGCCCCGCCCCCGTGATCAGCACGTCCTCCCCGATCAAGGGAAAGGAGAGCGCCGTATGCGTGGCGTTGCCAAACGGGTCCATGATGGCCGCGATCTCGTCCGGTATACGAGGATCAAGCTTCACCACGTTGGCTGCCGGTAGAGAGAGGTACTCGGCAAACGCGCCATCCCGGTTCACCCCCACCCCAATGGTGTTCTCGCACACGTGCAGCTTGCCGCGTCGACAGTTTCGGCAATGGCCGCAGGCGATATGCCCCTCGCCGGTCACACGGTCGCCCACCTTCAGGTTCTTTACCCCGCTCCCCATATCCACGATCTCGCCCACGTACTCGTGTCCGATTGTCATCGGTACCTTGATGGTTTTCTGCGACCACTCGTCCCAGTTGTAAATATGGAAGTCGGTTCCGCAAATGGAGGTCTTCTTGATTTTAATAAGCACATCGTTCACCCCAATCTCGGGTATCGGCACCTCTGCCATCCAAATCCCCTTTTCCGGACGTGTTTTAACCAATGCTTTCATACTTCCTCCTAATTAGATTACTTTCATCTCTTTACCCACCTTGATAAAGGCATTGATAGCCTTATCCAGGTGTTCGCGTTCGTGGCCCGACGAGAGCTGTACGCGGATACGTGCCTCCCCTCTCGGGACCACGGGGTAGAAGAAGCCGGTAACGTAGATACCCTCTTTGAGCAGGGCGTCCGCGAACTCTTGCGATAGCCGCGCATCGTAGAGCATCACCGCGCAGATGGCCGACTGTGTCGGTTTGATATCAAACCCGGCCGCTTTCATCTTGCCGATAAAGTAGTCGACGTTCTCGTGTAGCTTATCCTGCAACTCGTTGCTCTCCTGCAGCAGTTGGAAGGCCCTTACGCCCGCTGCTGCCACCAGTGGTGGGATAGAGTTGGAAAAGAGGTAGGGCCGCGAGCGTTGCCGCAGCATATCGATGATCTCCTGGCGGCCGGTTGTGAAGCCCCCGATAGCACCCCCGAACGCTTTCCCCAGGGTGCCGGTAATCGCGTCCACCTGGCCCAGGATGCCATACAGTTCGGTCACCCCTCGCCCGGTCTTTCCCACCACCCCGGCGGAGTGGCTCTCGTCCACCATCACCAGCGCCTCGTATTTCTTGGCCAGCTCCATGATCTTATCCATCGGTGCCACGTTCCCATCCATGGAGAAGACCCCATCGGTGATGATTACCCGGAAGCGTTGTGCTTGTGACTCCTTGAGCTTCTCTTCCAGGTCGGCCATATCGGCGTTCGCGTAGCGGTAACGTTTTGCCTTACAGAGGCGTACACCATCAATGATGGAGGCATGGTTTAGCGAATCAGAGACGATGGCATCGTCCGCGGTAAAGAGCGGCTCGAAGAGTCCCCCGTTCGCGTCAAAGCAGGAGGCGTAGAGAATGGTATCGTCGGTATGGAAGAATTCACTGATGGTTTTCTCCAGTTTTTTGTGGTAATCCTGTGTACCACAGATAAAACGCACGGACGACATGCCATATCCACGTTCATCCAATGCCTTTTTGGCCGCCTTGATCAGCTCGGGGTGATCTGACAGCCCCAGGTAGTTGTTGGCGCAAAAGTTAAGCACCTGTTGTCCCGAATCTACCTTGATCTCAGCGCTTTGTGGGGTTACTATAATGCGTTCGTTCTTGTAAAGTCCTGCTTCATCGATGGCTTTCAGCTCAGCCTGCAGGTGTTGTTTCATATTCGTGTACATTTTTTATTGTATTAATGGTTTACTGTTATTTAATTCCACGTAACTGGTGTCCCATCCGCTTCTTTTTCGTTTCCATGTAGAAGTGGTTATACTTGTTGAGCGACACTTCGAGCGGCACGTTTTCCACCACCTCCAGACCGTATGACTCCAGTCCGATTCGTTTCTTAGGATTATTGGTCATCAGCCGCATCTTCTTCACCTCCAGGTTACGCAGTATCTGGGCGCCCACGCCATAGTCCCTCTCGTCTGCTTGGTACCCCAGGTGCAGGTTAGCATCCACGGTATCGTACCCCTGCTCCTGCAGCTTATAGGCCTTCGCTTTCGCCATCAGCCCAATTCCCCGACCCTCCTGGTGCAGGTATAGCAGCACCCCTTTCCCCTCTTTCTCAATGAGCTCCAGCGCCTTATGCAGTTGCTCCCCGCACTCGCACCGCAGCGAACCAAAGGTATCTCCCGTCATGCACGATGAGTGTACACGTACCAGCAGCGGTTCGTCGTCTGCCCACTCTCCCTTTATCAGCGCCACGTGCTCTTCTCCGGTCGCCTTTTGCAGGAAAGGGATCATCGTGAAGTCACCGTAACGGGTAGGCAGCTTTACCGCTTCGCCACGCTCGATAAGCGACTCCGTTTTCAGCCGATACTTGATCAGGTCGGCCACCGAAACGATCTTCAGCCCGAACTCCTGGGCCATCCTCATCAGCTCCGGGAGTCGCGCCATGGAGCCATCCGGGTTCTTGATCTCGACCAGTGCACCTGCCGGATAGAGGCCGGCTAACCGTGCGAAATCGATAGCCGCCTCGGTATGGCCCGCACGGCGTAGCACCCCTTTCGATTGCGCCCGGAGCGGGAAGATATGCCCCGGTCGCCCGAACTCGTCGGGCGTCGTCTCCTCCCGGGTCAGCGCCAAGATGGTCTGCGCCCGATCGTACGCCGATATACCGGTCGTACAACCGTGCGTTAGCAGGTCAATCGATACCGTGAACGGGGTCGAGTGGATGGAGGTGTTCTGGCTCACCATCATGGGAAGTTCCAGCTCTTCCGCCCTCTCTTTGGTAATGGGTGCGCATATAAGTCCACGCGCATGCGTTTCCATGAAGTTGATCTTCTCCGGCGTGATACATTCCGCCGCGATGATCAGGTCACCCTCGTTCTCTCTATCTTCGTCGTCTACCACGATAATGAAGTTCCCTTTTCGTATCTCTTCAATGGCCTCTTCAATCGTGTTCAATATGCTGTATCCTTCCATTATCATGCTGTTTTGTTCGACTGTCACTCGATTCCCACACGGTTAATATTAGGCGATGGCCGTTTGTAGCGTCTCCTCACCGTACTCTTCTATTCGCCCTATCAGTTCACTGGAAAGCCGTTGAACGCTCTTCATGTCGTTCACCGTTCTCGCCTCTATCGGTATGAATAGGAGCCTTATCAGAAGTCCTACCGGGAAGAAGTACATGCAGATACGGGCTAAGGTAGTGTTGGCCTTGAACGGCTGTACCCGATAGGTAAACACCGGGAACTCTTCCGCTTTAGAAAGCACTTCACGCCTTCGGGAGTTGGAGAGTTGGTTCATGCTATCCTCCAAGCTGTTTTTTATAGATTGCAATCCCCGGTCATACCCCACGTCCGTCCAGTAGGCCTTGTAACTCACGGGACTATACCTCTCCAGGAAAGCAGAGATCTCATCCGACAACCTCGTTAAGTCGGCAGTAATCTGTTCGTAATCAGGATGGTCTATTACCACGCTCTTCGCCGGGTAGTCTCTCTTTTCACGGATAAAGAAGAGCCGCTTGAAGAAGTTCGTGTAGGTATCGGCGTTCAAAATGACCGAATCGTTGATGGCCTTGTGGGTCAGGAAGACCCCCATCGGCAACAGGATGAAAGAGCTGAACCACATCCCGAACCAGTGTGCCCACACCCCATCGCGCGTCATCTTGTACCCCACGTTATCCAGGATGTAGTAGATGATAAAAAGGATGACCGATATGACAATGGGTGTACCCAGTCCCCCTTTTCTGACAATCGACCCCAGGGGGGCACCGATAAAGAAAAATATGAGGCAGGTAAACGGCATGGTGAACTTCCGATGCCACTCTATCCAGTGGCGGTTCAAGGTCTTCCGGGTAGTTGTCTTATTGATGGAGCGGAACAGGAACTCGTTGCTGTTGTTATCGGCCTTCATGAATGCGCTGTTCAGGATGGCGAACTGCTCATTTAACGGTTTCGTCTGCAGGAGCGTATCCGGCATCGGAACTACTACCCCGGAACGTGGTGCCAGCGCGATAAGCGAATCTTTCTCTTCCGCGGGGTAACCGTTTCGGAACGCGAAGTAAGAGTAGTTCTTCATCGTCTCCCTATCCACGATATTCACGCTATCCAGGATCGTCTTCATCGAATCTATAGAGACCCCCAACTGGGCGAGGTTCTTGGATACGTAGTTACTCGTGGAGCTACCCTCGATCACCTCTTCGTCCATCCGGTTAAAGTTGGCGTCGTACGGGACCATCATGGTCTTCTTGGTGAAATTCTCCCGCGAGTAGGGCACGAACTCCTTTTTTTGCCTCGGGTTGACTTCACCCTCGGTGAAGTTCCTGAACTGTTGCCCGTTATGCATGGTAAAGATAAGCATCGTCTTATCCTCCGTCATGCTCATCTCCGCCGAGTCACACACGATAGCGGTCATATCGTTGAATCCGTTCCCCACGTCGTAGATCAGCACGTCGTACAACATCCCCGTATCGTGATCCTTCTTCTCCACGTAGAGGTTGTACCCGTCTATCTCTTTATAAAACACCTGCTCGGGCACGTCCAGCGCGGGCGATGCCTGTCGGATCGAAATGAGAAGGGAGTAGAACTTGGTTTGTATTTTCGGGAAGGCTTTGTCCTGGTAAAAGAAGGCACCCACCGAGATCAGCACGACGAGGATGATGAGGGGCTTCATGGTTTTCAACAGGGGGATACCGGCCGACTTCATGGCGAGCAGTTCCAGTTTTTCGCCAAAGTTTCCAAACACCATGAGCGAGGCAAGCAGTATCGCCAACGGGAGCGCCCACTGGACGAGGCTTAGGGCAGCCAACGCAAACATCTCCACGAGGACCCCTATCTCCAATCCCTTGCCCACCATGTCTTCCACGTATTTCCACAAGAACTGCATCAACACGATGAACAGGCATATGGCGAACGTCATCAGGAGTAGCGGGATGAAAGTCTTTAGGATATAGCCGTACAACCGCTTTATGTGGAAAATTTTTCTCATTGAGTAAACAAAGTGAGCCTTGTTTTAATTCAATGGCAAAGATAGTAAAATCAAACGGAGAAATGGTCTTCCCAAGTAGTAAAGATGATTAACGGACTTAAACTCCCAGCCTTCTTTTCATCTCATCGATTTGTGCCTCCCACAACGCGATGGCGTCAGACTTTTCTGCCGGTTCGGCAAAATCGGTCACCTCTAAGGTCATATCACCCGAGAGATCCAGCTTACGGAGGCGAAACTCGAAGTAGACCGACTCATCATCGTCTTCCCAGCGGTACCGAATAAGCGATTGGGGTCTGTTCTGCAAAATGAGTGCATCGTGGCTGCTTTTGCCCCAGGTGAACGTGTATACCGATTCGGTTTCATCCGTTGTCACCTCATCGGCAAACCATTCCGATAGGCCGTCAATCTGGCTAACCATTCGCCACAGGCTGTTCTGACTGGCACTGCCCATAAGGAACTCGATATGATATTTTTCCCTCGACATCAACTGGTTGAATAGCGGCTCACAAGATACGATTTTTTTTTGATTCGGCAAGCGTCAAAGTTGCCTGAGTATGGGATAAAGCATCGTGCATTAGAAGCGAGGCCGCTCCAGGTAATGGAACGGCCTCGTGTTAAAAAAGCCTTAACTCACGGGAATGTATTCCACGAATGCTTCGATGGCCTCATACGAAGCTAGCCCGAGTCTCCAGTACAGATCGGCCGTGGCGCGATTGCGATCTTCCGAGCGTTGCCAGAAGAGGCGTTCATCGTCCCCCAAAAACGGTGCGCTCTCCATTTGTGACTGGTGCTTGAGGATGGTGTTTCGTTTTTGGCGCAACTCCTCGGGCGACAGGGGCACCGCCATCTCAATATGGTCTATCTCCCACTCCATCCACGCGCCTCGATACATCCAAACGCGGCAATCCTTGAACCAATCGTCGTCCTTTACTATGTCAATTGCCGCTAGGGCAGCGTCTAAGCACACCTTGTGTGTACCATGTGGATCTGCCAAGTCACCCGCGACGTAGATCTGGTGTGGTTTGATGGATTTGATGAACTCCTTCACGATAATCACGTCCCGCTCCGAGATAGGGTTCTTTTTCACCCGCCCCGTTTCGTAGAAGGGAAGGTCAAGGAAATGCACGTTTTCGGGAGGCAGTCCCACGTAGCGGCAAGCCGATCGGGCCTCTTCACGACGTATGCGTCCTTTGAAAAAGAGGGTGTCGGCCGTTTCCAGGCCATCTTTTCCCTTTTCACTCATCAGGTAGTTCAACACCTCGTTGTTTTTCCCTTTCAGCACTTTGTTATCGGGGTCGAACTGCTTGATGGCGTTATTAAAGAGAGAGATATACCGGATCACCTCCTCGTCGCCCACGGCAATGTTCCCCGATGTTTGGTATGCCACGTGTACCTCGTGTCCCTGGTTGACCAGTCGCTGGAAGGTGCCTCCCATCGAGATCACGTCATCGTCAGGGTGCGGGCTAAAGATGATTACCTTCTTGGGGTACGGCTTGGCCCGCTCGGGGCGGTAGGTATCGTCGGCGTTCGGCTTACCACCCGGCCACCCGGTGATGGTGTGTTGCAGGTCATTGAATATCTTGATGTTCACGTTGTAGGCCGAGCCATACAGGGTGATTAGCTCGCTTAGCCCGTTATCGTTATAATCTTTGTTGGTTAGCTTGAGGATGGGCTTATCCACCACCCCGCATAGCCATACGATAGCTCGCCGGATGAGCTTGTTATCCCACTCGCAGTTGGTAACCAGCCATGGGCGGCTGATTCGGGTCAGCTCCGAGGCGGCTTCCAGGTCCACGTACACCTTCGTTTCGGGATGTGTCTGCAGGACCGAACCGGGTACCAGATCGGTAACACCACCCTCCATAATGTCTCGGATGCTCTCCGCCTTTTGTCCTCCCCATGCCACAAGGGCTATCTTTTTCGCGTCCATCATGTCAGCCAGCCCCATCGTGATGGCGCTGACCGGTACATTATCGGGTGAATCGAAGCTACGCGAGATATCTTTCCTTGAATCCCCATCGAGCATCACCAGTCGGGTTTGCGAGTGCAGCCCACTCCCCGGCATGTTGAAGCCCACGTTTCCCTTGGTACCCAGTCCCAAGAGCAAGTAATCGAGGCCCCCCATATCCTCGAGGTTCTTTTCGAACTCCTCGCAGTTATCCGCTATAAGGTGTTTCTCGATGGTCGCGTCGGGCGAATAGATATTCTTCGGGTCGATATCCACCCGGTTTAGGAACACCTCTTTCAGCATCTTCAAGTTGCTAAACGAGAAGTCTTGAACCGGGTAAAACTCGTACGTGTTGAACACCACCATGTTTTGGAAGCTCACCTGCTCCTCCTGATGCAGCCTCACCAGCTCCTCGTAAATCTCCATGGGCGATGTTCCCCCACTGATTCCCAGAACGAAAGTTTTTCCCTTCTGCCGCTTCTTCTCCATCTCCTTTACGATATCCTTGGCAATTTTACATGAGGCCTTTCGGCTCTCCTCGAAAATTGCCAACGGGAGCTTCTCGAAGCGTGCCAGGTTATACTCTTCGAAAGCGTTCTCAGGACGGTAATACTTCTTAGAAACCCTTTCGAACGTGATGTGTGAACTTAAATCTAGTCTCATATTTTTCAGGTTTTATTTGCTTGTCTACTCATGTCACAAATTTACAAAAAAAACGCCATTGTTCATACGATTATTTTGTTTTTAAGCATGTTGGTTTCACGTGGAAATCAGAAGATCAGGAAACAGCTGCCGAGGCACGTGCCTTCTTTTCATCCAACTTCTTGGTGACTCGCCCGTAGATGAACAGTGCAACGGCTGAGATAGCACCGATTCCCACGAATACGTACCAGATATGGTGTGCGTTCTGCGTGGCCGCCGTGTACGCCACCGCGTCGAACACTCCCGAGGCATCGGTAAAGAGGCGAGGATCCGGACAATACCTGTCCAGTAAATAGCCCGATATACCGAAGGCGAACAGGAAAGAGAAAAACGAGTGCAGGTGGCTGAATCCCAGGTATAGTCCCTCCTCTCCCTTGGGTGCCTGTAGCGAGAAGTACTCCAGGAAACGGGGCGAGATAAAGCATTCGGCGAGTGCCTGCATGGCGATTCCCACGATCATCATGAAGGCCACCGGGTGCATCCCCAGGATATATGCCTCTCCCAGTTGGTTTCCGAACGACATCACGAGTGCCGAGAGGGGGATGATACACATGCCGACAAGCATGGAGGAGATGGCTCTTTTTTTCCTCATCAGCGTGGTGACAAGGTTGACGCTCACCAGAACGACCAGCGGATTCACGTTCGCGTACCAGCCGGGTGATGCTCCTTCGCCAATAAGGCGGATCACGTACTTGGGCATGGTGGCGTACATCTGGCTTTGGATCAACCAGAAGCCACTCACGATCAATATCAACAGCAAAAGCCTGCCGTTGAGTATTACCTTCACCAGCGACCGT
>JGI24710J26742_10001239_pt1 | contig 23631 bp, 24 predicted proteins | sample BioPla2DNA2_FD_26742 | JGI IMG/M metagenome (IMG submission 26742) | reverse complement strand
GTAGAAAATATAGAGGCAGGACAATTTTCAGAACCGGTATTTTCGTTGGACAGAAGGAAGGTATACAAGGTTAATCTGAAAAACTAACAGACTCGCAATTTGCTTGTGGTAAGTTGTGTTGAAAATGATTATTTATAGACATTTTTATTGGTTATAGTACATAATTAGTGATATAATTACAATAAGATTAACATATGGAGAACTGGCATGATACATATTGAAAAAGTTGTGACCAAAAAACAACGGGACAGATTTATCAAATTTCCTTTTAAGCTTTATGCAGATAACCCTTATTGGGTTCCTCCATTGATTTCAGATGAAATATTTACTTTGGATGCTAATAAAAATCCAGCCTTTGATTTTAGCGAGGCTGAGTTATGGGTCGCCTATAAAGATGGCGAGATTGTAGGGCGTATTGCCGGAATTATTAGCCATAGCTATATAGAAAAATGGGGAAAGCGTTATGCAAGATTTGGGTGGATTGATTTTATCGATGACATCGAGGTTAGCAGCGCTTTATTGGGAGCTGTTGAAAGCTGGGCTAAGGAAAAGGGAATGGATGCTATTCACGGGCCTTTAGGCTTTTGCGATCTGGACCATCAAGGTATGCTGGTTGAGGGATTTGAGGAATTAGGGACCTTTATAACCATTTACAATTTTCCATACTACATGGAGCATATGGAGAAACTTGGTTATGTAAAGGATGTTGATTGGATTGAAATTGACATAAAGGTACCTGATGATGAGAGAATAGAGAAAATCTCTGCCCTTGCTGAACGAGCGAAAGAAAAATATGGTTTAAAGGTTGTTCCTTTTAAAAAGCCTAAGGATCTAATACCATATGTGCCTGAGATTTTTGACTTATTAAACAAGGGATATGAAGGTCTTTACGGGGTTGTTCCCATTACAAAAAGACAGGTTGATTGTTACGTCAAGCAGTTTTTCTCCTTTGTTAATGTTGACTTTATCTGTCTCATAAAGGATTCGGAGGATAAGATAGCCGGATTCGGAATTATTCTTCCTTCGCTTTCAAAGGCTGCACAGAAGAGTAAAGGACGCCTTTTCCCCTTTGGGTTCGTTCATTTTCTTAAAGCAATAAAGAAAAATGATACTCTGGATTTATATTTAGTTGCTATTAGACCGGAATTGAAATCAAAAGGAGTTCCTTTTGTTATGCTGGATGAATTAACCCGAGCAGCACTTAAAAATGGTATATCCCAAGCAATTGCGTCTCCAGAGCTTGAAATGAATCGTGCGGTTCAATCTATGTGGCGCAACTATGATACCCGTGTTCACCGCAGAAGAAGATGCTTTATTAAGCATCTAAACAATACACACATTGAAAGTAATACATCTGAGTAAACTACATGTAGTATAACTTAATTATTCAACATTGCCGGCATTATATCTGATCTTCGTTAGTTCAATTTAAGGTGCTTATTTAATATACTAAAATACATAAACTATATTATGAATTGTTTATAAGGAGGATAGAATATGGAAAACTTATATCCTTATTTGTGGCTTATTCTTATTGTGATTCTAATTCTCATTGAAGCAGCTACAGTGAGCCTTACAACTATATGGCTGGCGGGGGGAGCCTTGTTTGCCCTGTTTTTCTCTATGCTGTCACTTCCGTTATACGCTCAGATTACTGTGTTTCTTCTTATTTCAATCATTTTGATAATATTTACAAGGCCTGTCGCAATAAAGCATCTGAAAATAGGTAAATATAAAACCAATGCAGACTTACTAATTGGTCAGACTGGCATAGTACTTAAAGATATATTTGAGCACAAAACCGGACAAGTAAAGGTTAAAGGTCAAATCTGGACTGCTGTAGCCGAATCGGAGGATTTTATTGCTGCAGATACTGAAGTTGTCGTTAAGGCTATAGAAGGCGTAAAGCTTGTTGTTATAAGCGCCGAACAGTAGCTTTAAATTAATATTTAATTTATTAGGAGGTAAGGCATGGAATATGTACTAATTGGATTGATAGTACTATTGATTCTCATTATTATCAGCAACATTAAAGTTGTACCACAGGCACAGGCCTACATAATTGAAAGACTCGGTGCGTATAAGGAAACATGGGAGGTGGGTCTCCATTTTAAGGTTCCCTTGCTTGACAAAGTTGCTAACCGGGTTTCGCTTAAGGAAAGGGTATTAGATTTTCCGCCCCAGCCTGTTATAACTAAAGACAATGTTACAATGCAAATTGACACAGTGGTATATTACTTTGTAAGTGACCCTAAGCTATATACTTATGGTGTTGAGCGTCCTTTAATGGCAATTGAGATGTTAACTACAACAACTCTTCGTAATATTATTGGAGATTTAGAGCTGGACGATACTCTGACTTCCCGTGATACTATCAACGATNAAATGCGAATTATTCTTGACGAAGCAACTGATCCATGGGGAATAAAGATTACTCGTGTAGAACTTAAGAATATTCTTCCTCCAGCTGATATTCAAAACGCAATGGAAAAACAGATGAGAGCAGAGCGTGAAAGAAGAGAGGCAATTCTCAGAGCAGAGGGTGAAAAAACTGCAAGCATTCTCGTTTCTGAGGGTAAAAAGCAGTCTGCAATTCTNGAAGCTGAAGCAGATAAAGCATCTGCAATTTTAAGAGCGGAGGCCGAAAGGGAAGCCGCTATCCGTATTGCCGAGGGTCAAGCTGAAGCTATATTGAAGATAAAAGAGGCAACAGCACTAGGTTTAAAACTAATAAAGGATCAGGAGCTGACAAAAGAGGTTGTTGCCCTTCGCAGCTTAGAAGCCTTTGAAAAAGCTGCAGATGGCAAATCTACAAAAATTATTATTCCATCGAATATTCAGGATATTGCCGGTCTGGTAACATCGGTGAAAGAGTTGGCTAAAGAATAGAGAAGAGGATTTAAAGCTAATAGAAAAGTCCTGATTAAAAATGGCTAAAATATTCATGTTAGAGGCTGGAAGTAAGATTATGGTACAATCTGTCTTCAAGCCTCTATCTTTTTGCTATGATAAGCCATTAACGATACTCCTCAATATTCTGCTTATATTCCGCCATAAGCAGATCTACCATTCTTCCGTAGCTTTTCACCCCATCTGTCTGGCCATTAAGTTTTAAGTAGGTATCGTTTATTTTGTTGGCGATTTTTTGAGTTTCACCTTGAAATTGTTGCCAATATGCACTTCTGCTTTCTATATCTCGCCGATATTCATTACTATAGTATTCAATAAGGTTGAAATACCTGTCAGGATCCTCGGCATAAAGAGCATTCATGCAATATTGCAATGCCATGGAGCTGCCCGAGTACTTAAAATCTATATCAGGATGGGCCATGCATGCAATATATGCGACATAATTAGCCTCGTCCTCCCTGGCAATACCTCTTTGATGTGCCATTTCATGCATTGTGGTTGATGGAATTCCCATTTGTGGGGCATCAACATTTATGTTAGCCTCACCTGTAAGACAGGAATAAACTCCTGTAAAGTTTAAATGGGACATAACTCGTGATAGCAGTACAGGCTTAGGTCTTCCGTACTTCCCCTCCAAAAAGGGATATTGCTTTTCAAGGGTTACAAATCCTGCTTGAGCGCGCGCAAATATGGATTTATAGCCCCCGTCCATTTGCATAACCCCTGTTTCATCTTCAGAAACCTGTTCTCTAAGTTCGTTTGTCTTGTCAATATGCCATTTGCATAATGCCTCTAATTCGTCAATGGATGACTCTTCAATCTTTAAATCAATATTCTCTGAAAAGGGAAGTCTCTCATAATTAAGATTCCAGATTGTTGCCTGGATAAAATAGCAGAGGGACCCAACCATAATTATATTTGTTATAAATGGTATAAATACACTTGCTTTGCCTACGCTGAATGCCTTAATAATAAGATATATAAGACGTACCAGGATGTATATTATCAGTGCAACCACAGCCAACTCAGCAAAAGAAAAGGGAACAAGGCCTGTGATTACGCTGACAGGCTGCATAATAAATTTATATATTCCTCTGGAGTAATACATCTCAGCAAAATCTGGAGATTCTGCCATGAGCTTTCTTATCAGTATGGCAAGAGGTATAAATAATAGAAATAGCAGTTTCCACTTGTGGCTTTTCTTAGTTTTTATGGTCTTTCTATTGTGTAGATTATTAGTATTCATATATCCCTTTCTCTTATATTTACTACTATTATTCTATCATCAATTACAAATTTTAAAATATATTAATTAATAGAAGAAATTTTTTTATATTTTATGTATAATAAAGAAAAGCAGAGATGATTTGCAAAAAAAAGCTTAAGGAGGCTAAAGCATGATCGAGAATTTGAATGGGGAATTGAAAAAATATTTGGAGGGAAAACCTGTAGTATCTGCTCTTCTTAGTTTTGACATGATAGTTTTATATGTTGCCGCAGGGTTAATGCTTCTAAACCTGATAACACCACTGGGAGGATTTGTAAGCGGGCTGCTTTTGTATGTCTTACTGCTTGGTGTTGTTTTATGTCTTGCAAACAATAACTTTACCGCGTTGATGATAGGTCTGGGAGTAAAAGCCGGAATAGAAATTGTCTACCTGTTAATAAGCATCTTTGGTAAATACAGAGCATTTAGCTGGAGCTCATTATATGCTGCCGTTATATTTGGCTTCTTTGCGTTCTTAGCATATAAAAAGACCTTCTCAAAGTAAATACATAATAGCGAATCTCAAAATGAACATAATCGCCAGAACCAGTAACTGATGGTTCTGGCGATTGTAACTTATAGGGCTCGAGGTTGGCTGTATAGGTCAAAATTAAGCAAAATAGGTATTGAGATTTTCAAAGATATGTTCTATAATAGTTTTTGTCTGTTGTCGGGGTGTAGCTCAGGTGGATTAGAGTGCTTGCTTGGGGTGCAAGAGGTCGCACGTTCAAGTCGTGTCACTCCGACCAAGTTAGAGTGGTCTTACAGGATTTGTAGCACAATTTCCTGTAAGGCCACTCTTTTTTATCGAAATTGCAGTTTCAACCTTCAATNTATTTACATAAAAAGTAAAATAATTGGTATCAAATTCTCAAAATTACTTAAATTTATATATTTTTCTATTTACATTCAGACAATATATGATATAATTCAAAAATAATCTATTTTTTTATTTAGGAGGGATCTGTATGAGGGCCACCGGTTATGTGAGAAAGTTAGATTCTTTAGGCAGAATTGTACTTCCCAAATCATTACGCAAAGAGCTGGATATTAATGAAGGCGACGATATTGAAATGTATGTGAACCAAGAGGGCAATGTTATCCTAGATAAGTATGTTCCAAGATGTATTTTTTGTGACCAATCAAAAACTGAGATTGTTGAATTTAGAGGTAAGTTAGTCTGCGATGATTGTATACGAGATATGTAATATCTGATATATATATAATCTTTAATATTTAAAACGGCGGTATTTACCGTCGTTTTTTTGGGTATAAACATATTGAGTCGAAATGTTTTTAACCGGATGGTTGGAGGTGCCCATGCAAATTCGTGAGTATTATGAAGCTATGGAGGAAAAAAATCTATCTGAATTCGCATGCCTGAGCAAAAGAAGTAAGGGCCGGGAAAAAATTGAGAGGCAATGTGATATCCGGACCGTTTTTCAGAGAGACAGAGATAGAATTATNTATTCTAAAGCATTTAGGCGATTAAAGCATAAAACACAGGTTTTTATATCTCCCGAAGGAGACCATTATAGAACGCGTCTTACTCATACCCTGGAGGTTTCACAAATTGCCAGGACTATAGCCAGAGGCCTGAGGCTTAACGAGGACTTAACCGAGGCCATTGCCCTTGGACATGATTTAGGACACACTCCCTTTGGACATGCAGGGGAAAGGATCTTGAACCAGGTATGCACCCTCGGATTTAAACATAATGAGCAAAGCGTCAGAGTGGTTGATGTATTGGAAAAGGACAGAAAGGGCTTGAATCTGACATGGGAGGTCAGAGACGGAATCTGTTGTCACACAGGGAACNATATGCCATCAACTTATGAAGGCTGTGTTGTCCGCTTCGCAGACAAAATAGCTTATATCAACCATGACATAGAAGATGCTATACGAGCTAGAATTCTGAGCGAACAGGATTTGCCAAAGGAATGCTCCAATACCCTAGGCAACACCTCCTCACGCCGGATTAACAATATGATTGTAAATATTATAGAGAACAGTATAAAGCATGGGACTATATGTATGAGCCAGGAATTTCAAGAGAGCTCTGACTGTTTAAGAAACTTTATGTTTGAAAATATTTACATTGGCTCCATTGCTAAAGTAGAAGAGTCAAAGGCTGAGAGCATGGTAAAAGAGCTGTTCTTGTATATTTTAAAGACCCCTGACCTTTTGCCTCCTGATTACTATGAGGCTATTGATTCAGAGGGACTTGAACAGACTGTTTTAGATTACGTTGCGGGAATGACTGACAGATATGCCGTGAAGAAATTCCAGGGAATTTACATTCCCNCTTCCTGGTAGCATATACATTTATATGTATATGGCATTAAAAACCATTTAAAATATCGGTNTTTAGAGAAGGAAAAAACGGCAATCTGTCGAATAATAAAGTCTAGAGGTTAATTGGTATATGTATTACCCTGAAGAAGTAATAGAGGATGTAAGAATACGAAATGATATTGTTGAAGTAGCCTCAAGTTATATTAAGCTTGAGCGAAAGGGTAGACGATATTTTGCCCTGTGCCCCTTCCACGGTGAAAAAACCGCTTCTTTTTGTATCGAACCCACTAAACAGTTCTTTTATTGTTTTGGCTGCAACAAGGGTGGTAGTGTTATTCATTTTATTATGGATATCGAGAATCTCGAATTTGTGGACGCATTAAAATTTCTTGCGGACAGAGNGGGCATTACACTTCCCGAGCCAAATGATAATAGGGAAAAGGAAAAGACAAGGATCAGAAAAAAGATTCTTGAAGCAAATAAAGAAGCTGCTCGGTTCTTTTTCTCGAATTTGGCAAGCAGCAGTGGTGTTGAAGCCCAGGGGTATTTAAAAAAACGAAATCTGACAGAAAAAGCAATAAAACAGTTTGGCATCGGATTTGCCCTACAGGAAAAGGATGCCCTTACTAATTATTTACTAAATAAAGGAATGAGCAAAGGCCTGCTACTTGATGCTGGCCTTTCAACAGAAACCAAAGATGGATATCTGATAGACAGATTCAGAGGAAGAATAATGTTCCCTATTTTTGATATTAGGGGCAATACAATTGGCTTTGGTGGAAGGGCATTAGGTGATATTCAGCCTAAATATTTGAATTCTCCTGATACCCTTGCATTTAATAAAAGAAGAGAGCTTTATGGCCTGAATTATGCAAGACTAAGTAAGAGTAAAAAATTATTGATTGTTGAAGGCTATTTGGATGTGATTTCATTGCATCAAGGGGGTATAGATTATGCAGTGGCATCATTAGGAACAGCATTAACTCAATCTCAAGCGTGGTTACTAAAAAAATATGCAGACGAAGTTATATTTTGTTATGATTCGGATACAGCTGGACAAGCCGCCACACTGCGCGGACTGGAGATTCTGGAGAAAAGCGGGTGCAATGTTCGGGTGCTTTTACTGCCCGATGGAAAGGATCCGGATGAGTATATAAAAAATAATGGCTCTGAAAAGTTTAAAAACCTAGTGGAAAGGGCAATATCACTGCTAGAGTATAAAATTAAGGTACAGCAGAGAAAACACAATGTGGACAACATAGATGACAAAATTAAATTGCTCAATAGCATAGCGGAAGTTCTAGCCGAGCACGACAATGAAGTTGAAATAGAGCTGTATACAGAGGCTTATGCAGAGCAATATGGGATTTCCAGAGACTCGNTAGAAAAAGAAATTAATAAAGTTAGAAATAATCAGAAACAAAATAGTGGGAAATATNTTCAGAATAGAAGTAATTATAGCATGGGCAATAGACAGCCTTCAATTACCAGTGTTGATCCCCGATATGGTGAGTTGGAATACATATTGTTGTTGACGCTCTGCAATGAAAACCGTTTATATCAAACGGTGTCACAGAGTTACGGATTAGATGACTTTAAGGATAGTGGTGCAAAGCTTGTTGCCAGGAAGGTATATGAAAGATTATCAGAAAATAAGAGTTGTGTTTTAGGGGAACTATTAAATGAACTCGATTCACAGCAGGCGGCATACATGGTTCGNCTTTCTGAAACAAAATGCAAATTGGATGACTGCGAAAAGGCTGTGGAACAAATAATTAACAAGCTCCTGCTTTATACGCTTGAGGAGGAACAGAAACTGACATTTGAAAGGATAAAGAATGAGCAGGATGGCGATATAAGAAAGGAACTAGCTGTTGAGTTCAGTGAGCGAGCAGAAAAAATAGCTGAACTAAAAAGATTTGCATAATAATTTACGATAAACCGAGGGGTGGAGAAACAAAATGGCAGAGAAAAAAAAGAAGATAATTGATGAGCCAGTCAAGAATAAGTCTANTACAAGGGCAAAGAAGAAAGAAAAGCCCGTTGATTTGGGGAAAGACATAGATGATTCAAAGGTTATTGATAAATCTGATTTAGAAGAACCCGATAAGAAAAAGACGGCTAAAAAAGGGACCGCTAAGAAGGTCAAGCCTGCAGCAAAGAAAGAAACGGCTAATAAGGATACCGTAAAGAAAGCCGCTTCTAAAAAAGAGCCCACTGATCAGGGGGCGAATGAGAAGGCCAAATCTGAGAAAGATACTGCTAAGAAGGATACAACGAAAGGAGCGACTACAGAGGATTTGACTGATAAAAAAGAACCCATTAAGAAAAATGATGAAGATGTGAACATGGATTCTAAATCTATATTTATTCGCCTTGCCAAAGAGGGAAAACAGAAAGGAATGCTGACATATCATCAAATAGTAGATGCTTTTGAGCGTGTTGAAATAACACCGGAACAAATTGAAAAAATCTATGAATCTCTTGAAAAACATGGGATAGAGGTTGTTCCCGAGAGCCTGGATGACGAATACGATGATATCCCCTTACTGGACAAGGAGGAAGAAGACGAAGACGAAGATGAAGATAAGGATCTTGCTGATGTATCTATTCCTGAAGGAGTAAGCATAGATGACCCTGTAAGGATGTATTTAAAAGAAATAGGAAAAGTGCCTTTGCTCACCAGTGAAGAGGAGGTTGAGCTTGCACAGAGAATGGAGCAGGGCGATGAGGAAGCTAAAAGGCAATTAGCAGAGGCTAATCTGCGTCTTGTTGTTAGTATTGCTAAACGTTATGTCGGAAGAGGAATGCTGTTTTTGGATTTGATACAAGAGGGTAACCTAGGTCTCATTAAAGCAGTAGAAAAATTTGATTATAGAAAAGGTTTTAAGTTCAGCACCTATGCCACATGGTGGATAAGACAGGCTATAACAAGAGCTATTGCGGACCAGGCTAGAACTATTCGCATACCCGTCCATATGGTTGAAACTATTAATAAGCTTATCCGGGTATCAAGACAACTACTTCAGGAACTTGGAAGAGATCCGACACCTGAAGAAATTGCTAAAGAAATGGGCATGACCGAGGATAAGGTCAGGGATATCATGAAGATTTCTCAAGAGCCTGTTTCCCTTGAGACTCCCATAGGTGAAGAGGAAGACAGTCATTTAGGTGACTTTATTCCTGACGATGAAGCTCCCGCACCAGCTGAATCAGCAGCATATGCCCTGCTAAAGGAGCAACTGGTGGATGTTTTGGATACTCTTACCCCAAGGGAGGAGAAGGTCCTTAGGCTACGATTTGGATTGGACGACGGCAGAGCACGAACCTTAGAAGAGGTTGGTAAAGAATTTAGCGTCACAAGAGAAAGAATACGCCAGATCGAAGCAAAGGCTTTAAGAAAGCTTCGTCACCCAAGCCGTAGTAAGAAGCTAAAGGATTTCTTGGACTAAAATCGTAGATTATTTTAGTTATATTCTATTGACAGAACTTGTTTCATAATATATAGTGTTAGTTGGTAATCAAGTAGAAGCTTTGCTTCTCACCTTGTTCGGCAATAGCCGGCGGGTCAATAGCGATATCTGGTATCTGATGTAGATTCGTTAATTGACATAAAACAGGTGGAGCACGGCTTCACCTGTTTATTTATTGTGGGAAACCACATTATCTTTCTATTCGCTTCGGCGGGTGGATATATTATTCGGAGGNGTTTTTTATTAGTAAGGACCATGCACAGATCAATTCGGCTATTCGTGACAAGGAAGTACGACTAATTGATGTAGATGGAACTATGATTGGTGTTGTCTCGGCGAGAGAGGCACAGCTAAAAGCAAACGAAAGGGAATTGGATCTGGTGAAGATAGCTCCTAACGCAAATCCACCTGTTTGCAAGATTATGGATTATGGCAAGTACTTGTATGAGCAAAGCAAGCGAGAGAAAGAAGCAAGGAAGAAGCAGACTACAATTGAAGTTAAAGAGATAAGACTTTCTGCAAAAATCGAGGAGCATGATTTTAACTTCAAGGTCAAAAACGCCATAAAATTTCTTGAAGATGGGGATAAAGTTAAGGCAACTATCCGTTTCAGAGGTCGAGAAATAGCATATTCAGCCTTAGGACGGGAAGTTATGAACAAATTCGCCGAATCTGTCAAGGAATATGGAAAAGTGGACAGACAGCCTTCAATGGAAGGCAGAACCATGTCCATGATATTTTCTCCAATTAAAAAATAATAATAGAGAAGAGGTTAGCTATATGTCAAAGCTCAAAACCCATAGTGGTTCAAAAAAGAGATTTAAAGTTACTGCGACCGGAAAGGTTAAGAGAAACCAAGGTTACAAAAACCATATTTTAACGAAAAAAACAACTAAAAGAAAAAGACAGCTTCGCAGGAGTTTGGTTGCATCGGATGCTAATGCTGCAACAATAAAACAGATGCTGCCTTACGCTTAAGGCTTGATTATTAAAAAGAGAGGTGTTTTAAAATGGCGCGAGTAAAAAGCGGTGTTCGCAAACGTGCGAAGCATAAGAAGATTCTAAAACTTGCCAAAGGTTATTTTGGTGCAAAAAGTAAACTGTATAGAGTGGCAAATGAGGCTGTAATGAAGTCTCTGAGCTATGCATATAGAGACAGAAAGCAAAAGAAACGCGATTTCAGAAAGCTTTGGATTACACGTATAAATGCAGCAGCCAGAATGAACGGAATGTCATACAGCAAGTTTATGAATGCTCTTAAGAAGTCTGGTATTACTTTGAACAGAAAAGTTCTGGCAGACATGGCAGTTAATGATGCTGCAGGTTTCAAAATGCTAGTTGAAAAAGTAAAATAGATTTGATGGTTGGATATATCCCGTCAGGAAATTGGAGTTTCCTCGCACTTTGAGAATTGACTTAAGGTGTGAAGCAACTCCTTTCTTATGTATCCGGAGTGCATTATGAATGAGCCAAGTATAATTACTTCAGCTAATAACCCTATAATTAAAGAAATAAAAGGTTTAAAGACCAAAAAGGGACGAGCCAAAGCGCAAGCCTTCTTACTTGAGGGAAGCAGGCTTGTGCTTGATGCAGTTCATAGTGATGCGCAAATTAAGTATTTAATAGTTTCGGATACCTATGCTGAAAAGGGAGAATATCTCAGTGAAAAAATCCATAAAATCAGAACTATACAGATTCCGGACAGGCTTTTTACAAATATAAGCGAAATTGAATCGCCACAAGGTATTATGGCTATTGCTGAGATACCGCAATATGATGAACATAACATGTTAGAAGGGGCGAGCCGCATTATAGCTCTTGAGAATTTACAGGACCCCGGAAACATTGGAACTATCATTAGAACCTCGGATGCCTGCGGATTTGACGCCGTTATTGTTTCAAGAGACAGCGCTGATATATATAATCCTAAGGTTATCCGTTCAACTATGGGAGCGGTGTTCCATCTGCCCGTTATTGAGGTCCATGATTTTTACGGCACACTGAGAATAGCAAAAGAGAAGGGTCTGTCAATAGCTGCTGCACATACCAGAAAATCAGAGCCCTGCTGGAAGGTTAATCTGGCGAATAATATTGTTATTGTAATTGGTAACGAGGCGAATGGAATAAGCGACAAGCTTTTGGGACTTGCAGATTCAACCATCATGATCCCAATGAATAGTAGGGCTGAATCTTTAAATGCGGCTGCAGCTGCTTCAATACTGATATATGAGAGCATGCGTCAAAGCTGCTTAAAATAAGACATTTTGTATTAATATAATAGCCTGGCAAATGAATTTTGTTAAAATCCTTGAAAAAGGTTTATAATTATTATAAAATTACTTGTGGAATTTGTGATTTTGTTAACAATTTTCAATATTTAATATTTTGGAGGTAAGAAACTATGGCAGTAAAAGTTGGTATTAATGGTTTTGGCAGGATTGGCCGTCTTGCATTCAGAGCTGCTGTCGAAAATCCTAACGTAGAAGTGGTAGGAATCAACGATCCATTTATTGATCTTGACTACATGAAGTATATGCTTAAGTATGATACAGTACATGGCCAATTTAAAGGTGAGATTGCTGATAAGGACGGCAAGCTTGTTGTTAATGGCAAGGAGATTAGCGTATATGCTAGCATGGCTCCCGAGGAGATTCCATGGAGCGAATGTGGTGCTGAGTATATTATCGAGTCTACAGGCGTATTTACAACCACTGAAAAGGCCAGTGCACACTTTAAGGGCGGAGCTAAGAAGGTAGTTATTTCTGCTCCATCAGCTGACGCTCCTATGTTTGTTATGGGTGTTAACAATGAAACATATACAAAGGACATGAAGGTTGTTTCAAACGCTTCTTGTACAACAAACTGTCTTGCTCCTTTGGCAAAGGTTATCAATGATAAATTCGGACTTGNTGAAGGTCTGATGACAACCGTTCACGCTACCACAGCTACTCAGAAGACTGTTGATGGTCCTTCAAAGAAGGATTGGAGAGGTGGCCGTGCTGCTTCTGGTAATATTATTCCTTCATCAACAGGTGCTGCTAAAGCTGTTGGTAAGGTTATTCCTACACTTAACGGAAAATTAACAGGTATGTCCTTCAGAGTACCTACCCTTGATGTTTCTGTAGTAGACTTAACCTGCCGTCTTGAAAAAGCTGCTACCTATGAAGAAATCTGTGCAGCAATGAAAGAAGCTTCTGAAAATGAGATGAAGGGANTCTTAGGTTATACTGAGGATGCAGTAGTTTCCTCTGACTTTATTTCAGATCCCCGCACATCCATTTTTGATGCAAAAGCTGGTATCTCCTTGAATCCTAACTTTGTTAAGTTAGTTGCCTGGTATGATAACGAGTGGGGTTATTCAAATAAGATAGTTGACCTCATTGCATATATGGCTTCAGTTGATAATAAATAATAACTAAATAGTTGGAAATAGTATCAAAGAGCGGCCTTTCCGGTCGCTCTTTGTTAAAGTTTGNTTATAAACCATATAGTTCTATTATTGTATAACAAAACAACATACAAATTAGCATTATTTATTGAAACCCTATGTATAAATAGGGTAAAATAATAAGGCTATAACCAATTATTCAGTCAATTCGTAGCGAATAATCGTATAAAGGAGCTGTTTTTATGAGTATGAAGAATAAAATGACCATTTCAGATATGGATGTTAAAGGCAAACGCGTCATAGTTCGTGTTGATTTCAATGTTCCCCTGGATGCAGAGGGAAACATCACTGATGATAAGCGTATCGTTGGTGCTCTTCCTACAATTAAGTATGTTATTGAAAACGGTGGAAAGCTTATTCTTGTTTCTCATCTTGGAAGACCGAAGAATGGCTTTGAGGCTAAATTCAGCATGAAGCCTGCAGCTGATCATTTAAGCAAGCTATTGGGCAAAGAGGTTATACTAGCTGCTGATGTTATCGGCGAAGATGCAAAGGCTAAAGCAGCTGTTCTTAAAGAGGGCGAAATACTTATGCTGGAGAATGTCCGCTTCCACAAGGAAGAGACAAAGAATGATCCTGAATTTGCAAAAGAACTTGCAAGTCTTGCGGACATCTATGTAAATGATGCATTTGGTACAGCTCACAGAGCACATGCTTCCACCGCAGGTTTAGCAGATTACCTGCCATCAGCCTGTGGATATTTAATTAAAAAAGAACTGGATGTTATGGGCAGAGCCCTTGATGACCCTGAAAGACCTTTTGTTGCTATTTTAGGTGGAGCTAAGGTTTCGGATAAAATCAGTGTCATCGAAAATCTTTTGGATAAGGTTGATACATTAATTATTGGCGGAGGAATGGCTTATACTTTCTTTAAGGCACAGGGCTATGAAGTAGGAACTTCACTTTGCGAACTGGATAAGCTTGAGTTGGCTAAGTCTTTATTGGCAAAGGCTAAGGAAAAGAATGTAAATCTTCTTCTTCCAGTTGATAATGTGGTGGGTAAAGAGTTTGATGCAAATACTGAGGCAAAAACAGTACCATCTACTCAAATCCCTGATGGCTGGATGGGCCTTGATATTGGTGAAAAGACTGTAGAATTGTTTGCTGGTGCAATTAAGAATGCTAAAACCGTAGTCTGGAACGGACCTATGGGAGTATTCGAGATGGAAAGATTCGCGAACGGCACAAGAAAAATTGCCGAAGCATTAGCAACTTCCAACGCCACAACAATAGTTGGCGGAGGCGACTCAGCAGCAGCTGTAGAACAATTGGGATATGCTGATAAGATTACCCATATTTCTACAGGAGGTGGAGCATCCTTAGAATTCTTAGAAGGAAAACAGCTCCCGGGTATTGCGGTTTTAAATGAAAAGAAATAAATAATATGAAAGGTTGGATTTTATAATGTCAAAACGTACTATTATGGCAGCAGGAAACTGGAAGATGAACAAGACACCTGGCGAGACAAAAGAATTTGTTAATGCGTTAAAGGGACTTGTTGCTGGTAGTAATTCAGAGGTAGTGATAGGTGTACCATCTGTTTGCATCCCTGCAGCGACAGAAGTGGCAAAGGGTTCAAATATTAAAGTGGCAGCACAAAATGTTCACTTTGAAGCCAGCGGAGCCTATACAGGAGAGGTTTCCTGTGCAATGCTCAAGGAGCTGGGTGTGGAATATGTAATTATCGGACACTCAGAGAGACGCGAGTATTTTGGCGAAACAAACGAAATGATTAACAAAAAGGCAAGAGCAATTCTGGATGCTGGTATGCTTCCAATCATTTGCTGCGGCGAGACTCTTACCCAGAGAGAGCAGGGCGTAACTGCTGAGCATGTTCGCTATCAGATAAAAATTGCTCTTCTCGGTCTTAGCGCTGATGAAGTTTCAAAGCTTGTAATTGCTTATGAACCTATCTGGGCCATAGGAACTGGGAAAACTGCAACCGATGAGCAAGCTGAAGAGGTTTGCGCGGTTATCCGNCAGCTNTTAGTTGAGCTGTATGGTAATGATGTTGCTGAGAAAACCCGTATATTATATGGTGGAAGTGTAAATGCAGGAAATGCAAAGGCACTGTTCTCCATGCCTAATATTGATGGNGGNCTAGTTGGTGGTGCAAGCCTTAAACTGGATGCTTTTGAACAGATCGTGAAACACGACGCCTGAAATTAGTTTTCATGCCCTCCGGTAAGTACTTACCGGAGGGTTTTATGGACTTATGTACTTAATCAGATAGTTATTTAGAAAGGTATGAGTTTTATGCTAAAAAGAAACGGTTATACTCCTGCCGAAGGACCTATACTACTAGTCGTAATGGATGGAATCGGAATCAGCGATTCAACAGTAGGAAATGCGGTTAAGGATGCCTACACCCCTAATCTTGATAAACTTATGAAGGATAATCCCTATGTTCTATTAAAGGCTCACGGGACAGCAGTTGGNCTGCCTACCGACGATGACATGGGTAATTCCGAGGTGGGTCATAATGCTATAGGGGCCGGCCAGATTTATGCCCAGGGGGCAAAGCTTGTTACTGAGGCAATTAATAGCAGGGAAATGTTTAATGCTAAGGGATGGAATGAGGTAAAGGCTAACTGTGTTTCTAATGAATCNACACTGCACTTTATCGGTCTTTTTAGCGATGGAAATGTACATTCACATATTGACCATCTTAAGGCCATGATAATTCAAGCTAAAGAGGAAGGCATAAAGAAGGTCCGTGTTCATATTTTATTAGATGGACGTGATGTTGGCGAGANATCGGCTTTAGAATATGTAACACCCTTTGAGGCCTTTTTGGGTGAATTAAATGATTCTGAATTTGACGCCAGAATAGCCAGTGGTGGCGGGCGTATGAACATTACAATGGACAGGTATGAGGCAAACTGGAGTATGGTCGAAAGAGGTTGGCATACTCATGTACTGGGTGAAGGCAGATTATTTGATTCAGCTACTGAAGCTATTGAAACTCTTAGAAATGAGACTAATGCTATAGATCAGGATCTTCCGCCCTTTATTATCGGTGAGAATAATAAGCCTGTAGGTACTATCGAGGATGGAGATAGTGTGATATTCTTCAATTTCCGTGGAGATCGCGCTATTGAAATATCCAAAGCCTTTGAACAACAAGATTTTAAGCATTTCGACAGAAAGAGATGGCCTAAGGTTACTTATGCAGGGATGCTTGAATATGATGGGGATCTTCATATTCCTAGCAGATATTTGGTTAACCCTCCTTCAATCAAGCATACAATGAGCCAATATCTTGTGGAGGCTGGAGTAAGCCAGCTAGCTGTTTCGGAGACTCAAAAGTTTGGGCATGTGACATATTTCTGGAACGGTAATAACTCAGGGAAATTTGATGATGTATTGGAGACCTTCTGTGAGATACCATCTGACATTATTCCCTTTGAGCAAAGGCCCTGGATGAAGGCGGCCCAAGTAACAGATAAAACCATAGAGCTTTTAAATACNGGGAACTATACGTTTGGAAGAATTAATCTGGCNAATGGCGATATGGTAGGTCATACTGGTAATTATGCTGCTGCAAAAATTGCAGTAGAAACTGTAGATCTTTGTCTAGGCAGGTTAATTCCTGTAATTGAGAAGCTTGGTGGAGTTCTTATTGTCACAGCAGATCATGGAAATGCTGATGAAATGTATGAAATAGATAAGTCAGGTAATGCAAAGACTGACAGCCTTGGCAAGATAAAGGCCAAAACCAGTCATACCCTAAGCAAGGTACCCTTTATTATTTATGACAAGGGGAATAAAGGGAAATATTCTTTTGCAGAGGGGGACTATGGGCTTGCCAATATCGCTGCGACTGTTGTTAATTTATTAGGATATGAAGCACCTGAATTATGGGAAAAATCAATGATAGAAATTAAATAGTTTATTGCTTTTTAAGATCTTATGAGTTATTATTGAGGCAGGGATTTTATCCCTGCTTTAAAATCCCAAAAGCAATATTTGGAGCATTTTATGCGTATATTAGGTATAGACTATGGTGATGCTAGAATAGGAATAGCAGTTAGTGATCCNCTAGGTTTAACAGCACAGTCCATTGAAACTATTAGTTGGAAGAATGACATCAATCGTCCAATTAATCGAATTAAGGAAATTGTTGAATCATATGATTGCGAGGCTGTTGTTGTAGGTCTTCCCAGAAATATGAACGGAACTGTGGGGCCCAGAGAGCTCAAAACACGTGAATTTATGCAGCTTCTTGAAAGTGCATTACCTCGGACCAGGATAATTCCATGGGATGAACGGTTAACGACTGTTATGGCTCAGCGTGCTATGCATAATATGGGTATTGAAGCGAAAAAACAAAAGGGCAAGCTCGATCAAATAGCTGCATCTTTTATATTACAGGGATATTTAGATTCATTATAAAATATCCCTAATTTTATTTGAGAGGAGAATATTATGGATAACGAACGTGAAATAATTNAATTGACTGGTGAAGAAGGAGATTCAATCAAATGCGAGTATCTGGACACAGTACTTGTTGAGGACAATGAATACGTTGTATTATTACCATTGGATGGAGAAGCCGATGGATGCGATTCATGTGATTGTGGAGANCATGAGTGCACATATGAAGTTATCATTATGAAAATAGATAAGAACGAGGNCGGAGAGTTCTTGNTACCTGTTGAAGATGATGACGAATTGGAAAAGGCCTTTGAAGTCTTCATGGATCAAATCGACGAAGAAGACGACGAGGATTAATAATCGTTAATAGTCTAAAGAATTAATTNAACAAAGGGTGACAGCTTTTTTTGTTACCCTTGATCTTCATACTCTTTGCTGTTATCTAGCTTTTAGCTGCAGTACATATTTTAGCCTTTGACTTTTGTTAATAATAAGCTTTCACANGTATTGCCTGACAGCAAGTTGCTTTACCCGATTATTACAAAAGAAAAATGAGGTGAACATAAAGGCAATGAAAAAGAAAAAGGTTTTGTTACTATTTTTATGTGGTTTATTTTTGTTTTTGTGTAGTTGTGGAAATCAAGAAGAACCAACTGCTGCAGATACCCCTACTCCAACAGCAACCCCGGAATCGACACCAACACCCGAACCGACCCCTNTAATTTTTAATCCGGATTTTGTTGTTCCTGATTCATCAAAGCGACCTGTGGCCGTCATGATTGATAATCAGGGTGACCGGGTTTTGCCCCAGGGAGGAATTGCTCAGGCACAATTAGTATATGAAATTCTGACTGAGTATAATATTACACGCTATATGGCTGTGTTTTGGGATACATTACCTGAAATGGTGGGACCGGTAAGAAGCTCGCGCCATTATTTTCTGGATTATGTTCTGGAGCACGATGCAATATATACTCATGCGGGGGGCAGCACCTATGCCTACAGAGATATTCCTAAATTGAAAATACAGAACATTGATTATCAGGTTCACTCTTCTGCCTTTTGGGACCTGACAAAAGATATAAACAATTGGCAGGATTCTTATACTTCAAGAGAAAGAATTGAAAAATTTGTTTCTGATAAAAAATACCGTGAAGAATCTAAGGTATCCTTCCATTTTTCCTACCATGATGAGTTTATAGTACCAGATGGTACTGATGCAACAGATGTTTTTATTCAGTTTTCTTCCGGCAATGACAGTACCTGTGGCTATATATATGATGAGNATGAAAAGGTCTATTTAAGATCAAGAATTGGTAAGGTGCATATAGACCGCAATACAGAAGAGCAAATCAAAACCACAAATATAATAGTGCTGAAAATATCAAGNCCTTTAATAGAGGGGGATGCCTATGGCAGAAGAAACCTGTTAAATATAGGTAAGGGCGAGGGCTATTATATTACAGGCGGAAAGGCTATTCCAATCGAGTGGTCAAAATCAGCCAGAGATGCACAAACACAGTATACGACAGAGAATGGAAAGCCTTTGGTATTGAACAGAGGACAAACATGGATTGAGGTTGTACCCAAATTAGAGTATTTAACCATGAAGTAGTTAAACTTGAGGTATTTTTTAATGGACTGGTTATAATCGACCAGTCCCTGTTTACCAAGCTTTCTATTTTACTTCTACACGGTTTATCTGTATAATTACTAATGTACTAAGTGATGGAGGGAAAAAATATATGGAAAGAATCATAGGCACAGTCTCCAGAGGCCTTCGTGCACCAATTTTCATGCAAGGCGATGATGTTGCCCAAATAGTTTGCGAGACCGTGTTGAAAGCGTCAGAGCTTGAGGGCTTTCCAGTCAGAGATAAGGATATCGTGGCTATAACTGAATCAGTTGTTGCACGCGCTCAAGGGAATTACGCTCACATTGACTCAATAGCAAAGGACATACATAATAAATTTGGGGACGATACTATTGGACTGGTGTTTCCAATTTTAAGCCGTAACCGCTTTGAAGTGTGCTTAAAAGGGATTGCAAAGGGAGCAAAAAAAATAGTCCTTATGCTTAGCTATCCGGCTGATGAAGTGGGTAATCATCTCATTGATATGGATTTAATAGATGAAAAGGGCATTAATCCATGGGTGGATGTTTTAACAGAAGAGCAATACCGGGAGTTTTTCGGATACTGTAAACATACCTTCACCGGAGTGGATTATGTTGAGTTATACAAATCCATCATTAAAGAGTATGATTGCGATTATGAAATAATCTTTGCAAATAATCCAAAGACTATCCTCAATTATACAAAAAATATTTTAGCCTGTGATATTCACTCAAGAAACAGAACAAAGAGAATATTAACTGAGAATGGGGCTGACAAGGTATATACTCTTGACGACATACTTTCGTCACCTGTTGACGGCAGTGGCTATAATGAGCATTATGGTCTTCTAGGATCTAATAAATCGACAGAGGATACGGTTAAGCTTTTCCCTAGAGATTGTCAGNCCTTGGTTCATAATATCCAGGCTTTAATACTCCAAAAAACTGGGAAAAAAGTTGAAGTCATGGTTTATGGAGACGGTGCTTTTAAGGACCCTGTAGGGAAGATATGGGAATTGGCTGACCCTGTGGTTTCTCCGGGATATACTGAAGGCCTTAAGGGTACACCAAGTGAGATCAAGTTGAAGTATCTAGCCGATAACAATTTCTCTGACCTTAGTGGAGAAGCATTAAAAAAAGCAGTATCGGGATACATCCAGGATAAAAAAGGTAATTCCGTTGATGCTGATGCTATCGAAGCCCAAGGAACCACGCCCAGAAGGCTTACTGATTTAATAGGATCTTTGTGTGACTTAACCTCNGGCAGTGGAGATAAGGGAACACCGATTATTCATATTCAAGGATACTTTGACAGTTTTTCAGAAGATTAATTAAAGGCACCCTCATAAGGGTGCCTTAATAGTTTTAGACCAGATAGATGCGTTTCAGTTTATTCTGAATGGTTACCAAATTTGGGTTATGAGCATGCTATGTTACCGGAAATAGAGTATTATTCTGCGGGAGATATGATGGCAACAGATTATAAGAGTGAAATATGGATTCCGGTAAAAGAAGGATAAAGCTTTTTATGAAATGAAAATTTCAGTCTTACGGAGAGATTGAAAGCAACTGAAGATTTGAATTTAATGGAGAGAGGATGGTATGAGATGAAGGCAAAGGCTTCGGATTGGTATAAGAAGAATTGGACATTGGATATCAAGAATATGTCTTGGGTAGAGAACACTTCCAATGAGGTGGATTATCTGATTGATTTGTGTAAATTAAATGGAACAGAGCGTATTTTGGATTTGGCATGCGGCTATGGCAGACATGCACTGGAATTTGCAAAACGAGGCTATGAGGTTGTAGGGGTAGACATTACAGAAATCTACATTGAAGATGCAAAAAAGAGTGCGAAGGAAATGGGACTTACTAATGTATCTTTTTATTGCAACGATATACGTGAAGTCGCATTTTATGATGAGTTTGATGTGGTGTTTAATCTAGCAGATGGTGCAATTGGGTATTTGGAAAATGAAGAAGAGAATTTGAAGATTTTCGATATTGTTTGCAAGGCACTAAAGGATGGCGGCCAGCATGTGTGTGATTTGGTATGTGGGGATTATGCCTCTGCTCATTTCCCAGTAAAATTATGGGACGCAGGAGCGCAAGCGGTTTCTCTTTCGGAATTTGACTGGAATCCTGATACACATATTATGATGTTTGGCAATCAAGATTTTGCATATGGCGAAACCATGACAAAACCAGAAATAACAGAGGGTGACCCAACCCGTGTTTATACACTTGCTGAGATAAAAGAAATTATGGAAAAACGAAATATGGAGGTAGTAGAGGCATTTGCGGGATATACACAGATTCCAGCGAGCCAGCAGGATTTTCAGATGCTCGTGCACAGTCGAAAGAGAAAGATTACGGAACCATAGGGTTACTGTAAGGATAAATTCCAATTTGTTGAGCACTCGAAAATTTCAGTTCTACGGAGCTTTTAAACTTCTTTTTTTCTGATTAAGATGCCAAATTTGGCGAAAATACTAAGGGGGTTCCCTAAGGGGTTCCCTCACGGGAAGCGGTGCCAGAACCTCCTTTCTTACGGTGTTTTTGGCTCAGTCCTCAATTCAAGTCGTTAATTCCTTTTAAGTAATATGTCCAATATAAGGGCTCCGATTATTGTAACCACCCAGAATCTACAAGAGTATAGAACAATCCACTTAATATATTCAACCCGTTCATTTAAGTCTATAGCGCCGGTTATGTAAGCTACAGAAAGACACAAAGCGGCTAATGTAAGGATAAATAAAACAATGAAGCCTAGCTTTATAAGGATTTTGCTTGGTTTTTCGAGTTCTGTAAATCTTTCGTCAGCTCGCTTCGCAAATTTTCGTAGACGATGCATGTATTTTTTTTCGTTCATTTAATGTCCCTCCAAATGTATCTTACTATTATAAATTAACATAGATGATGGGCCTGAAACAATAAACAAAAAGTGGGACTTGTATTAACTATGAGATAACCTACTATTACGGCAAGAAGAACACAGGCTATACCCGTTAGGTAATAAATACATTGCTTAAGCCTTTGTCTTGACTTTTAATATAATTATAGTTACAATTTTTATGAAACCATGCAGAATTTTCATGTCATTATTATTAATGGCCATTGAGGTCGAACTGGAGGGGTTATATGTATTGTAAGAATTGTGATCAGTCGTTTTCCGATGAACATGTTTTCTGTAACAACTGTGGTGCAAAACTTGAAGATATAGATGCTGCCACTGAAGCCCTATTGGAAAATAATACCGAAGACAATGCTGTGGCAGACGTAAATACCGAGCCTCAGCCAGCAGCGGAGCAGGAAGCTGCAGAAACAAGACCTGAACCTGTGTTACAGCCTGAATCACAACCTGAACCACAGCCACAGCCCGTACATAAAACAGAGCCTAAGCCAGAAAACACTATACCACAAGCTGTTGCACCGGAAGATTTCAAGAGTACGGCACAATCAACCCAACCTGTTGCTGTTTCATCGGAACCAGTTGTTGATAAAAAGCAGAGCAAGACCGTATCCTTTATTACATGGCTTATTATTATTATTATTAATATTATACCATTCACTGCAGGGGTCATATATACTGTGGGCTCCCTGGTTTCTCCCTTCTTCAATCTGGATAACATTACTGTCGAAGGACTTATACTGCCAGCGTTATCTTTAATCTATGTAGTTATGTTGTTTCTTTGGGCCTTTGGAAAGCCCAAAGCCCGTTCATTAAAGAATTATTCAAAGGCAACACTAATAATGGCTGGTATTATTATAGTAGTTGGATTTGTTATATTCCTGTTATTGCGCGATTACATTCTTGATATTATTGAAAACCTTCCATCTATATATGGGGAATTTCCTTTCTAGGACGGCTATGTTTTTTTAAATAAGAATTGAATTATTTGATTGCCTCAAAAACTTTCCATTTGTTCTTGGGGCAATCTGCGTTTTTATTGGTATTTTTAGCAAATGGAATCTCCCTCGAATATATCGTATTTTATCAAAATACTTATGGACAAGTTTATTATACTATGGTAATATAATTTGAAAATAACTTTGAGAGGGAAGGAACATGGTGTACTTAATGGTGGAAAAACTAAAGACGAACTCTTTTAACAGGATTAACACCGGGTCACTTATTCCCTTTTCCATAACAATTGAATCATTGCAAGTTAATTATTGCTTTTACAAATAGTAAGACAACGGTCTTACTATTTTTTTATGACCGGGGCTAATAATCCTGCTCCAAG